>OGZM01001762.1_pt1 | contig 14775 bp, 9 predicted proteins | sample 1576821 | NCBI WGS metagenome assembly OGZM01 (sample SAMEA3541491, study PRJEB24748) | human gut metagenome | biome: human gut; feature: human-associated habitat; material: faeces | place: China | collected 2012
TACACAAGAATGGGGAGAAGCGTACCGGTGCAAAATCCCGGCAGTCATTCACATAGAAGTATGTGCGTTTGCCTTGGCAGTCCAGTTCCACCACATCAGATGGAGCCAACGGACGGCCTCTGTAATCTTCCGGCAAATGCTCATTAAAGTCCAGGAACAGGCGCCCCAGCACTTCCATGTCATTCTGCCCCTTTGGGCAACAGACCTCTGCGCTCCATACCGTCTGATAGGCGGCAGCAGGCGGCTGTTCATATCCAGCTTTACGCAGTGCATCCAGTTGCTTGAACGCGAAAGGTACCGTCTGTGTCTCACCCAGGCAAAGCTGGTAAATGCAAAATCTCCGGAAAACTCTCTGGCTGTCCAGAATATCCTTCAGCGCCCGATTGCCCTGAGCAAGAAATATCTGATACTCTTCCTTTGTCAGCCCCAGATACTCTGTCAGATCCAAATCTTTCTCCGCTCTGGTGTGCCAAAGCTCGACGCAGCCATCTATATAGGTAAAATCACACTTACCGCACAGATATTGCTGCTTAAAATTCATTCTCTGCACCTCCTTTTCCTTCTGTTCTTTCTCCCGAAGGGCAAGCTGCCAATCATCAAACCCTTTATAATTCGGATTCCAGGTCAGCCGACGACATGCCATTCCATTTTTTCGGGCCATCAGATAGATCTTAGATGCCCCATTAGAGGTCATTTGGTTACTGTACTTATCCATATCATGAGCCTCAATGATCTCCTCAGTGCCATTCTGTGCCAACAGTGCAAACAGCGTATCCAACTGGCTTGTGTTGTTTGCGCCGGCAATCGCCGCAAAAGTCCGGTTTGTCAGGCAGTGTGAGATGTCTGCTTTCAGCAGTCCCTCAATGACATAGACCACCCGAGCAGATGGATTGCCGATAAAATGTACCGGGCTCCCGGATGTGACACCCATATTTTTGGACGAGGACGAAAACCAGATGTATTTGGCTCCTGACTTATCCGGTGGATCATCTTTTTGCTTGAGCGGACTATCCAAAAGTATCTGCAGGCCATGTATCATACCGTCGTATCCCACAGCTGGAATCAAAATCCCTGCGTTTTTTCGGTAGAAGTTCATGGTCCAGCGCCCGCTGTCATCCAGATAAAAGCCGGGCACCCCCTCCACCTTGCATCCCTGTTTCATCAGCCGCTCGGTAATGGCGCGGCAAAGGAAAGGGGGTGGAGTGCTCTTGAACCCAATCCGGTCGATCTGTTCATCCGACAGTCCCCGTTTTGGGGAGTGCAGATGGTTGCGGTGGGCAGGCTGAAGAGGCAGCATAGCGAGCAGCAGCGAAAGCGTTTGATGAATTTCCTGTCCGCTGGCCCGTTCTGCTTGCTGCACTGTTTTTAGTTCGCCCCTCCTCTCATATCCGGCAAGGTCGGTCTGAGTCCCCGAAACCGGGGACCCAGTGCCAGCCTGCTGGTTTCCTGCCATCTCATATCCAGAGTTCGGCCGTTCCCTGTGAAAATCGTTGCACAGGGCTTCTCCTATCTCCCAATACGCATCGGATGTAGTCGTATTGTTTAGCCGCGCATAAAGCGCAAGCATACCGCCATGCTCATCACAATAATTGCACCGCCAGACATTTTTGACGAAATTCACATTCATCTTGCCGCGGCGGTCACCACAAAACGGGCAATCCACATATACACTGTTTGCCTGTCGGCGTCTGATTCGTAGATGTAGAAGTTCCACTACATCCATAATACCGAACGGAAAATCTCCTGGATATGAGTCCATCTGTTCTCCCTCCCTTCTTGGCCCCATAGATGGGGCTGCTTATCATCCGGCTTTCTGTGCGGCCATACCATCGAGCATGATCTGCGCCGCAGCACGAACGATATTGTTGGTGCTCTTGTTGCCTGGGGTGAGGTAGAATTTCAGACTCACCGGACGCTCCTTGGCAACTGTTGCCATGGTCTTTCCTTTGCTCAGACCGCTATCCACCACCACATTCTGCGCTTCTTCAAAGGTCATTACCTTCAAGATGTCTTCTACCGGAGTGCTCTCCGTATAAGAAGGCGCCACAGGCAGTTCTTCCGGTTCATCCGATTGGAATACGGAGGCGGCCGGCTGCTCAGACGCATCATCCTGTTTTGGACTGCTATCCAATGTAACCTCGCGGCTCGGTACCGGCAGCTCCATATTGGGAGCATTCTCCTCTACCTTGCCGGCAGGCAGTGTATCCATATTCTCCTTCTCTTCTGCAGCCATCTGCTGGACAGTAGGCTGTACCGGAGAAACCGGGGACTGTTCATTCTGAACCGGCTTTGCCGCAGGTTTCTGAATAGGCGCCGGACGAGCAGGCGCATTACGGCGCTCTACGGCGTTCTGAGGCGTTCTCTCCAGCTGGGCATGAACTTCCCCACCAGATTGCCGCAGCGCCGCTCCAGGGTCTTCTACGGGCCTCTGCGCCGCATTTGGCATTGGTTGCCGGATAGGAGCCGTCCCGGAAAGCGGAATACTGCTTCCAAACACCTTGCCCGTACTGTCAACAGCAACATCGGCAAACTGCAGACCGAAGCCGGCATCCGACAGCGCAGCACTCAATGCCTCATCCTGGGCAGCCTGTACATAGTCGGTATCTTCTTCTGCACTGTGTTGCGAGATGTAACTGCTGATAGGCTCTGCATCACTGCGGTCCAGATAAACTCTGGCCTCCATAATCGCAAGCTGTTCCGTGATCCGCAGAGTAGTCAGTTTCATGCGGCCCTGGGGGTGACGCAGGCGAAACCACAGCTTCTGATAGGGCAATTCCAACTGCAGCATTTCCTCATTGGTTTTTCTGGACACCTTATGGCGCAGAAATTTGAGCGGGTCAAAGCCCGGCACCTTGTTCAGTTCTGCCACTGCCGGAATTGTTTTGTACATCATAGGCATCGGATTACTTTTTTCGTTCATGTTGGAAACTCCTTTCTGACATAAAAATAGGAGACGCCAAGTGCTATTTCTGCATCTGACCTCCCTTTTTTAACTTGCGTTCTTTAATTGTTCTTCCAATACAGCTGGAATGGGGATACCGGCTTTCTTTGCGTAGGCTTTGAAATACATCTGGATACGCATACCCAGCAGCGTATTTCGCTTTCCAATCTCATTACGATGGATTGCCATAAACAATACCTGTTTCTGCCCAATCAGCACCACCCGCTTTTTGGCACGCGTGATTCCGGTGTAGAGCAGATTACGGTACATCATGATGGTGTGCGCTTTGAGCAGCGGCATAATAACGGTCTCATACTCAGAGCCCATAGCCTTGTGGATCGTAGTAGCATAAGCCAGATCCACATTGCTCAAATCATCTACGCCGTATTCCAGTGTTCTGCCAGCGCCAAAATCCATGCCGATTTTTTTACCCTGGTCAGTGTCCTTAATATACCGGATGAAGCCCAAATCACCATTAGATACCTTTTCTGTGTTCTTGGTCTGCATGATGCGGTCATTGATCCGGAATATCTTGGGGCCGAACTTGATTTCCTCCTCCGCAGAGCGGAATGGGTTGACCAATTCACGAATGGTCTCATTCAGCTGTTCCGACGACGCGGCGCCTTCTGAACGGAAAGGTGAAAGAATCTGCACATTCTCAATGCCACTCTCCTGTATCTCCAAACAATACCGTTCTGTAATCTTTTCAGCGGTGTCTTCCTGACTATCACCAGACACGAAAACAAAGTCCGGTCCGTAAAACAGTTTGGTATTGCCCTCGTTAATAAATTTGGCATTATAGGCAATCAGACTATCCTTCGACTGACGGAAAATCTGATCCAGCACCGTTACTGGGACGATTTTGGTTTCGATGATCTCACGGAACACATTTCCGGCTCCTACGCTCGGAAGCTGATCTGGGTCGCCTACCAGTACGATTCTGGCATTTATCTTCATGCGTTCAAAAAATTTCTCAGCAAGCCACATATCCACCATGGAAAACTCATCCACAATGATTAAATCGGCCGACAGTGGCTCTGACTTTCTGTTCCGGCTACCCTCATCCTCTTCACTGGTCAGTCCCAGACCACTGTGTAATGTTCGGGCATCCTCAAAGCCGGTACTCTCCGACATCCTGCGGCTTGCCCGACCGGTAGGTGCCATAAGAGCAATTTTGCCATCAGGGTGTAGCCGCCGGTAAACCTCAAGTATCGTCCGTAGCACTGTTGTTTTACCAGTACCAGGAGAACCCGTAATTACTGACAAGCCATGCCTAAATGCTGCATAGACCGCAGCCTCCTGCTGTGCAGACAAGCGCAGTCCCATTTCAACCTTGACCTGTTCCAGCATCGGCGCAATATGCTCTACTGGCATCTGGGCGACCAGACGCTGGGCGATCCGGCGCGCCGTTTCGTCCTCTTGGGCAAACACTCTGGGAAGATAGATATTATCCTTCACGGAAACGACTGCTCCATTCAGGATCATTTCCTGCATCATATCCCTGACTTCCTGCTGATGCAGGCGAAGCTCCGGTACAGGTATCTTCTCATTGAGCAGTTTCAGCGCTGATTTCTCCAGTTCTTCAGAACTGATGTACAGATGGCCTCGTTTACTCTTGCCCTCATCCAGCGCACAAAAGACAGCCCCTTTGATACGCATAGAGTCATGGAGATTGCCCCCGCTCTTTTGTACGATTGCATCTACCCGCCGAAATCCAAAGCCGGAGATCTGGCAAAGCTCAAATGGGCTCTTTTCCAAAATCTCTACGCTGGTCGGGCCGAAATATTGATATATTTTCAATGCCGTCTTGGGAGTAATCTTAAACGGTGCCAGCAAGGTCATAATTCCTTGGAGCATACGGTTTTCTGCATAAGAAGCTTTGATGTCCTCCAATTTACTTTCCGTAATGCCCCGGATCTCCAACAGCCGCTCCGGCTGGTGTTCCAGAATATCCAGTGTGTCCACACCGAACCGCTCCACAATGTCTGCGGCAGTTTTGGGACCAATCCCTTTGATAAGCCCGGAGGCAAGGTAGCCCTCTACGCCGTTTTTTGTTCTGGGCACAATTTCACGCCACTGCTCCACCTGGAGCTGGACACCATACTTGCCCTTTGTCCATTCACCATCCAGTTCCAACTCTACCGCATCTGTCCGTGGAATCTCATACCCCACAGCTGTAAAGCGAATCAAATGGTCTTTGTATCGCCTGTTTGACCTGGCCTCGGCTGGCACGCTCTGATCTGCGGTTTTTACACTGACGATACAAAACTTATTGGCAGGATTATAAAAAATCGTCCCGTCGTAGGTACCAATACAATTCATCCTTTTTCACCTCACTAAGCGGCCTCCATAATCGAGGCTCTAACACTGAACCGTCTGGATTCGGATACTGTAACAAACTGCTCGTAAATATCCGGATGCTCCAGTTTCAACCGAAGCAGGTTATCCTTGTCGATGATGGACTTGCGAACAGGGGTATAGGTAACCGTATAGTTCACTCCCTCCTGCTCACAGACTGCAGTGCAGCTGGTACCCATTTCCGCAATCAACAGTGCCTTCAGACGCTGAATATCCTTGTCGATTTCTTTGGAGTACACCTCTGCATTTTTCTTTTCATCCAAAAGCCGCAAATACTGCATGAGTTTTGCAGTCATATCCAGGTCGAGTGCAACGGCCGGGGCATTTTTATCTGCCGGGCCAAAGTGTTTGCGTGCGCTCTCAATAATCAAGGCCCCACTTTCTGTATAGGGCGGCGGCACATGGCGCTGCACATGGTTTTCCCAGAAATACTGCTCCAAAAAGACCATCTCAGCCTCATACTCGAAATCACGCTTGACCTCCCGGATAATAACTTCCTCCTCGTTGTTACCATACAGGCAGCAAAAGAAACATCGGTCAAGATCCGTTACTGCCATATAATGACGCCCCTGAGATTCATAGTAGACTGGAACAGTCTCCTTCCCATTCATCCACCAGTTATCTCTGGCATTATAGTTTGTGGTCTTGATCTCAAGGATCGCTGTGGTGCCATCCGGCAGTTCCACAAAGTAGTCCACATCAGCCAGCATCCAAGGATACTGTGGGTGCTGGAACATCTTTTTGATTTGGTAGACCCGATATCCGGTTTTCCGCTCGAATATCTTTGCTACCAGAGGCTCCAGCAAATGCCCCATTTCCATGGCAACCCAGTTGCCCTCATCATCTTCCACTGACGCTATGTTCAGTTTGTCGTAGTACAAATCCCTGGCTGTCCGGAATGGAGAAGTGCCAAAGATCGCCGATACATCGCTGCCGCCGATTCCACGGCGCCGGTAATCCAGCCAGTCTTCTTCCGAAAGATCTGCCGTTTCTACCAGCACCAGCGGTTCATGCCGCTTTCGTTCAGCACTATTGCTGCCAGACATATCAAATCCCCCTTCGTGATCTTCGGGGCAAAATAACTGCCCTCGCCATTGGTGCAACATTTCGGGGCCGGAGCGAAGATACTGCCTGTCTCTTCATCTTCCAGTCCGTGGAGTGTGCCGGCTTGACCCGCCGACCATTCTGCTTTCTTTTCTGCTTCACATTCATGTACATGACCTGCCTTTCTCAGTTTTGATTTATCCTTAAAGCCCTTTCAGGCTTACAGGCAATAAAAAAGCGAGAATGACAGACGGCATAAAGCCTGGCGTCCATAGTTGCCTATGAACCGATGTCATTCTCGCAATGGTGGGTAAATCCCGTAAAATAAAAAAAGCCAGCAATATACCGGCCTGAAAAGGCGCAGTGATACTACTGACACAAGTACAAAATTAACAGCGTGTGCAATGCAGTCATTACTCCGCAACACAAGCCCTAAAGCCTGTGTACCCTGACGGGCAACGCACAAAAATCAATTACATTGCAATTCTAACACAATATATAGTGCTTGTCAATTCAAACATTCTATATATTGATTTTTGGATTTTCTTTAAATTTTCTTTCCTCTTTGCAGAAGTTCTTTCTTCCCCGCCTATTTATAGGATGTATCGGATCATTTGGTAATACCGGATGATCCCTACGCTCTTTTAGTACCTTGACAAGTTCATAACCTCTATGGGGAGTTATACAGGAATTCTGGACAGTGTGCGATGACCACAGAAGCGCGCCCATAATCGAAGTGCTGCACAGCAGCAGCCTGAAATACACGGCAGAACCGTTCTGGCGTAGGAAATGGCCCCATTAGAGTTCTTTTGTTATTTCAATACCTCCTGACCTCAAGACCGTTTTCATTGTTTTTGTTGAAAACCTTCTTCTACAAATCGTAAGGGATCATTGTAATCGAAAAAAGGAGGACGATTATGGAGAAAAGAAAACCGAATGACCTACCGCCGGAGCAGTGCTTGGCTGTTGATACCGATACCCTTTGCAAACTGTTGTGCTGTGGAAGGCACACTGCAGTACAGATTGGGGATCTTGCCAATGCACGCATTACTATGAACACCCGTGTCCTATGGAGTGTCCAGCGTATCAAAGAATATCTTTATGATATTTCCGGCTAAATAACCATGCCAATAAGGCGCACTACACTTTTATAATCAGGAGGTACCAGTAATGGCAAAAGTGAGAAAAGACAACAAAGGACGAAATCTTCGGCCCGGAGAAACACAACGGGCAGATGGCAGCTATATGTATGTCTACAAATTAGGCACTAAAAAGAAATATCTTTACGACTCCGATCTCGCAAGTCTTCGTGTCAAAGAAAAGCAGATCAACAAAGATAAGGATGATGGCATCCGTACTCAGGAAGCCATGAAGCTTACCCTGAATGATATGTTCAAGGTCTACATGAATAACAACATCAAACTGAAGCCCTCTACCAGAGCAAATTATCTTTACCTGTGGGACTTCTATGTGAAAGAAGAGCCTTTCGCTAACATGCCTCTGCCACAAATCCACAGAAGTGATATTCTCGCGTTTTATACCAAACTGCTGAAACACGGCTTTGCTATCAACTCACTGGAGAGCATCAACACCATTGTTCACCCTACGCTTGAAATGGCCGTGGACGACGATTACATCCGCAAGAATCCCAGCAAAGGCATTTACCGCAAGCTCAAGACGGATGGCAGCGCTCCAAAGCCTAAACGGCGGATCGCACTCACTAAAACGCAACAGCAGAATTTCCTGCGTTTTATTGCCAAGTCCCCTACATACAGCCATTGGCTCCCCATCATGACTGTGCTCCTTGGAACAGGAATGCGTGTAGCAGAATGTACCGGCATTACCAAAAGCGATATCAACTTGAGTGAAAACACGATTTCGGTCAACCACAACTTAATCTACCGGGTCATTGACGGAAAAGCCGGATTTCACATTACCACTCCCAAAACTGAGAGCGGTACACGAATTATCCCTATCCTCTATCCAGAGGTGGCCGAGCAGCTTCGCCTCCAGATTGAAACCATCGACGCATTGTATCCAGACGATCAACTGGTGTTAGGAGGAGTTCACGGTTTTGTTTTCCGCAACCGAACCGGCTCATTCATGAGCGCCCACAATATCAATCGGGCGATTGAGAGAATCAGCGTAACTTACAACATGGAGGAAATGGATCAGGCTGAACTGGAAGACCGTGAACCGGATCTGCTCCCTCATTTTAGTGTTCACAACTTGCGGCACACCTTCTGTACCCGGCTCTGCGAAAGCACCAACGATGTTAAATTCATTCAGCAAGTCATGGGGCATGCCGATTTCTCTACTACAATGGACATCTACACCCATATCACACAAGAGAATATGCAGGAGAAGGCAAAAAACATTAGTGTGAACATGAAGCTGATGTAAAAAAGAAAGGCGAATCTGCATTTTATAAGCAGATCCGCCTTTCATATTGCTTCATCCGGTTTCGTAGGGTCTCGCGCAAAAGTTGTAGAAAAGTTGTAGTAACGCGATTTTTTGTAGTAAATGACCTCTTTAGTACAGCTTTGCTCCTGCCGGAATACTGTCATCCAGCATCAAAAGATTTAAGCCTTCCCGTCCGTCATACTCGTACACTGCGGAAATCAGCATACCCTCGGAATCAATACCCATCATCTTTCTCGGCGGCAGGTTTGTGATTGCCACACAGGTCTTACCAACCAGCTCTTCCGGCTCGTAATACTCGTGAATACCGCTTAAAATGGTGCGTTTCCGGTCTGTTCCGTCATTCAGTGTGAATTTCAGGAGCTTCTTGGACTTCGGCACTGCCTCACAGGCTTCGATCTTAACCACTCTGAAATCAGACTTGCTGAATGTCTCAAAGTCTACATCATCTGCAAACAACGGCTCGATTTTCACCTTGGAAAGATCAATCTGTACGCTTGGCGCGGACACGGTTGCATCCTCTGCAGAACCATTTACCACTGCTTTTTCGGCTTTGTTTTCAGCCTTCTTTGGGTCCAGGGTCTTCATTGTGGGGAACAGCAGCACGTCACGGATAGAAGCGCTGTCCGTCAGCAGCATGACCAGACGGTCAACACCGAAGCCGAGGCCGCCCGTGGGAGGCAGACCGTACTCCAGAGCGTTGACGTAGTCGTAATCGACCTGTGCCTTGCAGTCGGGCTCGATGGCCTTGCGCTCGGCGACCTGACGCTCGAAGCGGCCCTTCTGGTCGATGGGGTCGTTCAGCTCGCTGAAAGCGTTGCCGTACTCGGTGCAGTCGATGAAGTACTCAAAACGCTCGGTGAAAGCGGGATCATCCGGCTTGCGCTTGGCCAGCGGGCTGATCTCGACGGGGTAATCATAGATGAAGGTGGGCTGGATGAGCTTGTCCTCGACGAAAGCGTCGAAGAACTCGGCCAGGATGGCGCCCTTGGTGGGAACCTCGGGCAGCTCCACATGGTGCTCCTTGGCAGCGGCGATGGCGTCCTCATCGGTCTTCCAGTCGTTGAAGTCAACGCCGGAATACTTCTTGACGGCCTCGATCATGGTCAGACGCTCCCAGTGGCCCATGTCGATCTGCTTGCCCTGATAGGGGATGACCAGGCTGCCGCAGATCTTCTGAGCGAGGCGCTTATACAGCTCCTCCACCAGGTCCATCATGCCGTGGAAATCGGTGAATGCCTGATACAGCTCGATGCTGGTGAACTCGGGGTTGTGCTTGGGGTCCATGCCCTCGTTGCGGAAGATGCGGCCCACCTCGTACACACGGTCCATGCCGCCCACGATGAGGCGCTTCAGGTACAACTCGGTCTCGATGCGGAGCACCATGTCCATGTTCAGGCTGTTGTGATGGGTGTAGAAGGGACGTGCGGACGCACCGATCTCGAACGGGGTCAGGATGGGGGTATCGACCTCCAGGAAGCCCTTCTCGTCCAGATAAGCACGGATCTCCTTCAGGATCTGGCTGCGCTTGACAAAGGTCTCCTTGACCTCGGGGTTTGCGATGAGGTCAACATAGCGCTGACGATAGCGCATCTCGGTATCGGTCAGGCCGTGGAACTTCTCGGGCAGGGGGCGCAGGCTCTTGGCCAGCAGGGTGATCTCCTCAGCGCGGGCGCTCAGCTCGCCGGTCTTGGTGCGGAACACCTCGCCCTTGACGCCGATGATGTCGCCCACGTCCAGCTTCTTGAAAGCAGCGTAAGCGTCGTCGCCCAGCTCGTCACGGCGGACGTAGAGCTGGATGTCGCCCTTATCGTCGCGCAGATGGGCAAAGCTTGCCTTGCCCATGACGCGCTTGGACATCAGACGGCCAGCCAGTGCGACCTTCTTACCGCTGTCGGTCTCGTTGGGCAGCTCCTTGAACTCTTCCTTCAGGTCAGCAGAGTAAGCATCCTGAGGGAACTTGGTCAGGGTAAAGGGGTCGTGGCCTGCAGCCTGCAGGTCTGCCAGCTTCTGGCGGCGCACCTGCACCTGCTCGCTCTCAGACAGGCCCTGTGCGGGGTTCTTCTTCTGTTCTTCCATGATTTCCTCCCGCTTGGCTCAGTTTGCAGCGTGGGTGATGCCCAGCACCTTGTAGTTGACGGTATGGCCGGTGGGCAGCAGGACTTCAGCGGTGTCGCCGACAGCCTTCTCCAGCAGGGCGTGCCCCACGGGGCTCTCGTCGCTGATCTTGCCGTTCAGGGGGTCAGCCTCGGTGCGGCCCACGATGTCGTACTCCTCGGTCTCGTCCTCGCCCTCCATCTGGATGGTGACGTGGGTACCGACAGAGACGTTCTCAACGCTCAGCTCGCTCTCGTCGATGACGACAGCGTTCTTGACCATCTGCTCCAGCTCGGTGATGCGGTTCTCGACCAGACCCTGGGTGTTCTTGGCCTCATCGTACTCGCTGTTCTCGGACAGGTCGCCGTGGCTGCGGGCTTCCTTGATCTCTTCTGCCAGCTCCTTGCGGCGGACAGTCTTCAGGTATTCCAGTTCCTCCTGCATTGCCTTCAGGCCAGCAGCGGACATCTTGATCTCTTGTGCCATTTGGAAATCTCCTTATCTATTTTTTGGGGTACGGCAGAGTGTCATAAAACATAAAACCGCACACGAATGCCATTTTGACTTATTCATTATAATAGCAAGCTGCGGCCTTGTCAATAAAAACTGCCGCCCTGCGGGCCAAAAAGGCCGCAAAAAAGCCCCGCCGACAGAGGGAAGTGCCGACAGGGCTTGGAAAATGTCTTATTTAGTCGTCTGCGGACTCGTCCAGATTGCCCAGCTTCCTGGCCTGCTCGACCACAGCGGGAACCAGCATCTCAGGCAGGATCTCGTAGCGGGCGAACTCGGTAGTGAACCAGCCGCGGCCCTGGGTGGTCTGACGGATGAAGGTGGTGAAGTTGGCCAGCTCAGCCAGAGGCACTTCGGCGATGATGGTCTGCAGACCGTCCTCGTCGGGCTCCATGCCCAACACGCGGCCGCGGCGCTTGGTGACGTCGCCCATGATGTCGCCGGTATTGTCGTTGGGAACATGAGCTTTCAGGGTGTGGATCGGCTCGAGGATGACAGGGCCGGCCTCGGGCATTGCGGCCTTATAAGCCAGCTTTGCAGCCATGATAAAGGCCATTTCGGAGCTGTCCACGGGGTGGTAGCTGCCGTCCAGCAGGGTGGCTTTCAGGCCGACCACGGGATAACCGGCCAGCACGCCCTTCTCAGCGGCAAGGCGAACGCCCTTTTCAACAGCCGGGAAGAAGTTCTTCGGCACGCTGCCGCCGAACACCTTCTCTTCGAAGACGACCTGCTCGCTGTCGCAGGGCTCGAAGTTGATGACGACATCGCCGAACTGGCCGTGGCCGCCGGTCTGCTTCTTATGACGGCCCTGCTTCTGGCAGGCCTTGCGGATGGACTCGCGGTAAGCGATACGCGGAGCCTCGAGGCCAATTTCCACGCCGAACTTATTCTTCAGCTTGGCCTTGACCACATCGAGGTGCTGCTCGCCCAGGCCGCCAATGATCTGCTGATGGGTCTCGGCGTTGTTGAGGTAGCTCAGGGTGGGGTCTTCTTCCATCAGACGGGCCAAAGCGCTGCTGATCTTGCCCTCGTCGCCCTTCTTGGCGACGGTGACAGCCATGAACAGGCTGGGCTTCGGGAAGACGGGTGCGGGCAGCTTGACCACGCGGGAAGCGTCGCAGAGGGTGTCGCCGGTCTTTGCGCTGACCAGCTTTGCCACAGCGCCGATGTCACCGGCACCGATGCTCTCGGCCTCAGTCTGCTTCTTGCCCATAACAGTGAGGGGCTTGCCCATCTTCTCGGTCTCACCGGTGCGGGCGTTGACGAGAGAAGCGCCTGCGGTGATCTTGCCGCTGACGACGCGCAGATAGCTCAGCTTGCCCACGAAGGGGTCGGCCACAGTCTTGAAGACATAGGCAGCGGTAGGCTCGCTCTCTGCACAGGTCAGCTCGACGGGTTCGCCGTTGGCATCCTCAGCCAGAACGCTGTTGTGCTCCGGGCTGGGCAGCAGCTTATGCATATTGTACAGCAGCATATCCAGAGCCTGCTGGTTGACAGCGCTGCCGCAGAACACAGGGGTGATGAGGCCATCCTTGACGCCCTTGCGCATACCCTCGACGATCTCTTCGGTGGTGAATGCCTCGCCGCCGAAGAACTTCTCCATCAGCTCGTCGTCGGTCTCGGCGATAGCCTCGCTCATAGCCTCGATAAGGCCCTGGAAGCGGTGGCCGATGTTAGGCAGATCCACCTGCACCTGCTTGCCGCCCTCATACTTGAAGGCCTTCTGGCTGAACAGATTGATGTACACGGGGGTGCCGTCGTCGAGCTTCGCCGGGACGACGCAGGGGCAGACGGTGGAGCCGAACTTTATCTTCATGTCCTCGAGAATTTTGAAGTAGTTCGCGTTCTCCAAATCGCACTTCGAGACGAAGACCATCGTTGCCTTGCCGTTCTTGCGGGCCAGCTGGAACGCTTTTTCCGCACCGACGGTCACGCCGCTGCGGCCCGACACGCACACCAGCACACTCTCGGCTGCACGGATGCCCTCGTACTCGCCTGCCTCAAAGTCGAACAGGCCCGGAGCGTCGATAAGGTTGTACTTGATGCCCTCATACTCCACCGGCACGACCGATGCCGACAGGCTGGCCTTCCGCTTTGCTTCCTCGGGGTCAAAGTCCGAAATCGTGGTGCCGTCCTCGACCCGGCCCATACGCTCGGCAGCGCCCGAAAAATAGACCAATGCCTCGGTCAGCGTCGTTTTGCCGCTGCCGGCATGGCCTGCGATCAAGATATTACGGATGTTGTTGCTTGCGTATTTCATATCGGTTTTTCCCTCATTTCCGCCGCACAGAGCATTCTCTCTGTTTTTGTGGCATATTTTACAAAGATAATACCACACTTCAAGTGATTTTTGAATATTTCATTTGAAATTTCCGGCTTTTACCCTGCCAAACTTCCCGGCTTTGTTTTGTGCATTTTGCCTTGAGGGCAAATATTTTATTGTAAAAGCTGCCGTAGCACGCTATAATAGGGCCACCGAACCCAATTTTTATGCAGAACAAGGAGCACCACACGATGAAACGCACGGATTACATCAACTGGGACGAATACTTCATGGGCATTGCCCTGCTCACGGCCATGCGCTCCAAGGACCCCAGCAGTCAGGTGGGCGCCTGCATCGTCAGCCCGGAAAACAAGATCCTCTCTCTGGGCTACAACGGCATGCCCATCGGCTGCGACGACGACGCCATGCCGTGGGAGCGGGAGGGTGAGCCGCTGAATACGAAATATATGTACGTCTGCCACGCCGAGCTGAACGCCATCCTCAACAGCGCCCACAACAACCTCAAGGGCGCGCGGGTGTATGTCACCCTCTTCCCCTGCAACGAGTGTACCAAAGCCATCATCCAGTCCGGCATCGCCGAGGTCGTCTACTACAGCGACAAGTACCACGACACCGATTCCAGCGTGGCCGCCCGGTTCATGTTCAAAAAGGCCGGCGTCCGGCTCACCCCCTATCAGCCCAGCGGGCGGAAAATGGAGCTGGAGTTGTAAGATGTTAAATTTTTTCATAGCACCTTGACTTTTGCATTGGATCTCAATTTTGACAGGTGCGTCAACCGCTTCCTCTTGACCCCACCTTTGCTCTGTATTATAATAGGGTCTGCGAAAGTATAAATATTCAAATCTTGGCGCATAGAGAGGAATATATACAATGAATCTTACGAACCGCAGCTTTTTGAAGCTTCTCGATTATACTCCCGAAGAGATCGAAGGTCTGCTTGACCTCGCCGCCGACCTGAAGGCAAAGAAAAAGGCCGGTATCCGCCACGATGCTCTGCGCGGCAAGAACATTGCCCTTATCTTCGAGAAGACCTCCACCCGCACCCGCTGCAGCTTTGAGGTCGCTGCCCACGACCTGGGCATGGAAGTCACCTACCTCGACCCGTCGGGCAGCCAGATCG
>OGZM01001774.1_pt1 | contig 14608 bp, 7 predicted proteins | sample 1576821 | NCBI WGS metagenome assembly OGZM01 (sample SAMEA3541491, study PRJEB24748) | human gut metagenome | biome: human gut; feature: human-associated habitat; material: faeces | place: China | collected 2012
ACAATCAGTTTAAACCGGAGTATTATGAACGTGCGACAGAGCTTGGATTGACGGTTGATGAAGTTATAACTATGGCGTCAATCGTTGAACGTGAAACGGACAGTGGAACGGAAAGAGCAAAAGTTGCCGGAGTATTTTATAATAGAAGAAACTCGGGTATGAAGTTCCAGTCGTGTGCAACGGTACAGTATATTTTAGGTGAAAGAAAGCCTGTACTTTCTATTGCCGACACGCAGATAGATTCGCCGTATAACACATATATGTATGCGGGATTCCCAATAGGCCCTATATGTAATCCGGGAACGGAATGCATAGAGGCGGCACTTTATCCGGAGGCAACCGATGCGTATTACTTTGTACTTGGCAAGGACGGCTCGCATATCTTTTCAAAGACATATGAAGAACACCTTGCGGCAATGCAGAGTACTGAGCAAAATATTTCGGTCGATGACAGTGCGATTGAAAATCAAGACAGTTTAAAACAATAAAGAGGTTTGATAAATGATAGAATATGATAAAGACGCGATTGTTCCGCCGTATATAACGGAATATTTGCGTGCGAAAACAGTGCATAACGATGAATTTATGCACTCGCTTGAAAAATATGCGGAAGAAAACAGTGTTCCGATAGTAGAGCCTGAAACGGCAAGGTTTTTGTCGGTGATGTGCAGAACGGTTAAACCGAAAAAAATACTTGAAGTAGGTTGTGCGATTGGGTATTCTTCTATATTAATGGCACAGGCTACAGATGATGACTGCGAAATAGCAACACTTGAATGTAACGAAGATATGGTGCGTATTGCAAGGGAGAATATTAAAACTTCGGGATATGCGGAAAAAATATCGGTTATTGAGGCGGATGCAAAGGATTATCTTTCGTATATTGACGATGATGAAGTTTTTGATATGATATTCCTTGACGGTCCGAAAGCACATTATATTTATATGCTTGATGAGTGCGTGCGATTGCTGAAAAAAGGCGGTGTGCTTTACAAGGGAATGACAGCGGACTATAAACACGTTGTGAGAAGAAAAATCACGATTGTAAAACGTCTTAGAAAATATATTGATATGCTTATGGAGCATAAGGAGCTTGAAACATCGCTTTTACCTCTTGGTGACGGTGTTACAATATCGGTAAAGAAATAATAAAGGGTAGGAATATATTATGAAGAAACCAGAACTTTTAGCTCCCGGCGGCAGCTTGGAGAAATTGAAAACAGCGATAGATTACGGTGCGGACGCGGTGTATATCGGCGGTGAAATGTTTTCACTACGTGTTGCGGCGGAAAATTTTTCAAAGGAAGATATGCAGGAGGGTATAAAGTACGCTCACGACAGAGGCAAAAAAGTGTACCTTACCGCGAATATTCTTCCGCACAATGATGATATTGAAGAATTTGAGGAGTTTGTCAAAGATATAAAGAATTACGGCTTTGACGCAGTGCTTGTGGCAGATTTGGGATTGTTTGATATGATGCAGGAACTTGCACCGGAAATACCTATTCATGTAAGTACACAGGCGAATAACATTAATTATCGCTCGGCAATAAAGTGGTACAAGATGGGCGCAACGCGTGTCGTGCTTGCAAGAGAAATGTCGTTTAAAGAAATTGCGGAATTTCAAAAGAAAATTCCTGAAGATTTGGAGCTTGAAGCATTTATACACGGCGCTATGTGTATATCGTATTCGGGCAGATGTCTTTTGTCAAACTATATGACGGGACGTGACTCAAACATGGGTGCTTGCGCACATCCGTGCAGATGGAATTACAAACTTGTCGAGGAAACAAGACCGGGTGAATATATGGACGTGTTTGAAAACGAAAGAGGTACGTTTATATTTAATTCAAAGGACTTGTGTACAATCCGTCATATACCTGAGCTTGTGCAAAGCGGTATTGCGAGCCTTAAAATCGAGGGCAGAGTAAAAACTTCTTATTATGTTGCAACGGTTGTTGGGGCGTACAGACGTGAGATTGACAGATATTGTGCCGATCCCGAAAATTATGTGTTTAATGAAGCGGAATACGAAGAGCTTTGCAAGGTCAGTCACAGACCGTATACAACAGGTTTTTATTTCGGCAAGCCCGATGAAAATTCACAAGTTTACACATCAAGTTCGTATATCAGAGATTACGACCTTATCGGTATAGTCAAGTCGTATGACGCGGAAACGGGCATTGCAACGATTACACAGAGAAACCGTTTCTTTAAGGGGGACGAAATAGAGATAATTCAGCCTATGAAACCGTTTTTTGTACAGACGGTTAACAGTATGTGCGACGAAAACGGTAATGAAATCGAAGTTGCAAATCACGCGGAGCAGATAGTTAAGTTTAAAACGGCACAGCCTGTTTGCGAGGGCGCAATGCTTAGAAAGAAAAAGTAAAAAAACAGAGCAGATTTAATAAAAAAACTACTTTTTTTATTAATCTGCTTTTCTTTTTTGAGAGAATATGATAATATAATTTATAACGGCAAATTTGAGAGAGGAAATTTATAAAAAAGGAGAAGGTTTTATGAAAAACAATCTAAAAAAATTGCTTTGTGCGGCATTGTCAACGGCAATGATTGCGGGAAGTATCGTATTGCCTATGACGGCAAGTGCGGAAACAACACCTATTTTTGACGGTGATACCGTTGAGCAAGAGTGGAAATTTGATTTCGGTGCATCAGGAACAGATGCAGAAGACGGTTACACACTTGTAACACCGGACACCAATTATGTTACAAATAAGGAGTATGGTTTTCTTGGTATTGACGAAGATTCGTACAAACTTGGAAATCGTTTGGACGGCTTCGGCAACCAAAAAGGACAGGTTATAAAACTTCAAGCCGGCGGCGGTACAGGTCTTAATGACGCAATCGGTTCAGTGGGAGAGGATAGCTTCGGAAATGCCGGTGACGTATATTATCCTACACGTTTTGCGTTGAAAGCAGATGATGAGGCATATTACAGAGTTCGTGCAACAGTAACAACTCTTGATACAACTAAAGATGCTGAAATTTCACTTTACACAGAAAGAAAGCACCCTATATTCACAGATACAAAGGTTGAGGCAGGTCAGACAAAGACAGTCGAGTTTTCTGTAAGACCTACTCCGATTTACTACGAAAAGTCTGAGCCTAAGGGCACTATAGCAGACGGAATGGTAAATGTGTGCGTAGCGGGTAAAAACTCTGCAATCGCATCTATCGAAATTCAAAAAGTACAAGAATACCCTGTATTTTGGGTGCTTGGTGACTCAACAGTTACAGACGGTAACTGTTCATTGCCATTCTTCAGACTTCAAAACTACACAGGTGTAGGTACAGGTTTGACAAAATATTTGCCGAGAAATTATGCAATGGTAAACGAAGGCGAGGGCGGTCTTAATGCTGCCGATAACTACCACTTTAATATGGTAAAGGATCGTATTAAAGCTGGCGACTACCTATACGTTGAATACGGTCACAACCATAAGAGTGACGGACCTGCAGGCTATGTATCAAACCTTGATAAGTATTACAATGCTTGTCACAGCGTAGGTGCAACGCTTGTTATCGTCAGCCCGATCGAAAGAATTAACACATTCACAGACGGCGCATATCAGCACACATTGGACGGCTTTGCGACAGCCGGTGCACAGTATGTTGCAGATAAGGTAACAGCCGGTGCAACAGATATTGCATATGTTGATTTGAATTCATACAGTTTGGATTTCTATAATAAGATTACAACTGATAACGGCGGTGATTCGGGTGCTATTAAGTTCTATTTCCAAACAGCTAAGGGTGGCGGAACAGACCAAACTCACCCTAACGATGCAGGTGCTGAAAATCTTGCATATGAATTCGTTAAGGCTGCAAAGGCTGTAACGGACGAAACACAAAAGGCTGCTTTGGCACCTGTTGTAAATAACTTTACAGACGAAACACCAAACCTTGTTTCAACAGAAATCACAAGTCTTGGCGCTGCACCAAATGACGCTTGGCCGCAATACGTTGTTCCGACAGATAACGAATATCCTGTTGTAATTAAAGATATTAAATTCAACGAAGCCGGTGAGGCGAATTATGCTAAGGTGCTTGTACAAGACGCAAAAATAGACCTTGGTGCTTACGGTATTATCGTTATTACGGTTAAAGACGAGAATGGTGAGGAAAAGGGTAAGATTTATGCTATAGACCAGGTTGATAACTCAACAGGCAACGGTACACAGGAAATTACACACTTTACGACAGACGTAAAACTTGAAGAAGGCGATACATACACAGCAACAGTATGGAAAGCTAAGGACAACGGCGGTGACACAGGTCTTACCGTTGACCCTGAAAATGTACAATATTCGGCTGAATATATTCCGACAGATGTTGAAGAACAGTATCTGTTAAATGAAGATAAAGACGGAAATGAACAATTTGGATTTTACGGCGCAACATATGACGGTAAAACATCATCATTGAAAGAATTTAATGATTGGACACAAATCGGCAGTGCCGGAATAACAGCATATCTTAACCAAACAAGTGATGAAACAAAATATGTTGAAATCACATCAGACGGTGCTAAAAACGGCAGTGCCAACCAAGGTTCGTTCTACTATTCAAAAGATCTTTCAACTGAAATCGGTACAACAGGCAGATACCTTGTTTCAGCTGATGTTCAGTATGTATCGGGCGGTGGTATGACATTCAATCTTGTAACGGGTCATAACGATAAAAATTTAGGCGGTACAGAAAGCCTTAACTTGTTCACAATCGGTTCAGGCGGTTTGGTAACTGCGGGAAATAAAGAAGTCGGTACAATTTCAGCAACCGCACTTACTAATATACAATACATTCTTGATATGGATTTAGGTATTGCAACTGTATCAGTAGGTGGCGGAACACCTGTTGAAATTGCACTTAACAATTATCAAACAACAGAATTGACAGTTACACCGACAAAGATTACTCAATTTCTATTCGGCGGAAGTAAGGTTGCATTTGATAATAAAGTAGCAAACCTTTCAGTTGCAAAATTAAAAGATCAAAAACTTCCAAGCTATACTATCGGCATAAGAAGTAATGATACAGCAAAGGGCAGCGTTACACTTTCATATGTAACACCTGAACCTACAGCGACAACAGAACCTACAGCGACAACAGAACCTACAGTGACAACAGAACCTACAGCGACAACAGAACCTACAGCGACAACAGAACCTACAGCAACAACAGAACCTACAGAGGCAACTGCAACAGCAGCTCCGACAGCAACTGCAGAGGCTAAAGATAATGAAACAGCAACAGTAAATACTTTGGCAGACGGTGACGTTACATTGACAGTTACTGCCGATAAAGCTGTTGTAACTGCAACAAAGGCATTGACAGCAGTTCTTGTTGAGGCACAATATACAGAAAACGGAACAATTAAAAAGGTTACAACAACTCCTGTAACATTTGAAGAGGCAGGTACACAAGATTACACAGTTACAACAGGAAGTAAGGTAATGCTTTGGGATTCGCTTCAAAAAATGACTCCGTTGACAGTAAGCAGTGTAGCACCTGCTCCGACAGCTGCACCGACTGCAACACCGATTCCGGACAGTGAGTATACAATGGAAACACTTCCTCTAAACAATGTTGTAACATTAAAGGCAACAGCAAATGAAGGATATGTATTCCGTGGTTGGAAGACTGAAAGCGGAACAACACTTTCAATGGATGATGAATATACATTCAGACTTCGCGGTGACTCAAGAATTGTAGCTAATTTTGTAAACGCACCGACAGTTGCGGATATTACAGATTTTGAACTTTCACTATCACCTGCAAGTATTAAGTCGACAACCGGCTCAACAACAACTGTTTCAATTAAGAATGCAACAGACTCAGTCGGAACACCTATGGATAAGGTTACAAACACAGATGTTACATGGTCTTGTGATGAAACAGGTGTGACAATAGACGCAAACGGTGTTGTTACAATCGGTGACGGTTTCTCAATGGGCGATTCATTGACAAAGAACGTTACAATTAAGGGTACACTAAACGGCGTAACAAAGACGGCAACATTGACAGTATTCGGTTATGAATATTACGAAGATATGGCAGAGGGTTCAACTAACTATACAGGTAAATTTATGACTCTTGGCGGAAAGACTGCTATAGTATTCCCTGGTTTAGGTCAAACTCAGACATATACATTCGGATCAAGAATAACTCTTGATAAAGCAACAACAGTTAAATTTGATCATACATGGGCACCTGACTCGAAAAATAAATGGGGAGCAGGACAGCTAAAGACTCTTAACTTCAAGAATTCTTCAGGTACAACAATATTCTCAATGTGTTATTCATGGGGTACATTGTATGCCGGTACAGCTGCAACAGCAGGATTAGAAGCTGCTACATTGCCTGATAAAAAGACAGAATATACAACAGTAACTGTAACGATTGACCCTGAAACTAAGGTTGTAACAGTAACAGACGGTACAAAATCTGCAACAACAACTCTTACAGATAATGCAGGAGATATTGCAAGCATAGAATTTTCAGCGGATAAGAGTTCACCGGAAACAAGAATAATTGCTATCAGCAATTTCACTGTTACAAAATAATAACGCTTAAAAGACCGCGAAAGCGGTCTTTTTTTGGTAAAAATAATCTACAAAAATAAAAAATGTACAACTTGAATTTTGCATTTTGAATAAAAAATGATGTGCTTTTTTGTGCAATATTTTCATTCAAAGTTTCTTAATAATATTGCACATACAAAAAAAATATGATACAATATATACCATATAGATGGGTTAGGATTGTGCAGATTTACTTAAATCAACATCCTGTACCTGCTAAATTAAACAATACTTGGAAACAAGTTAAGGAAAGAAAGGGAGAGAAGAAATGAAAAGTAAAAAACTAATTTCATTACTTTGCGCCGCTGCTATGTCAGCATCTGCTTTCGCAGGCTTGACAGTAACAGCAAGCGCGGCAACAGATTTAGTCACTCTTGATGGCTCAACAGCAGATGGTTGGGTTGCTCCGGATGGAGCAGATAAAGGTGACATTGTTCCGACAGTTACCATTGATGACGGTGAAACTGACCAATATTTAAAATTCCAAGGTAGCGGCGGCGGTAACCGTAAGTCGACATATTCTTTGGGTCAAACTATTTCAGGTCAATATACTATTGAATATGATACAATGATGACTCGTGGTAATGGTATGAGCAGAATCATGCACTCAAACCAACTTGCATTTACAAATGATACAAACACTAAGGATACAAGAGATGGTGCAGGTATTATAGATACAGTAAATGCACAACAAGGTACAAAGTATAATTCAGGTTCAGGTGCGTCAGTAGCTAACGCTGCTATGAAAACTGACCTTAGACCATATCTTACAGATAAATGGGTAATTAATGATGATTCAACATCAGAATTAGTAGCTTATCCTGAAAGTGCAGTCGAGGTTGCAGATACTAAATGGGTAAGAGTACAAGCTGCAGTTAATAATGATAAGACTACTGTAACAGTAATCGATAAGTCAGGTAATAAACTTGTTGACGGTGTAGAATATACAAACTCAACAAATGAAATTAATTCAATATATGTTTGCTCAAACAGAGGTGATGGTGGTAGTGGTATAGTTGCACTTGACAACTTACATATTTACCAAGGTGCTCCGGAAACACTTACAACAGATGGTCTTAGAGGTGATGCAACTGTTGTAGTTCCAACAGTTATGCCGGTTCCGGACGTTAAGACACAGGCTCCTGGCCTTTCAGCTCCAGATGGAGTTACACCGGTAGTTAATAATACTTTCAGCAAAGCACTTGCATCAACAGCGATGGGCGAAACTGCTACAACAATTACAGATGTAGACGGTCTATCTATTGCTATGGGTAATAGAACAGGCGGCGATACAGCAACAACTGTTTCAGTAGAAGATTGGGCAGCTGGCGATAAAGTTCTTACACTTGCAGGTGGTCCTTATTCAGGTGCCGGTAGAGGTCCTGTAGTTTCTGCTGCAAATACTTTGGCATTAGCAGACGGAAAATCATCTGTAATGACATTCGCTGTTAATCTTGGCTCAAACAAGGCAGGCGGTGCCGGTAGACTTTATATTCTAAAGGATAACAGCCAAGCTGGTACTGACAAGAACGGTGCATACAACAATGTTATGGGTGTACTTACAACTGATGACACAGCCTCAAGCTACACAATCGGTAGCGGTAGCAATGTTATAACAATCGGTCAACAAGTTGAGGCTTATCAATGGTACAAAGTTGCAATTATAGTTTCAAGCGATAAATTTAGAATTTGGGTTGCAAAAGCTGATGAAGATTTCACAGAAAAACCACAAGTTGATTGCGACCACGTTGGAACAGGCAATACAGCAACATCAGTTACAGAACTTCCATTGTTAGCAGTAACATCTGAAAAAGGTGGTTCTTACACAGGTTCAGTTGCAAGAATTGATAATATGCTAACATATTCAGGAACAGCTGATCAACCAAGAAAACTTCTTCCAACAACACAAGCAGCTCCGACACCTGCTCCGATACCTGCAAAGGTTACAATGAGCGTTGATGAAACTGCAAATACAGTTACATTGACATCAGATAAGGATACAAATGCAGTTCTTGTTCAAGCATCATACAGAACTGATAATACATTGGATTCAGTTAAGAAAGTTGTTAATCTTGAACTAAAAGCTAACGAGGCTAAACTAGTTCCTGCAACAGATTTAGCTACATTCACAACGAATGATAAGATAATGGTTTGGGATAGTCTAAAGACTATGACACCGCTTGCTAATGCTTGTACAATAAAGAACGGTGCAGCGCAAGCAACAGCTAAGCCGGCTCCGACAGCTGAACCGACAGAAGCTCCGACAGAAGCTCCGGCAGAAACTCCTGCAACAACAGATGCTCCGACAACTGAGCCGACAGAAGCTCCTGCAGAAACAGTTGCTCCGACAGATACACCGGCTCCAACAGCAACAGCTGTTCCTACTTATGCAGTATCAGGTACTGTAGACGCAGGTGTTAAATCTGTAACTCTTACAGATAAAGCAGAAGCTGAAAATACAATTACAGGTAAAATCGAAGATACAACTGTAACGTTTACAGGTGTTAAAGCCGGTACATATACAGTATCAGCTGTAGCTAAAGATGATTACAAAGATTTAACAGTAACTCCTCAAGAAATTACAGTTAGCGGCAATGCAGCAGAGGCATTCACAGTAACAACAACAGCTAAAGTTAAGAGTGCTGTAACTACTGCAGTAACAGGCGGTACTGCTACAGTAACAGGCGCAACAGAATTGAAAAGCGTTGCAGAAGGTACAGAACTTACAGTAGTAGCTAATACACCTGCTTTGGGTTATGTTGCTGCTAATCCGACAATTACAGTAACAAAGACAGACGATGCTGAAACAAAAGTAACTGTAACAGAAGGCAAGTTCACAATGCCTGCATACCCTGTAACAGTAACAGTTGCATACGCAGCAGACCCGACAATGAAAGTCATTGATGCAGAAGCATCAACATGGGTAAAAGGTGATGACACAACAGCTCATGGCAGTGATGAATTGCTAAAATTAGGTCAATGGACAAAGGGTAAAGATGATACACTTAGCACAAATGAAGCAACACTTCTTAGATATGCAGGTCTATCAGATGTAGATAAAGATAGAATTATTTCAGCTAATTTGAACCTTGATGTTGCATCAACAAGCTATGATGCAAATCAAAAACGTTGGGTAGATTCTTACTTCCTTGTAGGTGCACTTTCAAGTAATGATTGGGATGCATCAACAGCGGTATATACGGATTATCAAAGCATAAGAAGTGATAGTTTGACAGATACAAAGGTATGGACAGGAACAAAGGATGCAACTACAGCTTCTACTGAAGATCATGGTGCATTCGCCACAGCAAATGTTCCTGTTACATCATTAGTAAAGTCTGCAACAACAGATAAACTTTCTTTAGAATTAGCTGTAGGAACAGCAAGAACACAGGTTGTTAAGAAAGCTCCAAAGTTAGTTCTTACAATAGGTCAAGCGGTAACTTTTAATGTTGCAAGTGGCGAAACAAAAGTTGAAAAAGCAACTGTTGAAATTAAGAATGGCGATGCAGTTGTAGCAACAGAAACAACTGATACTGATGGTGTAGCAAAAGTTGCTCTACCATCAGGTGATTACACATATACAGTAACAAGTGCTGATTATGCAATTAAAACAGGTTCTATAAAAGTTGCAGATTCAGCTGTAGCAGAAAATGTTGCTGTAGTTGCAAATGAAGCAAAGAAAGTTGAAATTACGTCTCCTGAAAATAACATTGTTGTAGTTGGAAGCCCTATTACATTTACAGCAACAGTTAAAGACCAAGATGGTCGTGTAATGACAGGCAAGACTGTAAATTGGACTGTTGTTGATACACCGGCTAATATTGCAGTAGAAAATGGTGTTGTATCAGTAACAAACGGAGTTATAGGCGGAAAATACAAAGTACAGGCTACAATCGCTGATACAGAAATATCTGCAACAGCAGACTTTGAAGTTGTTGCAAAGAGCAAAGGTACTTTAAAGGCAATATATACAACAGGTGATGAAACAACAGGTGTAGTTGAAACTGTTGACGTATATACTGAAGACGATAACAAATTTGAAGCAGATGAAGTTACTGTTCCTGAATCATATCTTTCAGAAAGAGTAGTAACAAATTCAGACACAGGACTATATGATGTATATAGTTATGTATCAGGTGGTACTGATAAAATTACTTTGGCAGCAGGAGAAAATAAAGTTGTAATTGTTGTCAAGAAAGACGCATCATATAATGTATATGAAAAGTTTGAAGATGAAAAGCCATTATTCAAAGCAGATTCAAGAATTACAGTAAAAATTGAAGATGATGCTACATTAAATTCAAAAGTTGTCGGATTCACTTGTGCAGGTAATGCAGGTAATGGATATTCATTTGCACATTATGCATTACCAGATACAGTAACAAAAGATATAGTAACATTTGATTTTGATTATTATAATACAAACGGTGGTAGAGCAATATTGAGCATTGGTGATGCAACAACAAGAGGAACTACTGGTGGTAGTACAAAAGTTACTTACAATTCAACAGGTGCTATATTTAATTTAGGATCGAATAAAACTAATGCATTAGTTCAAGGTGACAGCTCTAAAGCTATAGGTGACTATACAAATAAATGGATGCATGTCAATGTAGTTGTTAATCAATCAACAAAGAAAGTAAGCTATACTATCACAAATAAAGCAGATGGTGCAGAAATAGCAAAAGCAACAGATGTGGCTTTTGTTGATGCAACAACAGAAAACTTAAAAGCAACACAAATTGATATTTTTGGTTATATAAACAACAGCCATTGTGCAATGCTTGATAATATCAAGGTATCAGAAAGTGATGCAACAACATCTGCAACTGAATAATTTATAAAGCAATAAAAGAACGGTCGTATGACCGTTCTTTTTGCTTGACAAATTTAGCGTTGTGTGATAATATAATAAAAGAAATGGTAAACAAACCATGCTGCAGTTGATATGTTGTAGGAAGAAATACTTTCTACGGAATAGTTACCTATTTGGTCGATAGGTAACTATTTTTTTATTATCACTATACAAAGCAGTAAAACCAAAGTTAAATAAACAATAGCTTCACTCATATGCACACCCCCTTTAAGGTGGTGTCAGCATGGTTTGCAACCATTTCAGAATGTTATTATATCATAGAGGGAAGAATTTGTCGATAAATGTAAATGATATGATAATTTCTTATAATAAAAATATGGAATTTTGCGTTTAAATAACAAATATTTCAAAAATATTTCGTGTTTTGCGTTTAATGTGTAATCTATATGTAACAAAATTACGAAAATTACTTGCATTTATATACAATATATAGTATAATAGTTTAGATAGCAAAAAAGTAATTTCGGAGGGGTTTTATGTACTGCAAAAATTGTGGCAGACAACTGAAAGAGGGAACGCGTTTTTGTGACAGATGCGGTCAATCAGTAAGAAAAAACAACCAGAACAGCCAAACTACAAAACGCAAAGAAATCGAGGAACTGAAGGCTGAACGTCTTAATCGTAAACGTCGTTTACAAGAAAAAGAGGCAAAACAAGCCCGTAATAAAAAACGTAGAAAAAGTAAGGGAAGTGTTATGATTTTCATAATCGTAGCACTGCTTATCGCAATAGTAAGTGTGATTATCGGCTATAATATGATGGCTCCGAACGATAACGGATTAGGCACTGCTCCTACGTCAACAAATTCGCCTGCAAGTGCAACGAATACGCCGACAGATACAGCAAACAACGTATCATCAACATCATCGCCGTCAAATTCAGCAAGCAAAAACGGTTATTCAAAAATGACAATAAGCGGTGTGACGTGCGTTTATCCGTCTACTTTTAATTCAAATCCGACAACAGGAAATCAAAAACTTAACTTGACCGATGCGCTTGGCGGTGCAACTATGACTGTTTCGCAAGAGGGAAAGAGCGGTGCTCCGTCTGACCTTATGCGTGACTATGCACGTCAAACGGGCGGCGAAGTTTCATATTCTCGTGCCGGTGACGATTGGTATGCAGTCACTGTGACAACAGATGATACTGTTTACCACAGAAAATGCGTATTGAAAAACGGAATTGCGGTATATTATGATTTCTCATATTCTTCAATGACATCAACAGCTCAAAAATATACTGAATATATTGACTATATGGACAGCAATTTCAAATAATTTAAGAAAGATATTTGATTGCAAAACATATTGACGCAATCAAAATTAAGCAAATCAATATTTTTAATATTTTAGATTTCGAGCGGACAGCCTTTGTTGGTTGTCCGTTTTTTTGTATTCGTTCGATGTAGCGACTGACTATTGTTTCCGCGTCCGCTATTGCTCTGCTTTCAAGTTTTGGATTATAGTCTTTGAGAATTATTATTGCTTGGCTCACATACGGTGATGAAAAATTATTTAAAATAACTACTTTCTTTGTCAATTCTTTCATTACTAATCTCCAATCATTTCAATTTGTTTTATTTCCATTATTTCCGACTATGAAAAAGTATATACCTGCTTTATTTTTGTAACATTAATCAAAAATAAATGTAATAATATGTAAATATCGTGCATATAAATAGTAATATATGGGAAAAGTCGAGTAATATATTTATTCATATTGCAATATTTGAAATTATTTTGTAATAAAAATGTAATAAAAAGCTTGACAATGTAACAATTTTGTAGTATACTATGGAACAAGTAATGAAAGGGGTTTAACTTTTATGACTACACAAGAGATGACAAAACAAGAAATGATAATGAATTTGCGTGAAAAACGTGAAGAAAAGAAAAAAGCAAAATTGAAAGCAAAGCACAGAAGATGTACGATTGCAATTATTACGCTTGTGGCAATGATGACGGTAATATTCGGTACTGTATACAGCGCATCGGCGAAGGAAATCACAATTACGGAAATAAACGAATTTGCGGGAACAAATGAAACAAAAACTGTAAAGACAAGAAGTGAAAGCGTTGAGGGTGCTCTTGAAGAACATGGCGTGAATGTTTCGGATACCGATAAGATTAATGTTTCAACAGAAAAGCCTGTTGAGGATAATGAAAATATTGTTATCAAGCGTGGTAAGCGTGTTACAATTAAAGTCGGTGAATCGGAAGAAGTTGTAACAGTGACAAAGGCGGACGTTAAGGACGCACTTGTTGAGGCAGGATATATTCCGGGTGAATATGACCAAATTTCAGCCAACGGCGACACTGTTGCAAGCAGTGACACAATCCAGCTTGTATCGGTGAGCCATACAGACGAAACCGAAACGGAAGTAATTCCTAAAGGTGTTGAATATGTTGATGATGCGACTTTGATCAAGGGACAGGAAAAAGTCGTTGACGAAGGACAAGACGGTGTGAAAACAATCACTTACAAGGTTACATACCAAGATGGTCAAGAGGCGACAAGAGAGGTGATAGACGAACAAGTTACAACTGAAATGCGTAACAAGGTTATTGCAAAAGGTACAATGGAACCTACACCTGCACCTAAGAATACAACCGTTAAGGACACCTTTGCGACAAAGTCGACAGTAAGCGATAACGGCGGTACTGTAAACGGATATAAATATAAGAAGAAAATCACAATGACTGCTACTGCTTATTCAACTTCTCCGTCAGAAAACGGCGGTTATACAGTTTCGGCAATGGGCAATCCGCTTGGATATGGTATAGTTGCAGTTGACCCGAGCGTAGTTCCGCTTGGCTCAAAAGTGTATGTAACATCAGCCGACGGCTCATGGTCATACGGCGTTGCAAGTGCCGAAGATACAGGCGGTGCAATTAAGGGCAACAAAATTGATTTATGCTACGGATCAAATGCTAACGACTTTGGCAGAAGAAGTTGTGTAGTGTATATTTTGGAATAATATGTAAATAAAAATCCCGCTTTGATTTAACATCAAAATGGGATTTTTTTGTGTTTATTGATTTTTTGGAACTAATTGAACTTTGAGGGGAGAGGGAGGTGCGGACATATTCTTGGACTCCGAAAGGGGTAAAGATAAATGTATACC
>OGZM01001775.1_pt1 | contig 14600 bp, 10 predicted proteins | sample 1576821 | NCBI WGS metagenome assembly OGZM01 (sample SAMEA3541491, study PRJEB24748) | human gut metagenome | biome: human gut; feature: human-associated habitat; material: faeces | place: China | collected 2012
TTGGTCCGATTCTCCAGAATCGGTCACTCGCAGCGCATCCTCCACTCACCCGAGTGTCCGATTCGGGTAAATCAGTCATGCACGCATCATCCGAACGCCCCAGACTGTCCGATTCGGGTGAATCGGACACCGTAACCATCGCGACACGCCGTAATTGCGGTATCGGAACGATAGGTGTAGATTAGTCGATTGTCTGCGAGCGTGGCGGAATGGTAGACGCGCTGTCTTCAGGTGGCAGTGAGTGTATGCTCGTGGGGGTTCAACTCCCCCCGCTCGCACCATGGTGAAAGGTCGGAGCCGAAAGGTTCCGGCCTTTTCGTTTCCCAAGCGGCAGTAGAGCTCAGCGGCTCCCGACATTTCCGGCAGGAATGCTCCAGGATGCCGAATCCCTTTCATCTGTCATTGGTTGTTTCGGCGGATTGCACGGAGTACGGACTCACCGGTGAGGAGTTCACCGTCAATGCCGCCGGGCAGAGCTACATCAGCTACGCGGATTACGCGATCGCCGTGGTGAATGAGGCCGAGCAGGCCGCGCACGTGGGCGAGCGCTTCTCCGTGTACGCCAAGTAGTACTTCCCTCTCCTGTGCCGTGCATGTCTGATTCTGCAGAATCGGTCATCCGCGGCACATTTTTTATGCCCTGGATGTCCGATTCTGGAGAAACGGACAACTGTGGGGCAGTTTTACCTGTTTAGTTGTCCGTTTCTGGTGAATCGGACAGTTTATGGCTATGGCGAGCGGTCAGCGCACGAGGAAGACCATGATGATGATCATGGCGAAGCCGGTCAGGTCGGTAAAGGTGAACGTTTCGCCGGCCCATGCCACTGCGGTGATGGTGGCCATGACCGGTTCGCTGGTGCCGAGCATGGTGGCACGTACCGCGCCGACGCGCATCACGCCTGCCATGTAGAGCCAGAACGCGAGGAACGTGCCGCATACGATGGTGTAGAGCAGCAGAAGCACGCCTCGCGCGTCCAGTGCGGGAATGTTCGCCCACGGTTGCGCGAACGGGCATAATATGAGTCCGGACATGAGGAATGTGATGCCGTTGATGGTCATGTTGCCCCATTTGAGCATGAGCACGACCGGCAGGATGGACATGGCCGCGGTGCTCACCGCGTCAACCAGTCCCCATGCGAGCCCCTGCCATGGCAACGACAGCGAGGCGAAGTTGCCGCCGGTGGCGATGAGGAACGTGCCTGCGAACGCCAGGAGCACGCCGACCAATTCACGCTTGAGGGGCAGTCGTTTGCCGCGCAGGCATACCCAGGCGAGCACGAAGATCAGGTTGAGCGTCTGCAATACGGTGGCGGTTCCGGAGTTCGTCCAGTCGATGGTCATCAGGTAGGAGACCTGCACCAGAAGCACGCAGAGCAGTGTGGTGACCAAATATTTCGGATACGATTTGACGTCTTTGACCGCTCCGGCGAGTTTCTGCGGTGTGGTGATGGCCGATCCGACCAGGAAGATCAGGCTGGCGAATAGCGCGCGTACGCAGGAAAGCCAGATCGGATCCAGCTGGTAGTCGCGCATCAGCAGTTTGGCCACGGTGCTGTTCATACCCCACATGGCACCGCCCAGCAATGTCATGCCAGTGCCGATGAGCAGGCTTTTCGGCGTCTGTTCCAGCACATGTTCCGTTTTTTTCGTAGTTTTTTTCGCGGTTTTTTGCGATTCGGAAGTTTTCTGCGATTGCGACGCCTGTCCCGACGTTTGCTTTGCCACGGCCTGTCCTCGCTCTCTCCACGGCTTTCACGGCAAATTCACGGCGATTGTAACGCACACGGTACGCATATTAAACGTCAGTTATGCAAAACAGATTTATTCCGCCAAGCTTGCGTTCGGCGCTGACAAAAAATCGAGGATTTTGCCGAGATATGATCCGAGCACGGCATTCGGCATGGAGAAAATTTCGTGCAATGACTGGCTGTATCGCACTTTTTCGATGGAACCGCCGCCTTCTCGCACACGTTCGACGAAGTCATCTTGTGGTCCGTTGAGCACCCACACGTCGCGTCCGGCTTGGAATAGCAATACCGGGGCTTCGATGGCTCCACACATGTCAGGTTTGAGCACGGCTCGGGAAAGCGCCATCGCCTGGTTTGCCCAATCGAACGTGGCCGCGTTGGTCTGGCACGTCACGTCCGCCAAACGTTGCTTGTGGAACCAGCGGATGCGTGCCTCCGAGGCCCCGCGGTAGTCGTCGAGATTGAGGTTGCCGTCGAAATCGGCATGCCCGAACACACGCGATTTGCCGAAGCCAAGCCCGCAGATTACGCCGACCACAATGCGTGCGACCCACGTCGGCATGCCGACCACCGGCGCGATCATCGGCGCGGACAGCACCGCCTTGTCGAACAGCGACGGGTAACGTTCCAGCGCGGCCGCGCCGATGCCGCCGCCCATGGAATGGCAGTACAGGTACATTGGGCCACCATCCGCCGCCTCACGCCCCACAGTCTGTGCAAACGTGGCGAAATCGGCCACATATCGCCGCCAATCGTCAATCCATACCAAACTTGGATTGCTCATATCGTGCGCGGAATGGCCATGCCCGCGATGCTCGAACACGCACACCGAATAGCCGGCCAACAGAAAGTACCACACCATTTCGCTGTATTTGCGTCCGAATTCGGTGAATCCGTGCGAAATGACGATCGTGCCACGAAATACGCCCGAAGCGCCTTCCTCGCGCAACGCGTCGAATGTGCGCGCGTCGTAGCGGTAGTAATGCAACCGGCCGGGGCGCTCCAACTTGGGCAACGCCTTGCCTTCCCAATCGACGGTGGCCGGTTCCATCCAACCTTCCGTCATGCAAGCCTGCAGCGCAGGCAGCACCGTAGCGTCCATTTCGGCGTCATAGCGCGCCTCGTCGATGAGCGTGATAGTCATGGTTCCATCTTAGGCGAACGGCGCCAAGACGAAACTAAGCACAGGCATACGCGCTGTATAACGATGCGTCAGTGCATCAACGGCGTACCGGAACAACCGAATCGTCACCCCCGCGCGCCATCCTCGCATACTATGGAGGTATGAAGTTTGTTTCACTGCTGATGGTGGTAACGCTATCTCTCACCGGCACACCAACGTATGCGTACGCGGCGGCAACTCCCGTTGACAACAACGGTGATATCTCCGCTGCCCAAGATTCCAACTGCCCAACATGGCTGCAATGGCTGTGCGGAAAAGGAAAGTGATCGCATGATGTCCACGCGGGAAAAGCATCCCAAGATTCACCGCATCGCGCTGGTCGACAATGATCCGCGAGCGCTGGATTCGCTCAGTGCCGTCATTGCCGGCAAAGTGCCGACCGCGTATGTGGTGTGGACGGCGACTTCAGGCTGTGAGGCGATAGAACGTTGCCAGGATGCGAACGGCCATGTCAGTTTGTTGATTCTCGATATGTCGATGGAGGGATTGCAAGGCCCCGCCACGTGTCGTCGGTTGCGTTTGATGGGCCAGCGCATGCCGATTCTCGGTGCAACCAGTTTTTCCATCAATAGTTATCGGGACAAGCTGGTTGAGGCTGGTGCGCAAGGGTTGGTTGGTAAGGAGAATGCCGACCAGTTGGCGCAGATTATTATGCGTATGTGCAATGGCGAGGTGATGGAGGGATTTGAGCCGCCTGCGTTGGCCAATCTGCGTATCAGCAGGGAGGCTGAGACCACTCCCGCGCTTACCGTTCGTGAGGAGCAGATTATTTCCTTGTGCGCGGAGGGCATGCTTGACCGGGACATCGCCGAGCGTTTGGGGATTTCCGAAGCCACCATCCGCAAACATATGCAAAGTATTTTAAGAAAACTCAACTGCAAGACCTCGCGTCAGGCAGTGGCACTGTGGGTGAGGTCCAATGCGCTCTAAACCCGCAACTCAGTACATTGCGTGGCGCAACCGTATGCGCACGCAGCATCCGAACCTGTGGCATCCAATCCGTTTCGCCATTATGCTGATCGTGCTTGCATGGACCATATACGGCGTTTGCTACGAGCCTCCTACCGACATATTTGGCGTGATATGGGTTGCGATGCTGGTTACGGCGCTCGTACTGTCTCCGCTGTTTCTGAAAAGTACATCGGTGGCGATTCTCGTGATTGCCTCCATAGGCGATCTGTTTACTCCCTACGCGCATTTGGGAAATTCTCTTCCCGCGCAGCTTTACGCCTATGGCATGCTCGCATACAGCACTAATGCCATCATCGTGGCAACGTTACTCACATATTACGTTGTTAACATTCTGCTGATTGACCCCCCTGGCCCAAATACCAACCCCGTCGCCATGGTCAGCATGTATGCCATGGTGCTACTGCTTGGTCGGACGTTGAGTTGGAGCGAAAAAATAACGCAGAAAAGCTTCGAAGCGGCGCAGAACAAGAATCGTCTGCAGGAATTGGAAAGCCGCGCACGCATTGCCGATGCCATTCACGATGCGGTGACGGGCGATTTGTCAGCGGCGGCGTTTGTGGCGCAACGGCATATCGGTGGCAACTCTAGCGGCCCTGGCGTCGCTGCTGACCCTGCCAACGCAACCACAACTACGGCAACCACAACAGCCGATGCCGAAGACTGGCGTCAAATCAACGAATATATTCTTTCCGCATTGGCGAACGTGCATCGCGTCATCGACGAATTGAATATGGACGCCACCACTCTCCCCGGCGACGCCGACGGCGAAGCGTTGGCCAATCTGCTGCGAGCAACACTGGATGACGGCGATCGTCGCTTGCGCAAGCTTGGCTTCAATATCACGTCCATCCGGCACTGCGCGGGCGGCAAGCCGAGCGCATCGCAAGCAATCGCCGAACTTGCCAATAATCTGCTGCGCGAGATCTATGCGAATATCGCACGCCATGCCGCTCCGGGAAGCAAGGTCGATCTTTCGGTGATGCTCCGGCCGAATGCCATCGAAATCACGCAAATCAATCCCATGAAAGAGGACATGGCTGGAGCTGACGAGCGCGATGACGAACTACCGGGCGGCCACGGGCTCGCCTCGTTCAAGAAGCAGCTCGAATCGTATCAGGGCACGCTCACCACGTCTGCGCAGGACGGCAGTTGGACGTTGTTTGCGTACATTCCGGTGACCGTCATCGACGATTCGCCCGGTTTGCTTGAACAAGTGCAGGTTTGACCATAGCTGCGGATCAGGGTTAGGACGAGCCCGATCCACCGATTTCCGTCTTTTTCAAGCCCAGATTTTTTTTTGGGGGGGGGTACACAAATGCGGTACCCCCTCGCTTGCGAAGTCGTTTTCGCCTGTTTTATGTTGGCATTCGAGAAGGGAACGCGTTCGCCCACGACGTTCGGATGCTTGGCAGTCCGGGAGTCGCAGGGGAACGCGTTTTGTCTTCCTACGGCGCTTTGCAGCACTTTCGTTTGCGATGTTGCCGTTACCGTTACTGCACTGTCGTCACGGTGCCGTCACCCCAACGCTTCCGCAAGGAAATCGCGCTGCAGGATCAGCAGATTTTCGGCAACCGTCTCGTCGTTGGTCATGTGCGTGATGCCGGTCAGCGGCAGGAACGTGTGCTTACGTCCGGTTGCCATCAGCGCCTGGCTCAGGCGCAGGCTGTGCGCGATCGTCACATTGTCGTCGGCGAACCCGTGGATGAGCATGAGCGGGCGATCAAGCTGCGGCGCGTCGGCGATGATGCTGTTGCGTTCGTACACGGCCGAGTCAAGGCCGAGATAGCGTTCGGTGTAATGCGTGTCGTACAGCGTCCAGTCGGTCGGAGGCGCGCCCGCGCAGGCCGCGGCGAACGTTTCCGGCGCCTCCAACACGGCGAGCGCGGAGAGGAATCCGCCGTACGACCAGCCGATCATGGCGACGCGGCTGAGATCGGGTTGCGGAACGTTGGCTGCCGCATTCTCGCCAGCCAGCGCTTCCAATGCTTCCGGCAGCGCGCGCACGGCGTCGATCTGGTCTTCGAGCGTTACGGATTTCATGGTTTCGTAGATGGCGCGGTCCCATTGCGGGCCGCGTCCGGTGGTGCCGCGTCCGTCGGTGGTGACCACGATGTAGCCTTGGTCGGCCCACCATTGCGCGTCCCAATAGAAGGATTGACTTTCGATGACCTGTTGGAAGCCGGGGCCTCCGTAGGGTTTCATGAGTACCGGCAGGATGGCTTCGTGCGCGTATTCACTATCGGATGAGGGCAGCACGATCGCCGTGTACAGCTCACGTTCGCCGAGTCGGGTGAAGTGCACGTTCGGCGTGAATCCGGGGGTTTCGGCATGGTTTTCGATTGGTGCGACCACCATTGACGCCACGTCCGTACCATTTTCGTCGGTTGTGGCGATGTTCATGCAATGCTGCATTTGCACGGTTGCGTCGTCCATGCCCCGTCCGGTCACCACGCAGCCGTTGCCGGCGCGAGACATGCTCCACTGGCCGGGCGCGTAGGTGAGGGGTTCCCATGTGCCGTCATAGCGGATCGACACCACGTCGAAGCTGCGGGCGTCATGGTCGGAGGCATTCGACTGCCAGAGGAACGGCAGGTCGCTTTCAGGCAGGATTTCAGGGGTGCGCTGCACCACGCACAGCACGTCGTCGTCGGTCACGTCGAGCACTTCGCGCACCTGCAGTCCGGCCGGAGTGAAGGGCGTACCATCAACGGTGAGTCGGTTCGTATCGACGTCCATGTCGTTCATCGCGCAGATCAAGCGTCCATCCGGAGTGAATGCAGGGGTGCCGTGGATGAGGTCGAGCCAGTAGTCGTTGCCGTGTTCCTCAAGCACGCGCGTGGTGCCGGGGCGTTCGCCTTCCGCGTATTCGGGAATGGCGATGGAGAAGGTTTCGACCTCGTCGCCATTGTCGTCGGTGAAGCCGTTTTCCGCGTCACGCATGGTGGCGATCGGCTCGCCTACATGGATGGCGAGCACCTGATCGTGCTGCTGGAGGCGGTCTTGCACAAGGATGATCGGATCGTGGCCTTCACTCCAGCTTACGGCGGCCAGATATTCGTAGGATTCATGGTCCCACTGCACTTCGTTGGCGATTGCCCCGTAGCAGCAGTTGTCGCTGTCGTAGCCGAGTTCCAGCAGGGTCAGCCGCACGTCGGCATTGGCGGTCAACGCTTGCGGATAGCGGTTGGCTTGCGCCGGATTGGTTGGATTCGCGGGGTCCGACAGATGCCAGATCGGTTCGGGGGATTCGTCGTAGGTTTCGAAGAGCACGTATTTGGAGTCGGGTGACCACCAGAAGCCGTCGTAGCGGTCCATTTCTTCGCCTGCGGCGAATTCCGCCAATCCGATTTTCCATTCGCCGTTCTGCGGTGCCGAGGCGACCACCGAAATCGCGTCGCCGGTTTCTTCATCGTTGGCGAGATCCACGTCCACCAGATACGTGCCGGTGGTGTACATGATGTGCCGTCCGTCGGGACTGATGCGCGGGTTCAGCACCGTTTTGAGTTCATCTTCCTCTATCGTGATGGCTCGCGTCGCGCCCGCCGTAAGGTCGGTGAGGAAAAGCTGCCCGTTGATGGTGAAGGTCACGCGGTTGCCGGCACCGTCGACGCAATACGAGACGATGCCGGATCCGCCTTCGCGCGCACGTTCGCGTCGCGCCTTCTCTTCCGCCGGAACGTCTTCCGCGTCGGCGTCGGCAAGCAATACGCGCGGATCGGCGAGCGGAATCTCACCGATGTTGCCGTCTTCGTCGATCACGCTCATCCACAGCGAGGTGACGGTGTCTTCCGGACCGTCGGAACGCAGGAACAGCGCGCGGGAGCCGTCTGCAATCACGCGCGCCGAACGCGGAGCGCCGCAGGAAAATCGCAAGGTACGTGCTTTTTTACGGGGGAACTGTCGAATCGCATCTGTCATGCTCCCAACCTATCACCATCCCAATTCCACCTTCCGTGAATTCGTGCATCGTGGAAATCGGGGGCGAAGGTAGTCATATTCGCGGATAAATACCCCCTAAATGATGCTGGGGCTGGATTTATGCATGAAATTTTTGCAATTAAAGGACTTACGAATTGGCGCTCGGCGCTCTACCGCGTAGGATGGGTGAGGATAGAAAGGGACAAGCATGAGTGTTCTCGACCGATTTGAGAAAAGCGTGGAAGGCGCCGTCAACGGGGTTTTCGCCAAGTTCGGGTCCAAGGACCTGCAGCCCGTCGACCTTTCCAGCGCTCTGGAACGTGAGATTGACAAAGAGGCCATGCCCGTCACGCGAGACCGTACCGTGGCGCCGAATGAGTACCGTTTCAAGCTGAGCACGCCGGATTTCAACAACATCGTCGAATGGGGCGCGGAAGCGTTGGCCAATGAGCTGGCCGACAACCTTACCCAGTACGCGAAGGACCAGCATTACGCGTTCGTCGGTCCGGTCGTGGTGATCTTCGAAGAGGACCTTGACCTCACCAAGAGCAATTTCAAGCTGACGAGCGAATCCGTGCAAGGCAATACCGTGCCCGTCACCACCGACGCGCAGACCGAAGACTGCCCGATGCTGGAAATCGGCGAACACCAGTATCTGCTCACGGAAAGCAAGACCATCATCGGCCGCGGATCCGACTGCGATATCGTGATCGACGATCCGGGCATCTCCCGCCGCCACATGCAGATCGACATCACCGACAACGGCAACACCGTCATCGCACGCGATCTGGGCTCCACCAACGGCATGTATGTCGAAGGCCATCATGTCGAGGCGGCCACGTTGCTCGACGGCAACACGATCACCATCGGCCGCACCCGAATCCTGTATTGGGCCTCTTCGCAGGATCAGGAGTAACCAACCCCAACCTCGGGAGTTGCCTCTATGCTCACTGAACTTACTTTCGCGATCCTTAAGTACGGCTTCCTCGTACTGCTCTGGATCTTCGTGGCCTGTACGGTGCGTTCGCTGTACAGGGATGTGGAAACGCTCAGCCCGCGCAAGTCGCGGGCTCATCGCCGTAAGGAGCGTCGTGCGCGCAAGGCCGTCGAAGCGCCCGCGCCCGTGGCCATCCCGGCACCAGTCGTCAGCGCCACATCAAGCGCCAAACCCACCTTGCTGGTCATCATCGATGGCCCCCTTGCCGGCAGTTCCGTCCCTTTGTCCGGCAACACCATCACGCTTGGCCGTTCCGCTTCGAACACCGTGGTTCTGGACGACGAATTCGTCTCGTCCCACCATGCGCGCGTCTATACGGATCCCGCCACCGGCAAGTGGGCCATCGAAGACCTGGGTTCCACCAACGGCACTGTGGTCAACCAGCAGCGTCTGAACGCTCCGATGATTCTCGGATCGCGCGTTCCCGTACGCATTGGCGCAACCACCTTTGAATTGAGGTGACCCGTTTGCCGACTTCTCCCGCTTCACAACCGCTGTTCATGTATTCCACCGTCGTTTCCGACGTGGGTACCGTACGTTCCAACAACCAGGATTCCGCGTTCGCCGGCGAGCATCTGATCGCCATCTGCGATGGCATGGGAGGCCATGCGGGAGGCGACACCGCCTCCACCATCGCCATCCGTTCATTGGCGCATATCGAGCAAGACAACGTGCAGGGCGATGTCCAGATTATCGCCCACATGATGGAAACCTCGGTTATGGCCGCGCATGACGCGATCGTTGGCAAAGCGAAGCGCGAACGTCGTCTCGCGGGCATGGGCACCACCGTCACGTCGGTCGCATTGGTGGCCGGATATTGGGTTTTGGCGCATATCGGCGATTCCCGCGCATATCTGCTGCATGACGGCCGTCTGATCCGCATGACGTCCGACCACAGCTACGTGCAGCATCTGATCGACACCGGCCGCATCAGCGAGGCCGAGGCGCGCAACCATCCGCAGCGCAACGTCGTGATGCGCGTTCTGGGTGATTTCGATATCGATTCGAGTCCGGACATCGCCATACGCAAGGCACATCCGGCCGACCGCTGGCTGCTCTGCTCCGACGGTTTGTGCGGCGTGCTTGAGGATTCCACATTGCAGGAGGTGCTGTCCGCTTGCTCCGATCAGGAGGAGTGCGCGCAACAGCTGGTTTCGATGGCGCTTCGTGCCGGCAGCACCGACAACGTCACCGCGGTCATCGCCGACGCGACGCTCGCCCTTGACGCGGACGCGTTCGATCTGCCGCATCAGACGCCATTGGTTGGCGGCGCGGCCAGCGCAAGCCTTGAACCGATCGCCGACATCATCAACGAGCCGGTCGCATCCGCTCCCGCACTGCGCGAGGGCAAGAAGTCGCCGGCCGCCCGTGCCGCCGCACTGCGCAACGGCAAGAATCCCAACGAGGACGACAATCCTCCGGAACAGCGCGTGGCGCAACCGTCCACAGTACGCGAGGAGAACGGCGACCGCACCAATCCCGACACCGGTGAAATCCCCGTCGTACAGAAGGACGACGGCCGCATTTCCGCCGATCCGAACGATCCGGAAGTCGCCAAAGCCATCCGCAACGAGCATATCGAGCAGCGCAAAACGAAGCGCACGCGCACCCGACGCAACCGTGTGATCGCCATCATCGTCACCATCGTGGTACTGCTGGGACTGGCGGGCGGCGCGTTCGCAACCTACCGTTGGAGCCAAACCAAGTACTACATCGGCGACTACAACGGCGAAGTGGCGATTTTCCAAGGCGTGCCGACAAGCCTGTTCGGCTTCCAGCTGTCGCACGCCGTCACCGACACCCATATGAAGACGAGCGAACTGCCGCCAAGCTGGCAGGAACAGCTTGCGCAGGGCATTTCCTTCGACACGTACGGCGAGGCGAAAACGCATACGCGACTGATCAAAAAGCAGCTGAAGCAACAGCAGGACGAAGCCGCGCAGAAGGAACAAGACAAGGCAAACGGCGAATCCGACAACAAATCCTCTGGTACGACTTCCGACAAGTCGTCGGGCAAATCAGACAAATCGGACGACGCTTCGGCAAACAAGTCAGGCGGTGACCAGTCATGATGGCAACCCGTCTGAAGCAATTCGGCCTGCTGCTGTTCAGCATGCTGATTTGCGGCGTCGCGTTCTTCCAGATGTTCGAACGCACCACCGGCGGTTTTCCGCAGAATTATTTGTGGATGCTCGCTTTTGTCGGCGCATTGTTCCTGACTTCCTGGGGATTGCCGCTGCGTTTCCAGCCGTATGCCAACCAGGCGATCATGTGTTGTGTGATGGTGCTGACTGGCACCGGCATCATGATGATCGCCCGCATCGACCAGGATTCGAACACGTCCGTCGCGTTCAAACAGTTGCTTTGGCTGTCGATAGCGCTGGTTTTGGCGAATCTGCTGGTGATCTTCATGAAGGATTACCGTGTGCTGAGGCGGTTCTCGTACGTCAGCATGGTGATCGGTTTGGTGTTGCTGCTGTCACCGATGCTTCCGGTGATCGGTTCCGAACAGTATGGCGCGCGCATTTGGGTGAAGATTCCCGGTTTGGGATCGTTCCAGCCAAGCGAGTTCGCGAAGCTGTTCCTCGCGTTTTTCTTCGCCTCCTACCTGTATGACCACCGCGACCAGCTGGCGGTCGGTGGCAAGAAGGTGCTGGGCCTGCAGCTGCCGCGCATCAAGGATCTTGGGCCTATCATCGTGGTGTGGATCGTGTCGATGGGCGTGCTGGTCGTGCAGCATGATTTGGGCACGTCGTTGATGTTCTTCGCCATGTTCGTGTCCATGTTGTACGTGGCCACGGGGCGCACCAGTTGGATTGTGATTGGTTTCATCGCGTTCGCCGTGGGCGCGTTCGCCGCGGCCAATATTTTCAGCCATGTCGGCGCGCGCGTCGACGCCTGGCTGCACCCGTTCGACTCGGCGCAGTACAACAAGGAGTACGGCGGATCCTACCAGCTCGTCACGGGTATTTTCGGCCTGGCATCAGGCGGCTTGATGGGCACCGGCCTTGGGCAAGGTCACCCGTCGCTCACTCCGATCGCCAACTCCGACTACATCTACGCGGCACTTGGCGAAGAGCTGGGCCTCACCGGTCTGATGGCCATTCTGATGCTCTATCTGCTCATCATCGCCGCCGGGATGATCACTGCGATGAAAATCAAGGATGGGTTCGGCAAGCTTCTCGCATCGGGCCTCGTGTTCACCATGGCCTTCCAGGTGTTCACCGTGGTGGGAGGCATCACGTTAGTCATCCCACTTACGGGTTTGACTCTTCCGTACATGGCCGCCGGCGGATCCTCACTCATAGCGAATTACATGTTGGCAGCACTCCTAGTGGTGATTTCCAACTCGGCGAACAAACCCGAATCCGATATCGATAGCGACACGTTCCAATATGAGGCGATGCAGGCGCTGCGCGCCCGCAAGCAGAGCCGCGCCCGCAGAAGCGTGGCCTCCGCGCAGGCCACTGAAATCATCTCCACGGAAACGCCGGTTTCAGGCACGCCAGTCGTACCACCCGCTCCCCCATCGGGCACTCCGAACGTATCGGACAGCATGTCAGAGGGGAGCCAAGCATGAATAAGTCACTCCGCCAACTCTTCACCATCGTGGTGGCGCTGTTCGTCATCCTGGGCATGTCCACCACCATCATCACGGCGATTCGCGCGAACCAGCTCAACAACGACCCGCGCAACACCCGCGCCCTCTACCACGAGTATGGCGCTCCGCGCGGTGCGATCCTCGCTTCGGACGGCTCCGTCATCGCCAAATCCGACCCTTCGAACGACGCGTTCTCCTACCAGCGTTCCTATACCGCCGGCGAACTGTACGCGCCGGTCACCGGCTTCTTCTCGATCAGCCAACGCGGCTGGAACGGTATCGAAGCGTCGCGTAGCTCGCTGCTGTCGGGCCAATCCGACCAGCTGGTATGGCAGCGGTTCAAATCGCTGTTCACCGGCCAGGAAAACAAGGGCGCGACCATCGAAACGTCCATTGATCCGAAAATCCAGCAGGCCGCCTACAACGGTCTTGCCAACAATGACGGCGCGGCCGTGGCCATCGAAGTGAAAACCGGTCGTATTCTCGCCATGGCAAGCACGCCAAGCTACGACCCGAACCAGCTGGCGAGCCACGACACGTCCGAAGCGAACGGCAATTATTCCACGCTTTCGCAAGACGAGTCGAATCCGATGCTCAACCGTGCCACCTCGCAGCTGTATCCTCCGGGATCCACGTTCAAAACGGTGGTGGCGGCGGCCGCGCTGGAAACCGGCGAATACCAGACCGACACCGAGATTCCGGCCGGATCGAGCTACACGCTTCCGGGCACGGTCACACAGTTGACGAACGCGGTGTCGCAGGCCGACGGTTCGGACGGCAAGATCACGTTGGAAGACGCGATGGCGTATTCGTCGAACACCGCGTTCGCCCAGCTGGGCGTGGCTTTGGGCGATGACAAGGTGTCGTCCATGGCCAAGAAGCTTGGTTTCGACAGTCCGATCACGGTTGACGGATCCGATTCCACGGGCACGCCGTGGATGAGCGTGGCGTCGAAGTTCCCGACCGACACGACCGACGACAAGCTCGCTTTGGCGTCCATCGGCCAAGGAGACACCGTGGTGACTCCGCTGCAGAACGCGCTGGTGGCGGCCGCCGTGGTGAACGGGGGCAAGGTCATGCAGCCGACGCTGGTGGATCGCGTGCGTTCCTCCGACCTGTCTGTTATTTCGCAGACCAAGCCGCAGGTGATGAGCCGCGCGTTCAGTTCGGGCACCGCCAACAAGCTCACGCAGATGATGGAGGCGGTGGTCACCAAGGAGAACCCGAATCTGGCCATCGACGGCGTGCAGGTGGCTGCGAAAACCGGCACCGCGCAGATCGGTGACGGCAATACGTCCATCGACGGCTGGGTGGTCGGCTTCGCCCCGGCGGACGATCCGAAGATCGCTGTTGCCGTGGTGGTGCACAATGTGGATTTGTATGGCTCGTTCGCGGCGGGTCCGATTATGAAGGCGATGATGCAGGAGGCGCTGGCAGAGTGAAACTGATTGAAGGACAGCTCATCCACCGACGCTACAGGTTGGATGCCCGTCTGGCCCAGGGTGGCATGGGCGAAGTATGGAAAGGCTATGATATCCAGTTGGGTCGTCCCGTGGCCATTAAGGCGTTGCGCGGCGACTTGGGCGTCACGCAGGAGGCCAAGCTGCTTCGCCTGCGTGCGGAAGCGCATAATTCCGCCAATCTTGCACACCCGAATATCGCTGCGTTGTTCGAATATTACGAACATGACGGCATCGGCTTCCTCGTTATGGAGTACGTGCCCAGCAAGTCGCTGGCCGACCTGTTCCACGAGCAGAACGGCCCGATGGAGCCGACCCGTCTGCTGCCGATTCTCATCCAGACCGCGCGTGGCCTGTTCGTCGCCCATTCGCATGGCGTGATCCACCGCGATGTGAAGCCGGCGAACATCATGGTGTCCGATTCCGGTGAGGTGAAGATCACCGATTTCGGCGTCTCCTACTCCACCAATCAGGAGCAGATCACGCAGGACGGCATGGTGGTGGGCACCGCACAGTACATTTCCCCGGAGCAGGCGCAGGGCCAGCATGCCACGCCTCAATCCGATATCTATTCGCTTGGCATCGTCGCCTACGAGGGCCTGTGCGGGCATCGTCCGTTCACGGGCGCCACGCCGGTTGACATCGCCGCAGCCCATGTCAACAATCCGGTTCCGCCGCTGCCTGACTCCGTCGATGTGCAGCTGCGTGAATTCGTCATGTC
>OGZM01001777.1_pt1 | contig 14582 bp, 13 predicted proteins | sample 1576821 | NCBI WGS metagenome assembly OGZM01 (sample SAMEA3541491, study PRJEB24748) | human gut metagenome | biome: human gut; feature: human-associated habitat; material: faeces | place: China | collected 2012
CTGCCTGTCACGTAGGAGGTCGCGAGTTCGAGTCTCGTCGCTCCCGCCATTATAGAAATTCAAGACACAGAAATGTGTCTTTTTTTATGTAAAATTATAAAAAAGTTGCTACTATATAGTTAATTATATTATAATAGTATATTAATAATATTTTAGCAAGTAGGAGGAAAATTTACATGGAATCATCCATTGTTAAACCTTTTTTAAAGTGGGCAGGAGGGAAAGGACAACTTTTAAACGAAATAAGAAAATATTATCCTTTTAATGATAAAATAAAAAAATATGCAGAGCCTTTCGTAGGAGGAGGTGCTGTGCTATTTGATATTTTAAATAATTGTGAATTAGAAGAAATTTATATAAGTGATATTAATTATGATTTAGTAAATTCCTATTTAGTAGTTCGTGACAATATAGAGGAATTAATAATTTTACTTTTTAAATATCAGGAAGAGTATATTATTCTTGAAAACGAAGAGAGAAAAAAATATTTTTTAGAAAAAAGAGAAGAATTTAATAAATTAAAAAATAATGAAGAAGATACAGATAAAATATTGAGAGCTGCATTGATGATTTTTTTAAACAAAACATGTTTTAATGGACTTTATCGTGTTAATAAAAAAGGACTTTTTAATGTTCCTATAGGTTCGTACAAGAAACCATGCATTTGTGATAAAGAGAATCTTAAGATGATATCAAAAAAATTACAAAAAGTAAAAATTATTTGTGGCGATTATAAAAAATCTATAGATTTTATAGATGATAGAACTTTTGTTTATTTTGATCCACCATATAGACCTTTAACAAATACGGCAAATTTTACAGCTTATACAGAAAATGATTTTAAGGAAAAAGAAGAAATAGAGTTAGCGGAGTTTGTAGAAAGAATAGATAAAATAGGAGCAAAAATTCTTATTAGTAATTCAGATTCTAAAAACTTTGATGAAAACGATGATTTTTTTGATAGATTATATTTTGGTAAAAAAATTATGCGTGTTAATGCAACAAGAATGATTAATAGCAATAGCCAAAAAAGAGGAAAAATAAAAGAATTGTTAATTTCTAATTTTTAGGGAGGGGTATATTGAAAAGAGATTTTTTGGATTGGTTAAGCAGTTTTAGAGAAAGTATAGCTGATTATGGTTATTATATAGATTTTAAAAAAGTTCATAAAAATATTGAAGAAATAAAAATAGAATTAAATATTTTAAATTCTTTAATAGGAGTTGAGAACATAGAGGAAAAATTTGAAGAAATTATAGAAAAATATCCGGAGGTTTTAAAATGTATACCTCTTTTGCTTGCTGTTAGAGCAAACGAGATTTATGCAATGGATAGTGAAGGAAAATATACATATAATTTTAAAGAAAAGAACTTACCTATTGAAGATTATAAAATTTTTATGAGAAAAACAGGTTTATTTGATTTATTGTCAAAACATATAATATGCAATTTAATTGATTATGCAACTGGAGTAGAGACAGGTTTAGACTCAAATGGACGCAAAAATAGAGGCGGACATTTAATGGAAAATCTAGTTGAAAACTTTATGAAAAAAGCAGGATTTATAAAAAATGAAAGTTATTTTAAAGAAATGTATATTCATGATATAACTGAAAAATGGAATTTAGATCTTTCGGCTATTTCAAATAAAGGGAAAACAGAAAAAAGATTTGATTTTGTAATAAAAACAGAAAATATGATTTATGGAATAGAAACTAATTTCTATGGCAGCGGTGGCTCTAAATTAAATGAAACAGCTCGTAGTTATAAGACATTAGCTCTTGAAATAGATACTATAGAAGGATTTACATTTGTATGGTTTACAGATGGAAAAGGTTGGACAAGTGCTAAAAATAATCTTGAAGAAACATTTGATATAATGGAACATATATATAATATTAAAGATTTAGAGAATGGAATCATTACAGAGGTATTTAAGTAATGAAAAAGAAAAAAATAGAACAATGGGAACCGAATGATTTTGAGTTGGAAATGACTACTGTATGGAGTTTTCCTAATAGAGGAAATTGGGCAACTCATGATGCGAAGTGGCGTGGGAATTGGTCACCTTATATTCCAAGAAATATATTATTAAGGTATTCAAAAGAAGGCGAGCTAGTATTAGATCAATTTATTGGAGGTGGGACAACTCTTGTTGAGGCGAAACTGCTGAATAGAGATATTATTGGCGTTGATGTTAATGACATTGCTCTTGAGAGATGTCGAGAGAAAATAAATTTTGAATATGAAAAAGCTAAAGGAAAAGTGTATTTAAAAAAAGGGGATGCTCGTAATCTTGATTTTATTCCTGACAAAAGTGTAGATTTAATATGTACACATCCACCATATGCTAATATTATTTCTTATAGTGATAATATAGATGAAGATTTATCCAGATTAAAAATTCCAGAATTTTTAGAAGAAATGAGAAAAGTTGCGGAAGAAAGTTATAGAGTTTTAAAAGAGGGAAAATTTTGTGCTGTCCTTATGGGAGATACACGACAAAAGGGGCATATGATTCCTTTAGCTTTTAAAGTATTAGAAGTTTTTCAAAAGTCAGGTTTTAGACTAAAAGAATTGATAATAAAAGAACAGCATAATTGTAAAGCTACAGGCTATTGGAAGACTAACAGCATAAAATATAATTTTTTATTAATAGGGCATGAATATTTGTTTATATTTAAAAAATAATATTATTACAGGAGGCAGTATAAAATGAAAGTTGGAATTATCAGATGTATGCAGACAGAAGATTTTTGTCCGGGAACTACTGACTTTAAAATGATAGCAAACAAAAAAGGAGCTTTTGAAGGAACAGAAGAAGATATAGAAATAATAGGATTTATAAATTGTGGGGGATGTCCGGCAAAAAAAGCTGTTCTAAGAGTAAGAGAACTTTTGAAAAGGGGTGCTGATACAATTGCTTTTGCTTCTTGCATTCAAAAGGGAACTCCTATTGGATATCCATGTCCTTTTGCTCAAGAGATGAAAGTTTTAGTTGAAAAAGAGGCTGGAGAAAACATTAAAATTTTAGATTATACTCATTAATTATAAAAACATTAAATAAAAAATAGAGTGAGCTGTTGGGGCAGATAAAATAACAGCTCATTTTTTATTTAAAAAATATGAAACATTGAAAAATTTTGAAAAAAATCATAAAATGAATAATAACAGATAATGAGGACGGTATAAATATGATAATAGGACTTACAGGAGGAATAGCCTCAGGGAAAAGTACAGTAAGCAATATTTTAAAAAGTTTTGGAATAAAAATAGCAGATGCAGATGTAACAGCAAAAGAGATTTCTGAAAGAGAAGATGTAATTCGAGAAATGACAGAAATTTTTGGAAAAGAGATTTTGGGAGAAGAGGGAAAACTAGACAGAGCAAAATTAAAAGAAATGGTTTTTTCTGATAAAAATAAACTGTCAGCACTGAATAAATTAATTCATCCTAAAGTAAAAGAAGAATTTAAAAAAATAAAGGAAAATGCAGCTAAAAATGATATAATAATATTTGATATACCTTTACTGTTTGAATCTGGAATGGACAAAATGTGTGATAAAATAATTCTGGTTTTTGTAGACAGAGAAACACAGATAAAAAGAATGTTTGAAAGAGACGGAATTTCAGAAGAACTGGCAGTAAAAATAATAGATGCTCAAATGAGCCTTGAAGAAAAAATGAAAAAGTCAGATATTCATATTAATAATAATGGAACTTTAGAAGAACTTGAAAAAAAAGTCAAAGATATTTATATAAGTTTAAAAGGAGAATAAATTTATGAAAATAGTAGCCCCAGCAGGAAATATGGAGAGATTTTATTCTGCAGTAAGTGCAGGTGCAGATGAAATTTATATGGGACTAAAAGGGTTTGGAGCAAGAAGAAATGCTGAGAACTTTACATTGGAAGAATTTAAACAGGCTCTTGACTATGCACATGAAAGAGGAACAAGAATATTTCTTACTCTTAACACTCTTATGAAAAATGTAGAGATAGAGTTTTTATATCAGAACTTTAAAGCTTTGTATGAGCACGGGCTTGATGCTGTAATTGTGCAGGATTTAGGATATTTCAGATTTCTGAAAGAGAATTTCCCTGATATAGATTATCATGGAAGCACGCAGATGACAGCAGCAAATCATTTTGAGGCAAACTATCTTAAAAGTTTAGGTTTTAAAAGAGTTGTTCTTCCTCGTGAGATGAGTTTTGAAGAGATAAAGAAAATAAGAGAGAATACGGACATTGAGCTTGAAATATTTGTTTCAGGTGCTTTATGCATATGTTATTCAGGAAACTGTTACATGAGCAGTTTTATCGGAGGAAGAAGCGGAAACCGTGGTATGTGTGCACAGCCGTGCAGAAAAATATATACATCTGACAAGGGAGAAAAAGGATATCTTCTTAGCCCGAAAGATCAGCTTATGGGATATGATGAGATACAAAAACTTAAAGAGATAGGAATTAACAGCATAAAAATAGAAGGAAGAATGAAAGAAAAAAATTATGTTTTTGAGGCTGTTAATTATTTTAAAACTCTTATAAACAATAATAAAACTGAAGAGAGAGTTTCATCTATCTTCAACAGAGGATATTCCAAAGGATATTTTTATGATAACGGAAGCACGCACTCTGTAATGAACAGAAACTATCCTGCAAATATGGGAAAACCTTTAGGAATTATCAGCGGAAAAGAACTTCTTCTTGAGGAAAATATAATGCTTGGAGACGGGATAATATATCTTTCAAAAGATTATGAAACTTTAGGCGGAGATTATATTAACAGAATTGAGAAGAAAAACAAAAAAGACAGATTTAAGACTGCTGAAAAAGGGGACAGAATTATTCTTCTTAATGCTCCAAAAGGTGCAAAATATGTTTTTAAAAATTATGATAAGAATATAAATGATGATATAGAATCAAAATTAAAAAACAGCGACAAGAAAAAAGATATTGTTTTAAATTTTGAAGGAAAAGAGGGACAGCTTCCTGTGTTGGAAGTGTGTGCAGAGAACAACAGAGGAGAAAAAATTTCTGTAACAATAAAAGGAGAAAATCCTATTGAAAAAGCGTCAAAGAGAGGTGCAGACAAAGACAATATTGCAGAAAAACTTTCTGAAACAGGAGATACAACATTTAAAGTTAAAGAGTGTAATGTGTATATAGACAATAATATTTTTCTTCCTTTATCTGTTTTAAAGCAGATGAGAAGAGATGCTCTTGAAGAATTAAGAACAAAACTTATTGAGAGCCACAGAAGAGTTTTAGGAGAAAGAGAGATTTTCAGAATCCCTGTAAAAGAAGATGAAAGAAAAATTCCTGAAATTTCTGTTATGGCAACAACGGAAAAACAGGCAGAAACAGCAAGAAAACTTGGAATAACTAAAATTTATAAACGTGGAGTGGATATAGCAAGAGAAAACAATCTTCACAAGATTGATCTGAACAGTCAGCTGGCAACAAATCTTTATCAGGTTTTGGAAAATAAAAGTTCTGATATAACAGTGGGATGGAATCTTAATATAGGAAATATTTATTCTCTTAATGAGTATGCAAAAATTCCTAATGTAAAAACTGTAATAATAACTCCTGAGCTTAATTTTGAGCAGATTGAAAATATAGGAAAAGTTCCTGTGAGAAAAGCTCTGTTAGGATACAGCAAATTAAAAGGAATGTATCTTGAACTTCCTGTTTTTGAAAATGGAGAGGTTATAACAAATGAGCAGGGAGATAATTTCATAGTTCGCAGAAATGAACTTGGAAATGATGAAATTTATTTTGAAAGACCTTTAAATGTTTTAAGTCAGGTAAAAAGACTTGGAAAAATAGGAATAGATGAAGTGGTAATCGAACTTCTTGATGAAACAGAAGAAGAGATAAAAGAACTGATAAAAAATATTGATAAAAAAGAAAATGCGTACAGTCCTTATAACTATGAGAGAGGTGTATTTTAATGAAAAAAGCAATGGTAAAAAATCTTGCAACTTGTTTCGGGCTTGGAGATATGCCTAAAGCTCCGGGAACATTTGGAACTCTTGGAGGAATTCCAATATATATAGGGCTTATTCTTCTTAGAAAAGTTTTTCCAAACCACATGGTATATAACTCTTTTTATTTTATGTTTCTGATGACATTCTTTGTGGTAGCAGTGTATGTTTCTGATATATGCGAAAGAGAGATATATCATGAGAAAGATCCGCAGAATGTTGTTATAGATGAGGTTTTGGGATTTTTAACAACACTTTTCCTTGTAAATCCTGTTGGTTTATTCCAGACTTTAGCAGCAATAGGACTTGCATTTATAATATTCAGATTTTTTGATATAACAAAACCGGGACCAATATATAAATCTCAGTTTTTGGGAAATGGAGTAGGAGTTGTAATTGACGACTTCTTAGCAGGAATAATAGGAAACTTTTTAATGGTATGTATATGGACTTTCTTTTTTTAAAAAAATAAGTATAATATAAAACAATAAGGAGATGTTTTTTATGAGGGCAATACTTATATTAGTTGGAACAGAACTTTTAAATGGAGGAATGGTAGACACTAACAGTATCTATATGGCTGAGCAGCTTAACAGATATGGAATAGAAATTGACTACAAAATAACAGTGGGAGACAATATAGATGAGATTGTTGAGGCTATTGCCTATGGAAGAAAAAACAGCGACCTTATTATAATGTCAGGTGGACTTGGACCTACTATTGACGACCTTACAAAAGATGCAATAGCAAAATTCCTTGGAAGAAAGCTGATAGTGGAAGAAAAAGATTTAGAAGAGCTGAAAAGAAAATTCAGAGAGCGTCACTTTAAATTTATTCCAAATAATATAAAGCAGGTGGAAAAACCTGAAGGTTCAGTTATATTTGAAAATGGTGCAGGAATGGCGCCTGCAGTTTATACTGACGGAATTGTATGTTTCCCAGGAGTTCCTGTGGAACTTTATGATATGTTCCCTAAATTTTTAAAATGGTATGCTGAAGAAAAAAAATTAGACAAAGATGAAATTTATATAAAAGATTTATTAGTGTGCGGAATAGGGGAATCATGTCTTGATGACACCATAAAAGATATTTTTACAGAAGAAGGAATAACTTATGAATTTCTTGTAAAGGACTTTGGAATTATAATAAGACTGCAGAGTAAGATAAGCAATAAAAACATAGTGGAAAAAATCGTTGAAAAGATATATAATAAAGTAGGCGAGTATATTTTCGGAGAAGATTCTGACAGACTGGAGAAACTTATTATCAATAAACTTATTGAAGATAAGAAAACTATTTCTGTTGCAGAATCATGTACAGGAGGACTTCTTGCAGGAACTCTTGTAGATGTTTCCGGAGCTTCTCAGGTGTTCATGGAAGGAATAGTAACATATTCAAATGAGGCAAAAATAGAAAGACTTGGAGTAAAAAAAGAAACTCTTGAAAAGTATGGTGCAGTAAGTGCTGAAACAGCAAGAGAGATGGTATGCGGATTAAAAACAGATGTGGGAATATCTGTTACAGGAATAGCAGGTCCTGACGGCGGAACAGATGAAAAACCTGTGGGGCTTGTATATATGGGAATAAAAGCAGGAGATGAAGTTTTTATAGAGAAGAAAGTTTTTAGCGGACCAAGAAGAAAAGTGAGAGAAAGAGCTGTTCTGCATAGTCTGTTTTGCTTGAATAAAATCTTGAAAAGGAAGTAAAGAGATGACAATAGGAGAAAGAATTAAAAAGAAGAGAAATGAAAAAGATTTTTCTTTGAGAGAACTGGCAGCAAAAGTTGATCTGTCAGCGAGTTTTCTATCTCAGATAGAACAGGGAAAAGCTTCCCCTTCAATTGAAAATCTAAAAAAAATAGCTACATACCTTGAAGTGAAAGTGAGTTATCTTATTGAAGACGAAGATGAAACAATAGGTTCTTTCCACATCAGAAGAGAAGACAGAAAGTATGTTGAGAGTATTGATTCAAAAACATCAATAGCTCTTTTAACTTCCTCTAAAATAGAAAAAAACATGGAACCGATAATGTATGAAATCAAACCCGGAGGAGAGAGCGGAAGAGGGTTCTTTAACCATAACGGAGAAGAGTTTATATATATTGTAGAGGGAACTCTGGATATATATATAGAAGATCATCTTACAACTCTTAACGAAGGGGATAGTTTTTATTTTAAATCAACATTGAATCATAGATTTAAAAACAACGGGAAAAAACTTACAAAAGCAATATGGGTGGTAACACCGCCGACATTTTAGAAAAGAAGACGAATTTAGCGGAGGAGAGAATGGATATAAAGGTAAATGTGCTTAATGCAATGAGAATGACAAAATTACTTATTGCAGCAAGTAGATGGTTATCTAGACATGCAGACATTCTTAATGACTTGAATGTGTATCCTGTACCAGACGGAGATACAGGAACAAATATGTCTATGACACTGCAGGCAGTAGAGAACCAGCTGATAAAATTGAGTTATGAACCTGATATGGAAGAGCTTTGCGACACTGTATCAGAGGCAATCCTTTTGGGAGCAAGAGGAAATTCAGGAACAATTTTATCTCAGATTATACAAGGATTTTTGGACGGGATAAGAGATAAAGAAGATGCAACTGTGGAAGATACAATAAGAGCTTTTGAACTTGCAAAAGAAAAAGCTTACAAAGCAGTAAGCAATCCTGTTGAAGGAACAATGCTTACAGTAATAAGAAAAGTTGCTGAGGGAGCAAGAGCATATTCAGGGGATAAGTCTGATTTTGTTCCGTTCCTTATTTACTTAAAAAATATAGCAGCTGAGGCTGTTGAAGAAACTCCAAAACTTCTTTCAAAATTAAAAGAGGCTGGAGTGGTTGATGCTGGAGGAAAAGGAATTTTCTATATCCTTGAAGGATTTGAAAAATCTATAAGCGACCCTCAAATGCTTGAAGACCTTGAAAGAATAGTGCAGTCTCAGGCAAAAAGAAAAGAAAGACTTGATGCAAATGCAGTTATTATGGAAGAGATCAAGTTTAAATACTGTACAGAGTTTATTATCGAAAACGGAAAATTTGATTTGGACAGCTACAAAGCTGAAATAGGAGTTTTAGGGGATTCTATGGTTTGTGCTCAAACTTCAAAGAAAACTAAAACACATATTCATACAAATAATCCGGGGCTTGTCCTTGAAATTGCCGGAAAGCTTGGAAACCTTTCAAATATTAAAATTGACAACATGGAACTGCAGCAGCATAAAAATATGATATTTGATGACAATGCTTATAAAACAGAAGAAACTAAGAATAAAGTATTGGTTAGAAATGAAAACAGCAGACCTGTTGCATACTTTGCAATAGCAGACAACAAAGAGATTGGAGAAATGTTCCTTAATGCAGGAGCATCAGCAGCTCTTCTTGGAGGACAAACTCAAAATCCAAGTGTTGCAGATATAGAAGAGGGATTAAACAAAATAGAGGCAAACACTATTGTAATTCTTCCAAACAACAAAAATATAATTTCTGCAGCTAAAATTGCAGCTGAAAGATCAAATAAAGAGGTTACTGTTGTGGAAACAACAAGTATGCTTGGAGGTCACTATCTTGTAAAAAATAAAGACCTTAACTTAGAAAAAATAACTAAGAACTTTAACAGAAACTCATCTGTTGAAATTACAAAAGCTGTAAGAAATACAAGAGTAGATAATCTTGAAATCAATGAAGGAGATTTCATTGCCATGATTAATGGCAGAATAAGAGAAAAAGATTCTTCTCTTACAGGAATTATCGAAAAAATAAAAGAAAACTATATCACAGATTATACTCTTAATGTTTTTGCATCTATTGGTAAAGATGCAGAACCAGAGGCAACAGAGGCTCTTAGACAACTGGGAAATGAAATTGCTTACAGTGATATAGAAGGAAATCAAAACAACTATCACTACTATATTTATATAGAAAACAGAGATCCTAAACTTGCTGAAATAGCAATTGTTACAGACTCTACTTCAGATTTAACACCTGAACTTATAAAAGATTTAGATGTTGAAATTATTCCGCTTAAAGTTAAACTTGACGGAAATAATTACTACAGAGAGGGTATAGATGTGTCTACAAGACAGTTCTGGAAAAAACTTCTGACAGAAGGACAGATTCCAAAAACATCTCAGCCTTCACCAGCTGAATTTAAAGCAATGTATGAGAAATTATTTGCAAAAGGGTATAAGAAAATAATTTCTATTCATATTTCAGGAAAACTTAGCGGTACGCAGCAGGCTGCAAGAGTTGGAAAAGGTATGGTTGCAAGAGAAGGAGATATTGCAATTATTGACTCTAAAACAACAACATTTGCTCTTGGACATCTGGCAATGGAAGCTGCTAAAATGGCAAAAGAGAAGAAGAGTTTTAAAGAGATCATTGATTGGATAGAAGAAACTAAAGAAAGTATGAAGGTTTACTTTGTTGTAAAAGATTTAGAATTTTTACAAAAAGGCGGAAGAATAGGAAGAGCCTCTGCAATGGTTGGAGGATTATTAAAACTTAAACCTGTTCTTAAGGTTGAAAACGGAGAGGTTTCTGTTGAGGCAAAAGCTATCGGAGAGAGAGGAGCTATGCTCCATATGGAAAAACTTCTTAAAAATTGTAAAAACTCTATTATTCTGTATACTGCTTGGGGAGGAACTCAAAACGAACTTTCTAATGCAGATGCATTAAGAAATGCAGCTGAAAAGATGAAGAGAGTAGATTACAGAGGCAGAGTAGAAATAGGGGCAATATTAGGTTCTCATACTGGACCGGTTTATGGTATGGGAGTAATGGATAAGATAAGATAAAATAGCAAGGGGACTCTTTTTCTTAAAAAAGAGTCCTTTAAAATTTTTCTGTCAACAGCATTAAGGGGAATAAATGCGTGGAGGTAAAAATTTAAGATGTTTAAGTTGATTTTTGGTATTGCGGTATTTGTGGTAACTTTTTATTTCATCATTACAGAAAAGTATCCTAAGTCTCTGGTTGCTATTATAGGCGGAGGGCTTATGGTAGTTTCAGGAATTCTTAATGAAGAACAGGCTCTTGAAACAGTGGGGTATAATCTGGAGGTAATATTCCTGCTGGTAGGAATGATGATAATTGTGGAAATTATGTCTGAAACAGGAGTATTCCAATGGGTAGCTATTAAGATAGCCCAGCTGGTTAAAGGAGATCCTGTTAAGATTCTGGTGTTCCTGTCTATTGTAACAGCTGTTTTCTCAGCAGTTCTTGACAACGTAACAACAATACTTCTTATTGTTCCAATAACAATATTTTTGGCAAAAAGACTGGAAGTAGATCCTAAACCTTTCGTACTGCTGCAGATTTTTATGTCGAATATAGGAGGAACAGGTACAATGATTGGAGACCCTCCAAACTTGATTATAGCCAGTCTTGGAAATATGGGGTTCAATGATTTTATTATTAACCTTATGCCTATAATAATCATAAATACTATAGTTCTTCTTGGAAGTGCAGCTCTGTTTTTCAGAAAAAAACTTGTAGTATCGAGAGAGTTAAAAGCCAGTATTATGGAACTTGATTTGGAAAGAACAATAAAAGATTCAAAATTACTGAAACAATCATTGGCAGTATTTGCAGTTGTTATCATAGGATTTTTAACTAACAGTGTTACAAATATAGGACTTGCAATAATAGCAATAGTGGGAGCCATGGCTCTTGTCTTTATCAGCAAGAAAAAGCCGGAAGAGATTTTTGCAAAAGTAGAATGGGAAACTTTATTTTTCTTTGGAGGATTGTTTGTCCTTGTGGAAGGTGTTGAAAATCTTGGAATAATCAAAAGACTTGGAGAACATATATTAAATATTACTCAGGGAGATCTGAAAATGACTTCAGGACTTATTTTGATTCTTTCAACAATACTTTCTCCAATACTTGGTTCTATTCCTCATACATTGTCATTTGGTAAAATTATAGTGGAAATTCTTCCCGAATATCAAGGACATACAGATGTGCTGTGGTGGGCACTTTCACTTGGAGCATGTCTTGGAGGAAATATGACAATAGTAGGAGCTGCTGCAAATATAGTTGGTTCTTCTGTTGCCAAAAAAGTTGGAATAGAGATAAGCTTTAAAGAGTTTTTCAAGTGGGGACTTATAGTCGTAGGTCAGTCAACTATTTTAAGTTTAATATATATTTATGTAAGATACTAATGTATCGGAAAAGGAGGAAAAATGAAGTTTGCAAGTTATTTAGATTCTAATCTTATCTTTACAAACGTAAAAGGAAGCAATATCCAAGAAGTAATAAAAGATATGATGGAAAAACTAGCAGCTAAGGACAAAAAAGTAAACCTTAGAAAAGAAGAGATTACAAAAAGTGTAATCAAGAGAGAGGAAGAGATCTCAACAGCGGTGGGACAAAATGTTGCTATTCCCCATGCAAGAATAGAAAATTTTAATGATTTTATTGTTGCACTTGGTGTAGTAGAGCGTCCTTTTGAGGCAAAAATAGCATGTACTCAAAAGAAAGACAGCATTGAAATAGTATTTTTAATAGTTTCAGATGTATTAAAAAACAAAAATGTATTGAAAATTATGAGTGCTGTTTCAAAGCTTGTAGTAAAATATCCTCATATTGCGGATAAAATAAAAACATTAAATAATCCTGTTGAAATTTTAAAAGCAATACAGGAAGCAGATATTGAAATAGGGCACAAAATAACAGCAGAAGATGTGCTTAGTCCTGACATAATACCTGCAGGTCCTGATTCAACTCTTGAAGAAATAGCAAAAAGACTTATAATTGAGCGTAGAAGCGGACTTCCTGTTGTTGACAAAAACGGAGAGTTTCTAGGAGAGATTACAGAAAAAGAGCTTATCGAATTTGGTATGCCTAAATATCTTTCTCTTATGAAAGACTTAAACTTCCTGACAGTAGGAGAGCCTTTCGAGGAATATCTTGTAAATGAAAAAACAACAACAATTGAAAATTTATACAGACCTAAAAATGATATAATCGTCATTGACAAAAAAGCTCCAATTATGGAAATCTGTTTTATCATGGTCAATAAAGGTGTAACAAGACTTTATGTTGTAGAAAAAGGAAAATATCTTGGTGTTATAAAAAGATCAGACATAATTAAAAAAGTCCTTCACATTTAATCAATTAAAAAACATTAAGGGAAAGTTTACATATGATTAAGGAGGAAAAATGACTTACCTGATAATAGGTGTTTTAATATTTTTGGCAGTATTTTATTTAATGATAACAGAGAAAATTTCAAGTGCGTGGGCAACTATGCTTGGCGGACTTGTAATGGCTCTTATTGGAATAATAAACGAAGAAAATGCTTTAGAGGCTGTATATGAAAGATTGGAAATAATCTTTCTTCTTATAGGAATGATGATAATAGTTCATATTATTTCTGAAACAGGAGTGTTTCAGTGGTTCGCAATCAAGGTGGCACAGCTTGCAAAAGGTGAACCGTTCAGATTGGTAGTTCTTCTTTCAGTTGTAACAGCATTATGTTCTGCCTTTTTGGATAACGTAACAACAATTCTGCTTATGGCACCGGTTTCAATACTTCTTGCCAATCAGCTGAAATTAGATCCGTTTCCATTTATCATAAGTGAAGTAATGTCAGCTAATATAGGAGGAGTTGCAACACTTATTGGTGACCCTACTCAGCTTATCATTGGTTCAGAGGGACACCTTGGATTTAATGAATTCTTATTTAATACATCACCTATGGCTGTTATCTCAATGATAATTCTTATAACAAATGTTTATTTGATTTACGGAAGAAAGATGCAGGTTTCAAGAGAATTGAAAGCAAGAATTATGGAATTGGATTCAAGCCGTTCTCTTAAAGATGTAAAACTTTTAAGAGAGGCAGCTGTAATTTTCAGTCTTGTTCTTGTAGGATTTATTCTAAATAACTTTATAAACAAAGGACTTGCAATAATAGCTCTTTCAGGTGCGATTTTCCTTGTAGTTCTTGCAAAAAGAGAGCCTAAAGAGGTTCTTAACAATGTTGAATGGGATACTCTGTTCTTCTTTATAGGATTGTTTATGATGATAAGAGGAATAGAAAATCTTCATATTATAGACATTATAGGTAAAAAACTTATTAATATCACAGCTGGAAACTTTAATTTGGCACTTGGTGCAATAACATGGCTTTCTGCAATCTTCACATCAGTTATTGGAAACGTTGCAAATGCAGCTACTGTATCTAAAATAGTTGAAGTAATGGTGCCTTCATTTGATAAGCTTGGAAATACACAGGCTTTTTGGTGGGCATTATCATTTGGATCTTGTCTTGGAGGAAATATCTCAATGCTTGCATCAGCTACAAACGTTGTGGCAGTCGGGGCAGCAGGAAAAGCAGGATGTAAAATTGATTTTATGAAATTCTTAAAATTTGGTGCATTAATTTCTATACAGACACTTATTGCATCAACAATTTATATGTGGATAAGATATATGAATTAGAATTTTAAATAAGGAACTGTTGTAAAATAAAATCTAAGAATAAAATTTTCTTCGTAAAAATATCAGCTATTTATATTGCTCACAAGAATAGCTGAAGAACAAATTAAAAATTTAATAAATGAAATTTTTAATTCGT
>OGZM01001781.1_pt1 | contig 14510 bp, 9 predicted proteins | sample 1576821 | NCBI WGS metagenome assembly OGZM01 (sample SAMEA3541491, study PRJEB24748) | human gut metagenome | biome: human gut; feature: human-associated habitat; material: faeces | place: China | collected 2012
TACGTTAGGCTGCAAATTGAACTTTTCAGAGACTTCAACTATCGGCAAAATCCTGCGGGAGGCAGGAGTCCGGACTGCACGTAAAGGGGAAAAAGCAGACATCTGTGTAGTAAATACTTGTTCGGTGACGGAGATGGCAGACAAGAAATGTCGTCAGGCTATTCATCGGTTGGTCAAGCAGCATCCCGGAGCTTTTGTGGTAGTGACCGGATGTTACGCGCAGTTGAAACCCGGCGACGTGGCAAAGATAAAAGGAGTAGATGTAGTGCTGGGTGCCGAGCAGAAAGGAGACTTGTTGCAGTATCTCGGCGACCTCCATAAGCATGAAGAGGGAGAGGCATTTACTACCACCACCAAAGATATCCGTTCGTTTTCGCCTTCGTGTTCACGGGGCGACCGTACTCGTTTCTTCCTGAAAGTACAAGACGGATGCGATTATTTCTGCTCTTATTGTACCATTCCTTTTGCCCGTGGACGCAGCCGTAACGGTACTGTTGCCTCTATGGTGGAGCAGGCAAGGCAGGCTGCTGCCGAAGGCGGAAAAGAGATCGTACTGACAGGCGTGAATATCGGTGATTTTGGTAAGACTACCGGTGAGACTTTCTTTGATCTGGTGAAAGCGCTGGATCAGGTGGAAGGCATCGAACGTTACCGCATTTCCTCTATCGAGCCCAATCTGCTGACTGATGAAATCATTGAGTTCGTTTCCCGTTCCCGTAGATTTATGCCTCATTTTCATATCCCGTTGCAATCCGGTTGCGATGAAGTGCTGAAATTGATGCGCCGTCGTTATGATACGGCTCTTTTTGCCTCTAAAGTAAAGAAAATCAAGGAAGTGATGCCGGATGCCTTTATCGGAGTCGATGTGATTGTAGGTACTCGCGGAGAGACGGAAGAGTATTTTGAACAGGCTTATCAGTTTATTTCCGGACTGGATGTGACACAGTTGCATGTGTTCAGCTACTCCGAACGTCCGGGGACGCAGGCCCTGAAGATAGATTATGTGGTTTCGCCGGAAGAGAAACATCAGCGCAGCCAGCGCTTGCTGACACTTTCTGATGAAAAGACACGGGCTTTCTATACCCGTCACATCGGGCAGACCATGCAGGTATTGATGGAAAAATCAAAAGCAGGTACGCCGATGCACGGGTTTACCGCTAACTATATCCGCGTAGAAGTGGAGAATGACGAATCATTAGACAATCAGATGATTAACGTCCGACTGGGAGAATTTAATGAAGACATGACAGCGCTTAAAGGCACAATTCTGATGAATTATGAAGTCTAGATTTATCTATTGGCTGGTATATAGCGGGATGTGGCTGTTTTCGGCGCTTCCCTTCCGGATATTGTATTTACTTTCGGATTTCAATTACCTGTTGATGTACCGTATAGGGAGGTATCGCCGGAAAGTAGTACGGGAGAATCTGAAGAAATCATTTCCCGAAAAAGACAAGAAAGAAAGGCTGCAGATCGAACGCCGTTTCTATCGTTACCTTTCCGACTATATGCTTGAAGACTTGAAAATGCTTCATATGTCACCCGAAGACCTTTATAAGCGGATGACTTATAAGAATACGGAACAATATCTGGAACTGACCGAGAAATATGGCGGAATCATCGTAATGATTCCTCATTATGCCAATTATGAATGGCTGATCGGGATGGGATCTATTATGAAACCGGGTGATGTACCGATGCAAGTCTATAAACCTCTGAAAGATAAATACTTGAACGAATTGTTTCAGCGCATCCGTTCCCGCTTCGGAGGATATAACGTTCCGAAACATTCTACGGCACGCGAAATTATCAAGTTGAAGCGTGAAGGCAAAAAGATGGTTGTCGGTCTGATTACTGACCAGTGGCCCAGCGGAAACGAAAAATACTGGACTACTTTTTTGGGGCAGGAAACCGCCTTTCTGAATGGTGCGGAGCGCATTGCGAAAATGATGAACTTCCCTGTGTTCTATTGTGATCTGACAAAACCCGGCAGAGGGTATTGCGTAGCTGAGTTTAAGCTGATGACAGAGAAACCGAAGGAGACGGGTGAAGGAGAAATTACGGAAATGTTTGCTGATTATCTGGAACAGACGATTCGCAGGGAACCGGCTTATTGGCTGTGGTCTCATAAACGTTGGAAAGCTTCTAAGGCTGAATGTGAAAGGGGGTAAGGATGAAAGTGTCAGTGGTTATTCTGAATTGGAACGGGTGCGATATGCTTCGTACTTTTCTTCCGTCCGTGATCCGCTATTCGAAGAGCGAAGAAGTAGAAGTCTGTGTGGCCGACAATGGCTCTACGGATGCTTCTGTGGAAATGCTTCGGGAAGAATTTCCTTGTGTCCGGATCATTGTGCTGGATCAGAATCATGGATTCGCAGATGGATATAACCTGGCTTTGCAGCAGGTAGAAGCGGAGTATGTGGTACTTCTGAATTCTGATGTTGAGGTGACCGAACATTGGCTTGAACCGATGATCTCCTATCTTGATGGCCATCCGGAGGTAGCTGCCTGTCAGCCGAAAATCCGTAGCCAGCGGCAAAAAGAGTATTTTGAATATGCCGGAGCAGCCGGAGGATTTATAGATAAGTACGGCTATCCGTTCTGTCGTGGACGTATAATGGGAGTGGTCGAAAAGGATGAGGGACAGTATGATACGATCCTGCCAGTTTTCTGGGCAACGGGAGCCGCCCTGTTTATCCGTCATGCGGATTATCGTGAGGCGGGCGGACTGGACGGACGTTTCTTTGCCCACATGGAAGAGATTGATTTATGCTGGCGACTACGTTCCCGTGGTCGGGAAATCGTTTGCATTCCTCAAAGTACGGTCTATCACGTCGGTGGTGCAACTCTGAAAAAGGAGAATCCCCGCAAGACTTTTTTGAATTTTCGTAATAATCTTGTCATGCTCTATAAGAATATTTCGGACGAAGAGTTAAATAAAGTGATGCGTATCCGGACTTGTCTCGATTACGTGGCTGCATTCACATTTCTGCTGAAGGGGCAGTTAGACAACGCCCGTGCGGTGATGCGTGCCCGGAAAGAATATAAACAGATTTGTCCTTCATTTTCTTCTTCCCGTAAAGAAAACTTAAGAAAAACTTCTTTGAATCCAATCCCTGAACGGATAAAAAGTAGTATCTTGTGGCAGTTTTATGTGGGAGGGTGCAAAAGATTCTCTCAATTGTCGGATTTAAAAGGATAACAAAATGGAACCAAAAGTAAGGAGAGGCATCGGGCTGGTAGCACATGATGCCATGAAAAAAGACCTCATCGAATGGGTGCTGTGGAACTCGGAACTGTTGATGGGAAATAAATTCTATTGTACAGGTACTACAGGTACTCTGATTCTGGAAGCACTGAAGGAGAAGCATCCTGAAGTGGAGTGGGACTTCACAATTCTGAAATCCGGTCCTTTGGGAGGTGACCAGCAGATGGGATCGCGTATTGTGGACGGTCAGATTGATTATCTATTCTTTTTCACTGACCCTATGACTTTGCAGCCACATGATACGGATGTTAAAGCATTAACCCGACTGGCCGGTGTTGAGAACATCGTTTTCTGTTGTAACCGTTCTACGGCGGATCATATCATTTCCAGCCCTCTGTTTATGGATCCCGATTACGAACGTACCCATCCGGACTATTCCAGTTATACGAAACGGTTCGAAAACAAATCCGTGGTAACGGAAGCTGTAGAATCGGTAAATAAAAGAAAAAGAAAGAAGAGATAGGTCGTTATAGACTGAAAATATGATAGTGTGAGGCTGCTTCAAGTAGAAATGAGGCAGCCTTACTTGTGCCATGCCTTTGGCACGACGATGCCACGCCTTTGGCACAACTGTGCCATGCCCTTGTCACAACTGTTTCCAAGCCTTTGTCACAACTGTGCCACACCCTTGTCACAACCGTGACACTCCTTTGGCATAACTGTGCCCATTACTTGGCACAAGCGGAATGATAGGGTGTTGTAAATAAGTTGACCGGATGTGGCAGTCCGGATGATAGGATGACAGACCAATGTGCTTCTTGATAATAACACAAACTGATAAAGCAAAGGTACTTATCTGCTGCAATGCAGTTCTACTCCGGCTGAGTCGATGTCTGCTCCCATAGGCGGATTCCGTTTGGAAAGACGAAGTTCTATTTCTTCAATGGCAGGAAATTCTGCCAGTAGTCTTTTAGCTATTCGTCCGCATACGTGTTCCAGCAACTTCGACGGGATGGACATTTCAGCTTTCACGGCTTCGTGTATTTCGGCATAGTTGACCGTATCCACCACGTCGTCTGTTTGAATAGCCTGACTGATATCTACCTTCAACTTCAAGTTGATAATATACTCATTTCCAATGATATTCTCTTGGGGGGCTACTCCATGATAAGCAAAGCAGCAGATGTCTTTCAGCAAAATATAGCTGTTGTTTATCTTCATATCTTTTGTTTTCTAAAAAAGTAAAGGTAAGGCTTTATTTCTTTTTATAAAGTGTTTTCGATCATTTTTGTTCGCTTATTAAATGAATGAAAGGCTTTATAAATGAGATTGTACTCATCAGCTATGTAATTCAACTGCCATTTTTAGTCCCATGGAAGACGTCGTGCGATATCTATAATATGGGGGACTTCTTTATTCAAAGGTTCGCCGTTCAGTACAGTTTCATATTTCTTTAAATAGGCTTCTGCCATGACACTTGAATTGAATAGATCTCTGGCATATTCGTGGCAGACTTTCGGAGAATAGTGTGCTGACTGTATATGTTCGGTCATTTCCTGTCCGTGGGCGGTCAGAAAACCGACTTCCGGTGAAACGAGTTCGGGAAGCGCACCGTAGGGAGTACCGAATACGGGAGCTCCGAAGTATAAGGATTCAGTGATTGCAAGTCCGAAAGGTTCGTGCCATGTAACGGGGAAAATAAGCCCTTTTGACTGCTCAATAATAACTTTTTTCTTTGAATCATCTACCATTCCATGAAAATGAATCCGTGGATTCCATGTGAATCGGAAGCCCATTTTGAGATTGAGGCGATAACCGCCTAAAACGTCCAGTTGTGCGTTCTTGATGCTTTGGACAACGGCGATAGCTCCTTTGATATTTTTGACCTTCCAGGCTGCTTTGCCTAGAAAATGGTAGTTTTTTCTGGAAAGGGTGAGGTTGGCGGGACCGTAGTCATCCCAGTCCAGTCCATTGTAAACGAATGATTCGCTTCCAAGTCTTTGTGCATGATTACGTGAGACAAAAACGATGTTCCGGTCTGCGTTGGCCGGGATTCCATTGCCGTGTATGGTCAGTAAGTGCGGCTTGGTGATTCCTTCGGGAACGGGAATGTTGAAATGTACGATGTCCGCGTCTGTGGGGATTTGGGTGTTCAGATTTACGCTAGGGTCCAGTTCTATCACTTTAGCGAAAGGGCAGGAGGAACCTTTTCCTGCGATGAAGGTGACTTTGTGTCCGCGCTTATTGAGTTCTTTACCCAGATACCACATTACTCTTTGAGTTCCGCCGTATTTTATAGATGGAATTTTATCTCCTAAGACAATCGTTATATTCATTTGTTCTCGGTCTATAGTTCTTTGGAACAAAAGTAGTAAATTATTTGATAATTAAACTTAGAGTTAAGAAAAGTTTGGCTTGCACAATGTTTTGTTATTTGACTTTTAATAAATCCTTTTGTGCCACCAACTGTGGAATTATCTTAAGCAGGATAGGGGTAAAGAGAATGCAGATGGTCAATGTCAGCAGGAGCAGTGCGCTTGCTTCTGCCCAGTCGTTATGAATATAATGCGAAACGACCGGTCTTGCAAAGTGTATAATCGGTCCATGAATACTGAGTGTGATAATGGAATATCGCCCCAGATAAGAAACGATGCTTATTCTTTTTATTTTCTTACAGATCAGCATAATCATAAAGATTCCGGCAAATGCGGCAATGTATACCTGGAATATGTTGCCGGGATAATTGTTGGTCCGCATACCCGGCGTGGTGGCGGTGAAGTACATTACGACCAGTGCCAGCAGGACAAATGAGGGAATAATCTTGTCGAACCGATGACTGGGGAACAGGAAGAAATTATATCGGCGAACCCAGAAACCTGCCACATAGAAGGGGAGGGCAGTCATGGCAACGTCTATATACAAAGGAAGTTCGATGTGAAATTTGCCCAGGAAGAATCCTGTGCATCCGATCAGTAACGTTGCTGCAAACATCAGAGATAAATGCTTGTCACGCAGATAATGAATCAGATAGAACAGGATATTGCAGTTGAACAGAGCAAGCAGAAACCAGATGGGAGGATTGAACTTGATGAGGTCGTGCCCGTGAAAGACAAACAGTAATTCTCTCCATGACACAGGGAGATGGAAAGTTCCCGGTGCAATCTTCCATACAATGTATTTTAGTAGAAAGGCGCTGACGTAGAAGAAGATAAAGGGAATGATTAGCTTATTGGTCTTTCGGATAATGAACCCGTATAATCCTTCATAAGGCTTGAAGAAAATTCCTGATATAAAGAAATAGAGAGGCATGCGAAAGCAGGATAGCATGGAATGCTTGTCAAGTTGGTCGAAAGCGCCTCCGATATGCGCCATCACTACCAGAATAATGCAGACTCCCTTGGTTAAGTCCACAAAATCAATACGCCGATGCTGATTGTCTCCCATTTATTTTGCGTTGCGTTTTTGCGTTGCAAAGATACTTGATTAATTGGAAAAAACGGAATGAAGGAAGATAAAGAATTGCCGCATGGGAGAGAAACGGAGGTGTCAAAACTATCAGTTGATTTTATTCAGGCACAGATGACACGGATTTACAGTTTTAAGAGATTATAGGTCTAAAAAACGTGTTAATCCGTGTCACCCGTGCCTAAAGATATTTATTTCTTGGGAGCTCTGCCGGTGTATTTTATTAGCTCACGTATCTTGTCATTGAGTTCTTCTGCTTTCATCAACTGTTCCAGAGTGAGGTGCATCCGGTAACGCCAATAATTGCGCGGATTGGATGGTACATTAATCCGTTCTTCCTGCACATTCGGATTTCTCCATTTGCCATCAATGCTCAGCCAGTCTTGCAGGGACAGAATACAAAGTATGGAATTGCTTTTCAGATGATTGCGCACCACTTCTTCGCACAATTCGGGAGTGGCGACTGTCGGTGCGGTTCCGTAATGCCCCAGCATCGTGTTGTAGTAACGCTGTGTCTGCAGGTAATCTTCTTCCCACCAGCCTCGCAAAGTAGACATATCATGAGTGGAGATGGTACAAACCGACCGGTATGGGTATTCATTTAAATAGCCGAACTCGTACATCGGATTCTTTGGCATCCGCTGAATCTCCAGACTGAGGATACGAAGATCATTCATGACGGACGAAACACAATCCGGAATCATACCCAGGTCTTCTCCGCAAACCAGCATACGTGTCGATTGTGTCAGTTGCGGTAGTTTCTTCATAGCCTGTTGGCGCCAGAACTCGTTGTGGCGGTGATAATAATACTGATCATACAGTCTGTTAAACGCATTCTGCTCCTGTTCATTGAGTGAACGGAAGATGAAATCGCGTTGTATTCCGATGCGCGGATGATATTTATCTTTTTCTTTCGTGTCCGGTACAAAAAGAACATCACTGATCAAAGTGTATAGTCCATCCCGAATCCAAAGACTGTTTTCATCATTCTTTCCTGCAAAGAAACTCTCCACTTCCCGTTGGGTGGTGAACTCCGGTTTCATGTGATAAACACCGGGTGTTTCGGCAGGAAGCAGAAAAGTCTGTTTCACATAATCGGTATGCGGACCGAATACTTGCCCGAGGAAGGATTCATGAATATATGGAATCAAATATTCTTCCCGAAAGGGGAGTCCGTAACTTTCGATTTCCTCCCGACTCATAGGGATGGAGGGAATGAACTGTCCGAGTAATCCGTGTACGGCATGCATCGGGATTTCCCAGATACGGAAGAAACCGAGGATGTGGTCAATCCGGTAAGCGTCGAAGTACTCTGACATTTTTTGGAAACGCTTCATCCACCAGCGGTAGCCGTCCTTTTCCATGACGTCCCAGTTGTACGTGGGGAATCCCCAGTTTTGTCCGTTCACCGAGAAATCATCGGGAGGGGCGCCCGCCTGCCCGTTGAGATTGAAGTAATAAGGTTCGGTCCATGCTTCCACACTGTTGCGGCTGATGCCGATAGGGATATCTCCTTTGAGTACGACACCGTGTTCGCGGGCGTATTTCGTAGCGGCTACCAATTGCAGGTGCAGGTGAAACTGGATATAATAATAAAGTGCGATGTGCGGGTAATCTACAGATTCCGGCCGGCACATCTTCTCTATATCTTGTGCATTATAAACGGAATGTCTGGGCCATTCACGGAAATTAGGTGTCTGAAAGGCATCGCGCAGATAGCTGAAAACAGCGTAAGGTTGCAGCCATTCCTTATTGGCATTAAAGAATTCGCCGAACTCTCCGGAGGCTAATACTTTTTCTCCTTCCTGCTTGAAGATCAGTCGGAAGTATTCCCATTTCGTTTGGTTGACAGCTTCATAATCCATCGCCGGCAGGCCGTTGAGTTCTTTCTGTTTTTTGTTGAACTTCGCTGCGGCTGACTTGTCTTTCAGTGTTCCCATCTGCTTTATATCCGCATACATCGGGTGGAAAGCATAAATGGAGATACTATTATATGGATAAGAATCGGTCCACGCATGAGTCATGGTCGTATCATTGATCGGTAATATCTGTATAACCTTTTGTTGAGTACTTACAGCCCAGTCAATCATGCGTTTCAAATCTCCGAAATCTCCTACTCCGAAACTGTTCTCTGATTTCAGTGAAAAGACAGGGATGGCTATACCGGCCCCTTTCCATACCGGAATATCGAAATAGGCATATCGGTCGGAGATGACCAGCGTCTCATTTGTTTTCAGTTCCGGGTCGGCAAGATAGCGGTTGGGGTTATTTTCCCAGCAGTCCGCTTTCTTTTCTTCTTTATGGTAAAGGATGAATTTGTATTCCAGCGGGAATTTCAGCTTACTTGCATCCAGCTCGATCTGCCATTCCGGAAAGTTGGCATCGCTCATGGGAATCGCTTTGTCCGGGTCCCAGTTTCCCAATGCTTTCTGATTTCCGCAAATTGCCAGGCAATAGTCTTTGTTGATGCGTGGGGCGTATGCCTTGATGACCAGCCCTTTTCTGTGACAAGGCGGAATTTCAGCTCTGTCGGGATGGGCTAACAAGGCTTCCGTGAAGGCCGAACTGTAGTAATACAATTGTTCGGGGATATTTTTCCAGCAGTCTTTAATCTGATACTTCTTTTTAGAGTTACCGGATAAAAAGAGACGTCTCGGAAAGCTGTCCCATTCTTTGCGGATGATAATTTGGTTTTGTTCTATCTGATAGCTGTAATTGATAGTCATTCCTTCTTTGGGAACTTCCAGTTCCACGTCTGCCGTCCAGTATATGCCGTCTGTGGTATGCATGGGGATCGACTCCGGCAGCAGCCCGGCAATCCTGACTTCTTCTCCCCAACTGGTGCGATATTCGATGTTAAATGATACAGTCATATATATTAGATTTTGATTAGACACTAATGACTATGCAAGTATAAGACATTTTTTTGAATAAAAAATAAAAGGAGCCGTATTAGGACTCCTTTTAATCTTTTGTTTATATATTAATTAACATACGTCACATGTTAACCGCATCTGGAAGCACCGCAAGTGGTACAGATCAGACAGCCTTCCTGGTAGACCAAAGTTTCATTACCGCAATTCGGGCATTTCTTTCCTTTGGCTTCCGTTCCGTCCTGAATATATTTCTTCAATGCACGTTCTACACCGTTCTTCCAAGTGTTGATGCTCTCGCTGTTCAGTTGCAGAGAACCTACCAGCTTGATAACCTGCTCGATCGGCATCCGGTAACGGAGTACGCCGGAAATCAGTTTTGCATAGTTCCAGTATTCCTTGTTGAACTTCTCTGACAATCCTTCGATAGTCGTCTTGTATCCACGTTTATTTTCGAACTGGAAGTCGTAACGCTTGGTTCCATCCTCGTCTATATTCTTGATAATACGTCCGCTGGTTACGCTTTTCGGCAACAGGATACCTTCGTCGTCATCTTGCAAACCTGTGAATATCTCGTAAGGATGTCCATCCAGCAGTCCTACGAAAGCCACCCATTTTTCTTTGTTATTCTGGAAACGAACCACGTCGGCTTCCAGTACTCTTGGGCGTGTTTCTACTACCGTAGGCGGTTTGCAAGGAGGAAGAGTTTCTTTCTTATCCGATTTGGTTGAAATCAATACTCCGGAACGTGAGCCGTCGCGGTATACCGTACATCCTTTGCAACCGGATTTCCATGCTTCTACATACAGGCGGTTGACAAGATCCTCGTCTACATCGTTCGGCAGGTTGATGGTTACGCTGATAGAGTGGTCTACCCATTTTTGGATTCTTCCCTGCATCTTTACTTTCATCAACCAGTCTACGTCATTGGAAGTCGCTTTATAATAAGGTGACTTAGCCACCAGCTCGTCAATCTCTTCCTGCGAATAACGCTTGGCGGGATCGTATCCGTTAGCTTCCATCCATGTCACGAATTTATGATGGAATACGATATATTCTTCGAATGCGTCGCCTGTCTCGTCAACAAAGTCAACGTGTACATTCGTATCGTTCGGGTTTACTTTTCTTCTGCGCTTGTAAACGGGCAGGAAGACCGGTTCGATACCGGAAGTCGTCTGTGTCATCAGACTGGTTGTTCCTGTAGGAGCAATCGTCAGACATGCAATATTACGACGGCCATATTTCTTCATTTCTGCGTACAGTTCCGGATCAGCCTCGGCAAGACGCTGAATGAACGGATTGTTCTGTTCACGCTCATTGCTGTATATTTCGAAAGCACCGCGTTCTTTTGCCATTTCAACCGAAGAACGATAGGCACCGAGGGCCACTGTCTTATGTACTTTTTCAGAGAATTCGGTTGCTTCTTCGGTTCCGTAGCGCAGACCTAAAGCAGCAAGCATATCGCCTTCCGCAGTGATTCCCACACCTGTACGGCGACCTTGACCGCTCTTCTTATATATCTTGTTCCACAAGTTGCGTTCGGCATGTTTTACCTCTTCGCCTTCCGGGTCTTGATCGATCTTTTCCATGATACGTTCGATCTTCTCCAGTTCGAGGTCGATGATGTCGTCCATGATGCGTTGAGCCAGCGCAACGTGTTTTTTGAACAATTCGAAATCAAAATAGGCATCCGGTTTAAACGGATTTACTACATAAGAATATAGATTGATAGCCAGCAGACGACAAGAGTCATAAGGACACAATGGAATTTCACCGCATGGATTGGTAGATACAGTCTTATAACCTAAATCTGCGTAGCAATCGGGCACAGATTCACGGATAATCGTATCCCAGAATAAAACACCGGGTTCTGCCGATTTCCATGCATTGTGCACAATCTTCTTCCATAATGTGGAAGCATCTATTTCTTTAGTGGTAGTCGGATTTGCCGATTCAATCGGATATTGTTGTATATAAGGTTTCTCGTCAACTGCCGCCTGCATGAAAGCGTCGTCCAGCTTTACGGAAACATTGGCTCCGGTAACTTTTCCTTCCGTCATTTTAGCGTCGATGAAGGCTTCCGAATCCGGATGCTTGATAGACACACTCAGCATCAGTGCACCACGACGACCGTCCTGAGCGACTTCGCGGGTAGAGTTGGAATAACGTTCCATGAACGGAACGAGACCAGTGGAAGTCAATGCCGAATTTTTAACGGGAGAACCTTTCGGGCGGATGTGAGACAAGTCATGACCTACTCCTCCACGTCTTTTCATGAGCTGTACTTGTTCCTCGTCGATTTTGATGATAGTGCCATAAGAGTCTGCTGAGCCGTCTACCCCGATTACGAAGCAGTTGGATAGTGAAGCGACCTGATAGTCATTACCGATACCCGTCATCGGGCTTCCTTGCGGAACGATGTACTTAAAATGATCCAGCAGATCATACAGTTCCTTTGCTGTCAGTGCATTCGGATACTTTGCCTCGATACGTGCTACTTCATTGGCAATTCTCCAATGCATATCTTCCGGAGATTTTTCATAGATGTTTCCGAAAGAATCCTTTACTGCGTACTTGTTTACCCAAACCCTTGCAGCAAGCTCGTCGCCTTGAAAATATCGTAAAGATTCTTCGTAGGCTTCGTCATAAGAATAAATTTGTTTTTCCACGATCCAATGTGTCTTAGATTTTATTATTTAATAAGTAATGTGTAGAAGTTTACTTATCAGTAACAAATGTGGCTGCAAAGCTAAGAATGTTTTTTTATCTATCAAAATAAAAATGCAACATTTTATCAACAGGCTTTAAGTTTTCCGTTTGTTATTGTTAAGTCTTTGATTAACAGATAACTTTGCTTTTTGTTCATGGCTTTAAGTTTTCCAAAAAGAAAATTAGATTATTTCATTGATATGGCAAAATAATATTTCTTTTTGTATCTTTGCAAAAAAAAGATATGTTTGAAACCGTAAAGAACAGAAGAACAATCCGGAAATACCAGCAAAAAGATATTACTCCTGATTTGTTAAATGATTTGCTCGAAACCTCTTTCCGCGCTTCTACGATGGGAGGGATGCAACTTTATAGTGTTATAGTGACTCGCGATGCAGAAATGAAAGAGAAACTTTCTCCTGCTCATTTCAATCAGCCGATGGTAAAAGGGGCACCTGTCGTGCTTACTTTTTGTGCCGATTTCCGCCGTTTCAGCAAGTGGTGTGAACAGAGAAACGCTGTTCCCGGCTACGATAATTTAATGTCTTTTATGAATGCGTCTATGGATACCTTGTTGGTTGCGCAAACCTTCTGCACGTTGGCTGAAGAGGCAGGCTTGGGTATCTGTTATCTGGGAACGACTACTTATAATCCGCAAATGATCATCGATACACTTCAACTGCCGAAACTGGTATTCCCTATTACGACGATCACAGTCGGCTATCCGGACGGTACTCCGGCCCAGGTGGACCGCTTGCCTCTCGAAGCTGCCGTGCATCAGGAAGTTTACCATGATTATACTCCGGAAGACATCGATCGCTTGTACGAGTATAAAGAATCACTGCCGGAAAATAAACAGTTTATAGAAGAAAATAAGAAAGAAACTCTGGCACAAGTATTTACGGATGTACGTTATACAAAGAAAGACAATGAATTTATGTCTGAGAACTTGTTGAAAGTGCTTCGTCAACAAGGATTCTAATGATAAGTAATAGGTAATAAGTAATAGGTAATAAGTAATAGGTAATAGCTATGCGGACTGCACTTGTTTATGCAGCTTCGATATTACCTATTACTTAATACCTATTACTTGAATTATGCTTTCTTCTTCAGCAACGACTCAATCTCCTGTACCTCAGCCTGAAAGCTTTTATCTACTTCCAACTGACCTTTTACAGTCTTGCAAGCATGCAGCACTGTCGCATGATCCTTATTGCCGATGAACTTACCGATTTTTGAAGTTGAGAAATCCGTATAATTCTTAGCCAGGTACATTGCAATCTGACGTGCCTGAACCACTTCTCTTTTTCTGGATTTGGTGTGAATAGCCGATGCTTCCAGATCAAAGTGCTTGCATACTACTTTCAGTATATCGTCAATGGTAACTGCTTTTGTTTCGTTGTGAACTACGCCGTGTACAATATGTTGGGCTAAATCCAAGTCTATTTCTTTGTTGAAAATAGTAGAGCGTGCCATAATGGCGATGACGATACCTTCCAGGTCTCGTACACTCTCATTTACATTTTCAGCGATATAGTCGATCACTTCCGGTGGGAATTGCAGACCGTCGCGGTGTATCTTGTTCCGCAGGATGTTTTTGCGGAGTTCGACAGTCGGTTTTTCCAGTTCTGCCACCATTCCCCATTTGAAACGGGTCAACAGACGTTCTTCCATACCCTGCAATAATACAGGGGCACGGTCGGAAGTCAGTATAAGCTGCTTTCCGTTTTGATGTAAATGATTGAAGATATGGAAGAAAGTATTTTGAGTTTTCGTTACTCCGGCAAATTCCTGAATATCATCAATGATTAATACATCAATTGTCTGGTAGAAGTTGATAAAGTCGTTGGTCGTGTTATTACGTACGGAGTCTGTATATTGCACCTGAAACAGATGTGCCGAAACATACAATACTCTTTTATCGGCATATAATTCTTTGATTTTAGTACCGATTGCGTTTGCCAGGTGTGTTTTCCCCACTCCGGACGCTCCGTAAAGGAACAATGGATTGAAGGCAGTACCTGCTGGATTTTGCGCAACCGCTTCTGCTACGCTTCTTGAAAGTTTGTTGCTGTATCCTTCTATAAAGTTCTCGAAGTTATAGTTCGGGTTCAAGTGCGGGTCTAAGTCCTGTACGGCAGGAGCTTTCAGGAAACTGGGCGCCTTGTTGCCACCGACGATGCTTTTAGGAGTAACAGCTGTAGAACGATTGCTTGCTTCGAGATTCACGGTTTGATTCGGAATCGAAGTCTTGT
>OGZM01001805.1_pt1 | contig 14273 bp, 13 predicted proteins | sample 1576821 | NCBI WGS metagenome assembly OGZM01 (sample SAMEA3541491, study PRJEB24748) | human gut metagenome | biome: human gut; feature: human-associated habitat; material: faeces | place: China | collected 2012
GATTTTTCCAAAATAGCTGTTTTTTCCAAGCCCACACATTTCACTAATAGAAGGTATAGAAAAATCTGTTTTAATAAGAAGGTGACACGCTTTCTGCAGCCTGTAATTTCTTAAATACTCTAACGGAGTGGTATGCAGATAATTTTTAAATATTCTGAAACATTTTCGTTCACTGATAAAGGCTGCCTCTGAAATATCAGAGATAGTAATTTTTTCATTGTAGTGTTCATAAACATATAACATAATTGCTTTTAATTCATCATTAACTTTATTGCTGCTTTTTTTATCTTTAAGTGAAGAAAAATATAGTTGAAAAATATCAAACCATATTTCAGATAAACAAGAACGAAGTTTTATTTCGTAGGCAGAATCTTTTTCATTTATATTAAAAGATTCGGATATTTTTTCTAAAATTTTATTTTGTTCAGGTATATCTGGATACAGTGGAAATATCTCCATATCAATAGATGAAGTAACAGGAGAAATATATTTCTGTTCAATTATACTTCCATGTTCGCCAATAAAAGATGGATCAAATATATGAAGAATTTGTATTGTATTTTTAGAATTTTTTTCAGATTGTGTAGAATGAAGAATATTTGAATTAACTAATCCGCCTGATCCGGCAGAAAAAATAGTTTTTCCGTTTGGAGTATTATAGATTAATGTTCCGTCTTTAATGTAAAACAATTCAACCTCTTTATGCCAATGCCAAGGGACAAATTCTTTTATCTGATTATTAAATTTTTTAAAAGAAGCAGTATATGGAAAAATCGGAGTAATTTCTGAAAGCAATTCTTCTTTTGTGCCGTTTTTAAATTTTATATCATTAACAATATTCAATATTATACTCCTTTCTTTTTTATCTAAATTTTATCATAAAACAGAGTATAAAAACATAGTTATTTATGTAATAAAAATATTAAAATTTTAGAAAACGCTTTCTAAAACAGAAAGAGTTTTATAGTTTTTGATTTATATTTTAAAAATAATTTCTTTATATTTTTAAAGAAAAAATGTAGTTTTTAAGTTTATTATGTAGAGAAAGAGAAAAAAATGTTTAAAAGCTATTGACAAAATTAAGTTTAGAAGGTATATAAAGAGTAAAGGAAATAATGAAAACGTTTTAAAAAGGTGAGCGCTATGAAGATAAATGATGTTGCAGAATATGCAGGCGTATCTCTGGCAACGGTTTCAAGAGTTATAAATGGAAAAAAAGTAAAAGAGGAAACAAGAAAAAAAGTTGAAGAAGCTGTAAAAAAACTGAATTATACGCCAAACTTTATGGCAAGCAGTTTGCAGAAAACAAAAAGCGGAATGCTTTTAATTCTTGTTCCGGAAATCTCAAACCCGTATTATTCTCCTATTCTTGAAGGAGTGGAATTTACAGCAAGAAACAGCGGTTATAATATAATTTTGGGAAGCAGTTATTCGTCAGAAGAACAGCTTTTGGATTATCTGACTCTTTTAAATAAAAAACTTGTTGACGGTGTTATTCTTATGGAAAAGGTTTCCAAAGATAAGATAATGAACAAGATAAATGATGAAAAACTTTATAAAAGAATAGTACAGTGCAGTGAATATATAGAAGAAAACAATCTGCCGTGTATAACAATAGACCATAAAAAAGCAGCTTATGAGGCTGTAAATCATCTGATTTCAATAGGAAAAAAAGACCTTTACCTTTTCAGAATGAAAAAAGATTTTACATATTCTGTTCTTAGAAGAGAGGGATTTTTAGAGGCTCTTAAGGATAACGGAATAGAATTTAAAAAAGAAAATGAAATCGTTTTAGATGAACTTTCTATAAAAGAAGCTTTTAAACAGATGAACATAGTTTTAAATAACAGAGGGCTTGAAAATGCAGGAATATTTGCTGTGTCAGATGTTTTGGGCATAGGAATTATAAAAGCATTAAATATTAAAAATATAAAAATACCACAGGAGGCAGCTGTTGTAGGTTTTGACAACATAGATTTTTCAGCAGTGACAGAACCCTCTTTAACAACAATTTCACAGCCTGGATATGAACTTGGAAAAGAGGCAGTAAAATATCTTTTCAAGGTAATAGAAGATGACAGCATAAAGCCGGAAAAAATTATACTGGACCATGAACTTATAGTACGGGAAAGCACAAATAAAAAAGTTTTAAAATAGGGAAAGTTTTCTCTAATAAAATATAAGGAGGTTTTATCAATGAAGAATTTTTTTAGAGTATTAGTAGGAGTTTTATTACTTGGTACAGTATCTTTTGCTAAGATGCTTGGAATAGTAATGCCAAATGCAACTCATGGATTTATGGGAGAAAGTATTAAACATGCTAAAGCAGCAGCAGAGGAGTTTTCTAAAAAAGGCGGATTTGAATACAAATTCCTTACTTCAGCAGAAACTTCTGAGCAGAATAACCAATTAGATACATTAATTAATGAGAAAGTTGATTGTATTGTTCTTTGGCCTCACAACGGAAACGAATTAAGATCAGGAGCAATGAAAGTTGTTGAAGCTGGAATACCTCTAATTATTTATGACCGTTTAATCGAAGGATTTAAACCTACAGCAGAGGTTATGGGAGATAACTTTACAGTTGGAGAAGAAACAGGAAGATATTTAAATAAATATTTTGCAGAAGATCTTAAAAAAGGTCCAGTAAATATTATTGAGTTCAAAGGGGATAACTCTACAGTTCCTCAACAACGTTCAGACGGATTTGCTAAAACTGCTGACAAAAATATAAAAATAGTTCAACAGTTCAGTACAGACTGGCAGAGAGCAAAAGCTCAAGAGCAGATGGAAACTTTCTTAAACAGCGTAAGCAAAGAAGAAGCTGAAAGCATAAAAGCTGTATTTACTCACGATGACGAGCCTATGCTTGGTGTTATAGATGCGATTATGAACTATCAAGGTCCGGCTAAACTTAACATTAAATTAGTAACTGGTGTTGGTGGAAGAAGAGAGAACATAGAAACATTTGATATTTATAAACAAGAATTAGGAATTGACCAAGTTACATTCTTATTCTCACCTGTAATGGTTAGAGATGCTGTTAAGATGGGATCAGAAGTTTTAGAAGGTAAGAAATTTGACGGATTATATCTAATTCCTACTGAAATGATAGACAACAACAACTACAAAGAGTACATGAAAGGTGAGCAGTGGAAAATTAGATATGAAAGCGGAATCTAAGAAATATTAAGTAAACAATACAACATAAAGGGTGGGATTATTTCCACCCTTTCTTTAAAAAAAGGAAATCAGAGGTGACAACACATGCTTTTAGAGATGAAAAATATATCTAAATATTTTGGTCCGGTAGAAGCTCTAAAAGGAGTTTCCTTAAATGTGGATAAGGGAGAAATTCACGGATTATTGGGTGAAAACGGAGCCGGAAAATCAACTCTTATGAATATTTTGGCAGGAACATATCCAGCTACCAAAGGGGAAATCTATTTTAACGGAACAAAAATTGAGAACCTGACTGCTAAAAAAACTCAGAATATGGGAATAAGATTTATACATCAGGAACTTAATCTTGTAAACGATTTAACAGTATATGAAAATCTTTTTTTAGGAGAAGAGATAACAAACAAATTTGGGATTTTAGACAGAAAAGAGATGATAAAAAGGTCTGAAGAAGTTTTAAAGAGAATGAATCTGGATATAAATCCTCTTACAGAAGTGGGACAGCTTGAAACTTCAAGAAAACAGCTTGTGGAAATAGCTAAGGCTCTTCTTTTTGATGCAAAGCTTATAATAATGGACGAACCTACAACAGCACTTACAAACAAAGAGATAGAGATGCTGTTTGTTCTTATGAGAAAGCTTAAAAATGAAGATGTGAGTATGATATATATTTCTCACAAAATGCCGGAGCTTTTCAGTATCTGTGACAGATACACAGTTTTGAGAGATGGTAATTTTATAGAAACAGGTAATTTTAAAGATATAGATGAAAGAAGAGCAACAGAACTTCTTGTTGGAAGAAATATTATTGATGAAAAAATAGAGAAAGAAAAAATTTCAGATGAGATTCTTATGGAAGTAAAAGATATTTCATCACAGGGAAAATTCAGCGATATATCTTTCAATCTGAGAAAAGGAGAGGTTATTGCTGTAACAGGACTTCACGGAGACGGAAGAGATTTTCTTGCAGAGGCTCTTTACGGAGTATGCAGAATAGACTCAGGAGAAGTAAAAATAAATGGGGAAAAACTGTCTTACAAAAATATAAAAGATACAGTCAACCATGGAATAAGTATGGTTCAGAGAAACAGAAAAGAACGTTCTATCATAAAAGATATGAGCATTCTTAATAACTTTTCAGTGGGAAGATTTGTATCAAAGCACAGAAAACTTTTTATCAATGATAAAGAGGAACTGGGAAGATTTGATATTAGAAAACAAGATATGTCCACAAAGATTGGACATTATAATGATTATATAACATCACTTTCAGGAGGAAACCAGCAGAAAATAATAATTGGAAGATGTCTGGAGCTTGACACTGATGTAATTATTCTGGATAACCCTACTCAGGGAATAGATGTAGGAGCAAAATTTGAAATTTATAAAATAATAAACGAATTAGCAAAGATGGGAAAAGGAATTATAATATTTAGTTCAGAATATCCTGAAATACATAAAGTAGCAGACAGGTGTTTTGTTATGTATAAAGGAAAAATAAACAAAGAACTTTCAAGAGATGAGTTCAGTGAAATTAACATAATGCACTATGCTACAGGTGCAAATTTGGAGGAAAAAATATGAGCCAGTTGAAAAAAGATTTAAGTTTTAAAAATATTTATTCTAACTATACTTTTATATTTTCTTTTTTGGTGCTTGTGATAATAGCAACAGCAATTAATCACTCTTTCCTATCATGGACAAACCTTTCTACACTGATGCTGCAGTCATCAATTAAGGGAATAATTGCTCTTGGAATGACTCTTGTAATAATTTCAGGACAGATTGATTTGTCTGTAGGTTCACAGGCTGCTCTTGTGGCAGGGCTTGGAGTTGTTGTGCTTAACAAGACAGAGAGTCCTTTTATAATGCTTTTGTTCTGTATGGCTTTTGGTGTTGTTCTTGGAACAATAAACGGAGTTATAACAACAAAAGGTAAAATGGCACCTTTTATAGTTACACTTGCTACAATGAGTGCTTACAGATCTATAATTGTTCAGCTTGGACAAGGAGGACCTTTTAATATTGAAGATATAAAAATGGTTATGAGTTTCAGAAAAATTGCAGCAGGAAAAACTCTGGGAGTTCCTAACCTTGCAATAATTTTTGTGCTTATTACAATAATAATGATATTGATTATTAAATATACAAAATTCGGAAGATATGTTTATGCAGTAGGTTCAAATGAAAATGCAGCATTTTTAACAGGAATAAATGTAGACAGAATAAAAACTCTGTGTTTCACTCTTACAGGGCTTTTAACAGGGATATCTTCATTCCTTCTTGCATCAAGACTTACATCTATTACAGCAGCAAACGTTGGAAATGCTTTTGAGCTTGATGCAATAGCAGCTGTTGCAATCGGCGGAACAGCAATGAACGGAGGACGTGGAAAAATTTTCGGAACTTTCTTAGGAGCAATAATGCTTCAGATGATAGAAGGAATTCTTATAGCAGCACGTATTCCGCCATTCTTATCAGGGCTTGTAAAAGGTATTATTATAGTTCTTGCAGTTATATTCCAAAGTAAGAAAAACAATGACTAAAAAATGGAGGTCTTAATTATGAAACTTGGATTTTTAACAGGTATTATGGGAGATATTTCAATTTATGAGAAAATAGAATGGGCAGCAGGTGTGGGATTTGAAACTTTAGAGGTTTCATGCTGGCCGAGAACAAATACAAGAGATTATTCAGGAAGTGATATTGACGTAGTAAATTTCACTAAAGAAGAGGCAGACAAACTTAATGCTTTTCTTAAAGAAAAAAATATGACAATATGTACTCTTGCTTATTATGACAACAATCTTGACCATGATTTGGAAAAAAGAAAAGGATATAATGACCATTTAATAAAAGTAATAGATGCAGCATCTCTTTTGGGAGTAAAAAATGTAGGAACATTCATAGGAAGAGATATGACACTTTCTATTGAAGACAACTTTGATGAAATGGTAAAAGTATTTAAACCTATTTTAGAATATGCCAAAGAGAAAAATGTAAGAATTATTATTGAAAATTGCTCAATGCCGGGCTGGCATGAAAGCGGCTGGGCAGGAACAATATCTTATTCCCCGGAGCTTTGGGACGAAATGTTTAAAAGACTTCCGTATGACAACTTTGGACTTAACTATGACCCGTCACATCTTGTATGGCTTGGAATAGACTATATTCAAGGACTGAAAGATTATAAAGATAAAATATTTGAGGTTCATGCTAAAGATACAGAGGTATTCCATGATAAGCTTAAAAATTATTACAGTATCTTAGGTAAACAGCTTGGAAGAAAAGATAACTGGGATATGGGATTCTGGAGACACAGAATGCCGGGTAAAGGAGATGTTGACTGGGATAAATTTACAGCAACATTAAAAGAGATTGGATATAATGATGAACTTGTAATTGAACATGAAGATTTGGAATATCAGGATACTTTAGAAAAAGTTAAAGAGGGATTAAAATTAGGATACGAATTTTTAGGTAAAAAAATATAGTTTTTCAGGAGGCTTGAAAATTATGAAGAAATTAAGAGTAGGTATAATCGGCTGCGGTTCTATAACAGAAAAAAGACATGCTCCGGAATATGCAGGAAATCCTAATGTTGAGATAGCAGCATTTTATGATATAAATAAAAAAAGAGCAGAACTTATGGCAGAGATGTTTGGAGGAAAAGCTGTTGATGATTATATGGAAATTTTAAATGACCCAAGCATTGATGCAGTAAGCGACTGTACTCCAAATGATATGCACTGTATTATCTCTACAACTGCAATGAAATGCGGAAAACATGTTTTATGTGAAAAGCCTATGGCAAAAACTCTGGAGCAGGCAGAAGAGATTGTAAAAGTTCAAAAAGAAACAGGAAAGATTTTTATGATGGACCACAACCAAAGATTTACAGAGGCACATAAAAGAGTAAGAGAGATAGTTGAAAGCGGAGAGATGGGAAAAGTTATAACTTTCAGAACAACTTTCGGACATGGAGGACCTGAATCTTGGACAGAAAGCAAGTCAAAAAATACATGGTTCTTTAAAAAAGACAGATGTGAATATGGTGCTGTGGGAGATTTGGGAGTTCATAAACTTGACCTTGTAAGATTTTTAATAGGTGATGAATTTGCAGGAATTTCAGGAATGGGAGGAATTCTTCACAAAACTTTTGAAAACGGAGAGCCTATAGAAGTTTATGATAATACAGTATGTCTTCTTAGAATGAAAAGCGGTGTTATAGGTACAGGAGCTTTCAGCTGGACTTATTACGGACAGGAGGACAACTCAACGATACTTTATCTTGAAAAGGGAATTATAAGAATCTATGATGACCCTAAATATCAGATAAAAATTATTTATGAAGATGGAAGTGTTTCTGAACTTGAAGTTGAGGCAATTCAGACAAATGATAATCAGACAAAAACAGGTGTGATTGATGCTTTTGTGGAAACAATTCTTGAAGATAAAGAATCTCCGGTACCGGCAGAAGAGGGACTTGCTTCAATTAAAGTTGTTGATGCTTTAATGAGAGCTGTTGCTGAGAAGAAAGAAATAGAGCTATAAAAAAATGAGGAGCTGTTCAACAGCTCCTTTTGTATTAAATAAATATTGACATTAAATTTTTAAGCATTAGCCCTACATTTATTCCAAGTATAGATTCAGCAGTCATTTTGATAAGCACGATTGCTGTCATAGTAAGGAAGAACGGCTTTATAAATTTTGAACCTCTTGCAACAGCCATTTTAGCTCCTAAAGTAGCTGCAACAATCATTATTATTGCCATAACAATTCCGTAAAGATAATTTACTTTTCCAAGAACAATAAATGTCAGAACACTTGAAAAGTTACTTGAAAGGTTTAAAATTTTTGTATTTCCGCTGGCGTTTGTAAAGTCGTATTTAAATATTTTTATAAGCCCGAATATAAGAAGTGAACCTGTTCCAGGTCCGAAGAACCCGTCATAGAATCCCATAGCCAGAGCCATAATCATTCCTTTTTTTATGCTTTTTTCATCAAGCCCTGTAAATTCATTTGTTTCTCCAAGTTTCTTGTTGCATAAAGTATATACTAAAAGCACAAGAAGAAGAGCGATTACAAGAGGATAAAGATATTTTGAATCTATAAGAACAACAGTTCTTACTCCTAAAATTCCTCCTAAGAATGAAAGAGGAGCAAGTTTTTTAACAAGATTCCAGTTTACTTTTCCTGAACGGGCAAATTTGATACTGCTTGCCACAGTTCCTGAACAACATGCAAATTTGTTTACTCCTAAAGCAACGTGAGCAGGAAGTCCTGATGCCAGAAATGCAGGAACACTTATCATTCCTCCGCCACCGGCTATTGCATCAATGAATGCAGCAATAAAACATGCTATTCCTAAAAAGATAAAAGAAGAAATATCTCCCACAAGACTAAACATTTATACCTCCAAATATATTATTAATGATTATTTTTTCCTTATATAGTATATCATGCTCTGAAATCAACTGCAACACTGAAAAAATAAAAATTTTATAAATGAATTTTTAGTGCTTTTTATTTTTAACAACTTTGTAAAGTTTCCATCTGTCGTGCATCCACATCCATTGTTCAGGGTGTTTCATAATTATCTCTTCCATAGCATCAATAAGATTTTGTGTAGTTGTATGGACATTTTCTTTAAAACTCTTATCATGTTCCTTTATAACTGTAATCTTTTTAAAATGAGCATTAACAGTATTGTCTTTATTAAAAACGCAGTATCCAAGAATAAGAGGTCTGTTGTATCTTAAAGCAAGAGTTGCAGCTCCTGTTGGTGCTAAAGCATCCATACCGAAGAAATCAACAGTAGTTCCTTTATCTCTGTGGTCAGAGAAAAGAGCAATATTTTTTCCCTCTTCAGCATATTTGAAAAGCTCTCTGCTTGTCTTTTTGCTTTTCTCCAGAAGTGTAATATTAAGATGTTTTCTGTTGCGGCTTATATAGTTGTTAAGATATGGGTTTCTCTGTTTTTTTGCCACAGTAACAAAAGGATATTTTTCAGAAAACTTAAGCATAGCCTCCATGTTTCCAAAGTGCATTGTAGCAAAAACAACAGGTCCGTCACTGCAGCTTTCTGTAATAACTTCCCAATCGTGTATGTGGAAATTACTGTCATCTTTTGTATATTCCTCAAGCCATATAGTTCCAAGAAAAGCCTTTCCCATAACCTTATATGATTCAACAGCAATTTTTTTTCTTTCTTTTTTTGTTTTGTCAGGCATAGCATATTCTATATTTGCAAGAGTGGTAACTCTTCTTGATTTTATAAGATAGTATGCAAGGACAGCAATTTTTTCACCAATACTGAAACGGATGTTTTCAGGAAGTGAAAGAAAGAAAGCTCTGAAAATTCTAAAAATTCCATATTGGATTTTATATATTAAATTTTTCATTGATAGTGCCTCCCAAATTAAAATACCTTATTTCTAAAGGAAATTATATCATAAAAATTAAAAAAATGCCTATATTCAAATTATAAAAAATATAAAATAAAGTGAGAGAGAGAAGAAAATATGATATACTTTTAATAAAGAAAAAGTTAAATCAGGAGGAAAAAGATAAATGAGAATAGGAATAATAGGTGCAATGTCAGAAGAGGTACAAGGGTTTAAAAAAAGACTTTCAAACCTTGACGAAGAGAGAATAGGAAATCTTGTATTCTACACTGGTGTTATGCACGGGAAAGATATAGTATTGCTTGAAACAGGAATAGGAAAAGTAAATGCAGCAATCGGAGCAACTCTTATGATAGAAGCTTTTGATGTAGAGGAAATTATTTTCACAGGAGTTGCAGGAGGAATAAACGAAGATCTTGATTTAGGAGATGTTGTTATATCAAGAGATCTGATTCAGCATGATTTTGATACATCAGCTTTCGGAGATAAACTTGGAGTAATTCCAAGAATGGATAATTCAGTTTTCAGAGCAGATGATGAACTTATAGAGCTTGCAGTGAATGCAGGGAAAAAATTAAACGGCAAAAAAGTTATTGTAGGAAGAATTTTAAGCGGAGATCAGTTTATAGCATCTCCTGAAAAAATAGCTTTCCTTAAAAAAGAGTTTAATGGAGATTGTGCTGAAATGGAAGGCGCTGCAGTGGGGCATGTATGCCAGATATTTGACATTCCTTTTGTAGTGGTAAGAACAATGTCTGACAAAGCTAATTCAGATGCTCACACAGATTATGCAACATTTATGAGAATTGCAGCAGAGAACTCTATTACTTTAGTAGATGAGATGCTTATAAATATGAAATAGGAGATGTGCATTCTATGGAAATGAATGAATTATTAGATGAGTTGTATTCATACTCACTTTTTGGAATAAAGCTTGGACTTGAAAATATTCAGAAAATATGTGACTATCTTGGAAATCCTGAGAAGAAATATAAAATTATTCATATAACAGGGACAAACGGGAAAGGTTCTACGTCTACAATAGTGGAAACTGTGCTTTTAGAGGCAGGGCATAGTGTAGGAAAATATACATCCCCTCACATTTTAAAATTTAACGAAAGAATAAGAGTAAACGGAGCAGATATAAGCGACAAAGATATTGCCGCCGTGTATGAAAAAATAAAAAACGCTGTGGAGAAGATAGGAATTACTCCTACATTTTTTGAAGTCACAACTGCTATGATGTTCCAGTATTTTGCAGAGAAAAAAGTGGAATATGCTGTTCTTGAAGTGGGAATGGGAGGAAGATTTGATGCTACCAATGCAGCTGACGGAGATATCTGTATTATTACAAATGTTTCCTTAGACCACATGGAATATCTTGGAAAAACTATATATGATATAGCTTTGGAAAAGACAGGAATAATAAAAGAGAAAAGCAGAGTTATAGTTGGAGATAACAACGAAGAGTTTTTAAAAGCTGTCTATACTAAAAAAACAGATATAATAAATACAGCAGAAAAATATAAAGATATAAAATATAATCTTGATTTCAAAAATTTTGTAACAGAAATTGAAATAGGAGAAAACAGATACAATCTTTCTCTGTTTGGAGATTATCAGGTAAAGAATTTTCTTTGCGCATATGAGGCATTAAAAATGCTTGATATAAACGAAGATATTATTAAAAAAGGTGTGTCAAAAGTTCAGTGGCAGTGCAGATTTGAAATATTTTCAAAAAATTCTCTTACTGTTCTTGAAGGAGCACATAATATTGACGGAATAAATAATCTGAAAAAAATCTTGGTTCACGAATATAAAAAAGATGAAATTGTAATGGTAGTTTCTATTTTAAAAGATAAAAAAATAAAAGAGATGCTGAAAGTGTGCGAGTCTTTAAGCAGCAACATAATTCTTACATCACTTAATGAAAATCCAAGAGGAATATCAGGAGATGAACTTTTGGAATATACAGATAAAAGCCATGTGTTTACAGTGGAAAACAGTATGAAAACAGCTTATGAAAAAGCTGTAAAAGCAGAGAGAAAAATAATTGTTGTATGCGGTTCTTTTTATACATGTGAAAAATTTAAGAAAGAAATTAAGAGGTAAAAATAACAATTTATGAAAATTTTTAGAGTTTTTTATATAATATTGGTTTTTGGAGTTTTATGTGCTCTTGCTTACAAAGAGTATAATTTCATAGAAGAACTGAGAGTGATTAAAAACGAAAAAGAGATAAGCAGAGAAGAGGCAGAAAAAAGATTAGACGAGATGTATAAACCAAGAAAAGCAGATTTCTATAAGGAAAAATAGGAGGACTGTAAATGGAATTTGATGAAAAAACACTGACAGTCAGAGAGATAATAAATCATTTTAATCTGGAGATATTGTCTGATGGAAACCTTGACCAGCAGATTCATAAAAATGATATATACAGAGCAGGTTATGAGCTTACAGGATTTTTTTCAAAGGATGTGACAGAGCTTAATACAGCTATTCATGTGCTGGGAGCTAAAGAAAGCAAATATCTTTCAAGAATATGTTTAAAAGAAAAAAGAAGAATATTGGAAGAATATTTTTCTTATCCTTTTCCCGCTCTGGTTTTAAGTTCTAAAGTAGCAGATCATAAGCTTCTTTTGGAAGTAGCAAAAGAAAAGAAAAAAATAATTTTAAAATGCAATATGAGAGCCACAAGATTTATAAAAGAACTGAATTTTTATTTGAGAAATGCTCTTGGAAGACAGGGAATAATAAATAATCAGATACTTCTTGAAGTATATGGGATAGGAATACTTTTAAGAGGAGAGCAGGATTTAAAGCTCGGAGCAGCTATAGAACTTCTTGAAAGAGGGCATAAGTTTATAACTGATAACAGACTGGGAATAAAAGAAACAGAAAGCGGACTTTCAGGTATGAACAGTAAAGCGGAAATAGTTCCTGAAAGAGATTATTATCTGGTTGTAAATGGTGAAAATGATATAAACGTCAGCAATTATTTTGGAATAAAATCTACAAGACCTGCTAAAAAGATAAATCTTATAATAAATCTTGAAGTGTGGCAGGATAAAAAGTTTTATGACAGGCTTGGACTTGATGAGATTCGTGAAGATATTTTAGGATATCAAATTCCAAAAATAACTCTTCCTGCAAGAAAGGGAAGAAATCTGGCGGTTATTATAGAAGCTGCTGCAATTAACTATAGATTAAAAGCTATGGGATTGGATTCAGCTAAATATTTTATGGAAGAATCAAAAAGACTTATCAAAAAAAATAAAGAAAGAAGGGAACGTGGAGAAATGGTAGGAGAAGACAGTCTTTCAGTAAAAGTATTTGCAATGGAAAATAAACTTGAAATATTGTTGGGAAAAGAGATAGCAGATGACAGATATCTTGAAGATACAAGTATTCACAGACCTGCTCTTGCTTTATCAGGATATTTCGATTTAGATGAAGAGCCTTTTGAAAATAACGGGCTTCAAATATTTACTATTGTAGAACTTAAATATTTAAATAGTTTAAGTGAAGAAAAAAGAATGGCAAATCTTAATAAGTTTTTCAGTTATAAGTTTCCGGCAATGGTTGTATGCGGGAAAATAGATGTCCCTGATTATATCATGGATTTAGCAGAGAAAACAGGAAAAGTTCTTTTAAAATCAGAAGAGAATGTACCATCTTCAATAATAGCAAGACTGAATACATATCTGGAACAGCATTTTGCTCCTTCAGTGTCAATTCATGGAGTATTTCTGGAAATGTATGGTTTTGGAGTGCTTTTAATGGGAAAAAGCGGTATTGGAAAAAGCGAAACAGCACTTGAACTTATTCACAGAGGACACAGACTTATTGCAGATGATATGGTAAAATTTAAAAAACGTCCAAATGGTGATTTGGTTGGTACAGCAGCAAAACTTCCTTATTTTATGGAAATAAGAGGTCTGGGGATAATAGATGTAAAAACTCTTTATGGACTTGGAGCAGTAAGAATCAGAAAAAGACTAGATGCAATCATAGAGATTAAAGAACAGGATAATGATAATTACCTTACTGCTGTAAACTATATGAGCAGCAAGGCAGTTATTCTGGACAAAGAGGTTTATAAATCAGAACTGTATATGTCTTCTGGAAGAAACGCTGCTGCTATGGTAGAGATAGTTGTAATGAATCTTATGGCACAAAGATTAGGACATAAATCAGAGCTTATCTATACTGACAGAATGCAGAAACTGACAGAGCAGGAGAAGAGAGAATTATTCTCTGATGAAATATAATAAAGAAATTTCTTGAAAAAATAGTAAAATAATATTAAAATTTTAGTAACTAAATTGAGGAGGATATTTTATGGATTATGATATAGTATTTTTTAAGCCTGCAAGATTTGAAGATTGTATGAAATGTATAGAATATATAAAAAAAGATAAAATAGTTCATGTAAACTTATTTGGGCTTGAGCCTGATTTACAGCAGAGAATATTGGATTTTTTAAGCGGAGCTATTTTTATTCAAGAAGGAAAGATAATTAATCCTGGAGAAAAAGTTTTCTGTACTATTCCAAAAACTAAAGAATATTACATGGATTATGTAGACAAATCAAAAGTAAATCAAAGATATGATGAAGAAGAAGAAATAATTCCAATTTATAAGTAAAAATAAGTATTGTGTATTATTTAAAAATAAAAATCAAAA
>OGZM01001816.1_pt1 | contig 14139 bp, 12 predicted proteins | sample 1576821 | NCBI WGS metagenome assembly OGZM01 (sample SAMEA3541491, study PRJEB24748) | human gut metagenome | biome: human gut; feature: human-associated habitat; material: faeces | place: China | collected 2012
TATCAAAGTATATTTTATAAATAATAAAGTATAGAAGTTGAATAAGAATTAATCCAAAAAAGATTTTTAAAGCAATACTTGTTTTTTTATTGATATATATTTCTACTGAATCCATTAAAAGAAAAATAGAAAAGAAAATAGGAAAAGCTCTAACTGTATTTTGTAAAACTAAAAGAAAAGCAGCGTGAATTAAATCCTCTTTATCCCATAAATCTATACTTTTTTCAATATAGTCATAAATGACAGAAGTTCTATAAAGCAGAAAATTAGGAAGAAGAATACTTATAAAAATCATAAGTATACCAAATGAAAGTTCTGTCTTATGTATTTTATAATTAAAATCTTTATTTAATATTTTCATTTATTCTCTCCAAAGATTAAATATATATTATAAATTAAAATCTTTTAAATTATTTTAATAATAACATATTTTTAGAAAAAGTTATAGAAAAAAGTTACATAAAAATATTTAGAAGGAAAAAGAGGAAAAAGAGAAATAAAAGTATAAAATTTACAAATTATTTATCTTAAAATATACTATATAGTATAGAATACAAAATAAAAAATTACAAATAGAACAAAAAGGAGGGAAGTTGTATGTTTTCAATGAAAAAAATTTTTAAATCTAGCAGTTTATTAATTGGATTATTTGTAAGCAGTTTCACTGTTTCAGAAGCAGCTAATCCAGAAAATCTTTATGGAAGAGGAGCTATAGGAAAAAATGGAATAGTAGCAGCTGCTAATCCAGAAGCTTCAAGAATAGGAGTAGAGATAATGAAAAAAGGTGGAAATGCTGTTGATGCAGCGGTAGCAACAGCTTTTGCCATTAGTGTATTTGAACCGAATGCATCAGGAATAGGTGGTGGAGGTTTCATGCTTATCAGAATGGCGAAAACTGGTAAGACTGTAGTTATTGACTACAGAGAAACAGCTCCTGCAAAAGCTACACCTGATATGTTTGTTTTGGATGAAAATGGAAAAGTTTTAAACAATGAAATAGTTGAAGGTGGAAAAGCATCAGGAGTTCCTGGTACTGTAGCAGGACTTTTAACTGCATTAGAAAAATATGGTACTATGAAAAGAGAAGATGTAATGGCTCCAGCAATAAAATATGCAGAAGAGGGAATAGACGTATCAAAAAATCTAGAAGGAATTATTCAAGATAACTATGAAAAACTTGTTAAATTTGATGCAGCAGGAGAAGTTTATTTAAAGGATGGTCTTCCATATGAAGCAGGAGATAAACTTATAAATAAAGATTTAGCAACTACTCTTAAGAAAATAGCAAAAGAAGGAAAAAAAGGATTTTATAAAGGAGAGATTCCTCAAAAAATAGCAGCAGAAATTCAAAAACAGGGTGGACTTATGACTGTTGAGGATATTGAAAATTATAAAGTTGAAGAAAGAGAACCGGTTGAAGGAACATACAGAGGATATAAAATTATATCTTGTCCTCCAGCAAGTTCAGGTGGAACACATATAGTTCAAGTATTAAATATGATGGAGAATTATGATGTTAAAGCGTTAGGAGATAATACTCCGGAAAGCTGGCATGTATGGGCAGAAAGTTTTAAACAAGTATTTGCTGACAGAGCTGAATATATGGGAGATACTGCATATGTAAATGTTCCTTTAAAAGGACTTATTTCTAAAGGATATGCAAAAGATTTAGTTGAAAACATTAATTTAGAAAAAGCAAGTAAAGACATTGAAGCAGGAGATCCAAGTAAATATGAAAGCGGAAGTACAACTCATTTCTCTGTAATGGATAAAGAAGGAAATATGGTTGCAGTAACTCAAACTATAAACTACTTCTTTGGTTCAGGAGTAATGGTTCCTGGAACAGGAATTATGATGAATAATGAAATGGATGACTTTGTTCCTCAAAAAAATATGAAGAACTCTATCGAAGGAGGAAAAAGACCTCTTAGCAGCATGTCTCCGACATTAGTTCTTGATCCTCAAAACAGACCATTTATGACACTAGGTTCTCCAGGTGCAACAAGAATTATTCCAGCAGTTGCTCTTACAATTAGTAATGTTATTGATCATGGAATGTCTATACAAGAAGCTATTTCTGCTCCAAGAATTGCACAATTCCAATCAGGAGCTTTAAATGCAGAAGGAAGAATGTCTCATGAAGCATATAACAAACTAAAAGAAATGGGACATAATGTTGAGCTTAAAGGAAGCTATGATTTATATTTTGGTGGAGTACAAGGTGTAATGATGGATTATAATACTAAAACTCTTTATGGAGGAGCAGACCCTAGAAGAGATGGGCAAGCAATAGGATTCTAAAAATAAATTATTAAAATATACAGGAGGAAAAGTAATGAAAAAATTACTAGCAATGGCAACATTTTTATTAGCAACAGCAGCTGCAATGGCAGCAAATTTTGAAAAACCAATAATGCTTACTTCAATTGGGCAGAGTGCAGATGTACAAATGGTAAAAGCATTATTAAAAAAAGGTGGGTTAGAAGCTGGATTTGATAAATCAATTACAGCAGAAAACTTAAAAGATGAAAAAACTCTTATTCTTGCAATAGGTGGAAGTTCTAAAGGTCTTGGAGCAGCAGGAATTAAAGTTGAAGATGAACTTGACAGAACAACAGCACTTATTGAAGCAGCAAAAGCTAAAGGAGTGAAAATAATAGGAATGCACATTGGAGGAGCAGCAAGAAGAGGAGAATTATCTGATAAATTTGTATATGCGGCAGCTCCATACGTAGACTATTTAATCGTTGTTGAAGAAGGAAATAAAGATGGTGCATTCACAAAAATGTCTGAGGAAAAAGGTATTCCAATGGATATAGTTCCAAAAATTACAAGCGCAGTAGAACCTTTAACAAAAGCATTTGAATAATTTAGTTAATAGGGGACACGAAAATGTCCCCTATTATTTAAAAGGAGGAAAATAAATATGTCACTTGAACTTATATTGTTTATAGCTATGGTTACAGTATTTGCTTTAGCATGTTTTGCTGCAAAATTACCTGTTAGTATAGCTATGGTATTATCATCAATCACAGCAACATTAATTGCTGGACACGGAATACCTGTAAGACACTTAGTGGAAGGAACTTTTGGTTATATAGATACCATTCTTGTAATAACAACAGCTATGATTTTTATGAAAGTGGTTCAGGAAATTGGAACATTAAATGCTTTAAGTGCGTCAATAATTCAAAAATTTCATAAAACACCTTGGCTTTTACTTATTCTTCTAATGTTTATCTCTATGTTTCCAGGTATGATAACAGGATCATCAACAGCATCTGTACTTACAGCAGGTAGTATAGTTGCTCCTATATTTATGCTTATTGGAATCCCTATGGTAGAAACTGCAACAATTATTTCTTTGGGAGCATTATGTGGTATGATAGCTCCTCCGGTAAATGTTCCGGCAATGATTATAGGTGGAGGAATAGATATGCCATATGTTGGTTTCACTATTCCATTACTAATTCTTACAATTCCGGTAGCTATATTCTCTGTTTTATATTTAGGATTAAAATATGTAAAACATATAGATTATGAGTCAATAAAAAAAGATATAGACTTCACAGCAATAGAACAATATGGAATGAAACTTTATATCCCAGTTATTTTAGCAATATTTTTAATGACTATGGATAAAGTAGCTCCAAATATATTCGGTCTTGGAATGCCTCTTATTTTTATAATAAGTGCTATCTCTGGTTTATTCTGTGGAAAAAAAATAAATATTATTAAAGTATCAAAAGAGGCTGTAAACCAAACTCTTCCAGTAATGGGAATACTTATGGGAGTAGGAATGTTTATACAAGTAATGACTCTTACAGGAGTGAGAGGATATATTGTTGTAAATAGTTTAAGTCTTCCATCATCATTGATCTATATAGCAATGGCAATAACTATTCCTTTATTTGGAGCAGTATCTTCATATGGAGCAGCATCTGTTCTTGGAGTTCCGTTCCTTATGGCGTTCTTATCACAAAACCAAATTATTACAGGATCAGCTATATCATTTATTGCTTCACTTGGAGATTTAATGCCTCCTACAGCTCTAGCAGGAATTTTTGCTGCTCAAGTTGTAGGAATGAAAGATTATACACCTGTATTGAAGAAAGCAATTGTACCATCAATAATGATTATAATAATTTCTATTGTTGTGATTATTTTCTCTAATCAATTAGGTTCAATCATATATTAAGTGAGGTGAAACAATATGATGATGTATATATATTTAGCATTGGTTTTATATGTTCTTATAATGGTAATTTTAAATTTATTAGAGGAAAAAGATTTAATGAAACAGGTAAATGCTGCCTTAGTAATTATTCCTCTTTTGTTAAGAATATTAAGAATTAAATAGGGAGGGAAAGAAATGAAAGGAAACAAAAAAACAGGAATAGCAATGATTTTTCTTTCTCTGGTTGTTGCATTTCTAGCAGGAAAAGAATTTTTAAAAATGAGAGAACCTGAGCCGATAGTAAAAGGTGAAGGCGTAACATCAATGATGAAATTAAGCGACTATCTTCCTTCATTAAAAGGAACAACAGGGGATAGTGATGTATATGTATTTCAAGGAAAAGAACCAGGAGGAAGTGTTCTTGTATTAGGAGGAACTCACGGAAATGAGCCTTCAGGACTTATGGCAGCTGTACTTTTAGTAGAAAATTTAAAAGTTGATAAAGGAACTGTATATGTTCTTCCAAGAACAAATGGAAGTGGATTTACTCATAATGATCCACAAGAAGGATCTCCACAAAGATTTACTATTAAAACTCCATTTGGAGAAAGATGGTTTAGATATGGTTCAAGAGCAACAAACCCTTTAGATCAATGGCCTGATCCAGATGTATATATTCATGCTGCATCAGGACAACAATTATCAGGAAACGAAACAAGAAATATTAACAGAGCATATCCAGGAAGACCAGATGGTACTTATACAGAAAAAATGGCATATGCCATCACAGAAATGATAAGACAGAATAATATTAACATGACAATCGACCTTCATGAAGCATCACCGGAATATCCGGTTATTAATGCAATAGTTTCTCATGAAAGAGCTATGCCGATTGCTTCGCAAGTTGTAATGAATTTAGAATTTGAAGATATAGCAATTGGGCTAGAACCTTCTCCAGTCTCTCTTAGAGGATTAACTCATAGAGAACTTGGAGATTATACAGATACTTATGCAGTATTAATGGAATCTGCCAATGCAGCTCAAGGAAGACTTAGAGGAAAAACAAATGAAGCATTAGTTCTTACAGGAAAAGATCCAAGATATGTTGAAGCTCAAAAACTAGGAAGACTATTTGTTCCTTATGATGAAAATGGACATCCATTAGAAGAAAGGGTAGGAAGACACTTGACAGGAATTGTTCAACTTGTTACAGTAATGGGAGAAAATGAACCTGAAAAAGAGATTGTAATAGAAGGAGTTCCTGCTTACTCAGAATTATTAGAGAATGGAATAGGAAATTATCTTAAAGAAGTAAAATAGTTAAATTTGAGGAGAAAAAAGTGATGAAAAAAGCTTTGTTCATACTTACATGTATATTTGTAAATTGTTATGCAGCAGAAAAAATATCCATGTCAGAAATTGATTATTATCTAACAGGAAATAACCCCCCTTTTGTTATGATAATAAGTGGAATACATGGTGACGAAATATCAGGAATAGAGATGACAAAAAAAATTATAGCTGAATCTAATATCAAAAAATTATCAAAAGATAGTTTTGTAATTATTCCTGAAGCAAATAAAGAAGCTGTAAAACATAATAACAGAACAGAATATTACATGGAAGATTTGAACAGAGCTTTTTATTATAAAAGAGATGAAAAAACTTTTAAAATAACAACAGAAATAATAGAAGTAATAAAAAAATATTCGCCAGTTATAATACTGGATTTACATGAGTCATATTATAATTATGACGAAAATAAAACCCCTGATTTTTATATTGGAAATACGATCATATTCCAAAATAAAACAACGAATAGATATCCTGAGCTCATTTTTGAAATAGTTGAAGAGGGATTTATTCCTCTGGAAGGAGCTCCAAAAGGAAGTTTAAATAAAGAGATTTCAGAAAGATTGAATATTCCTGTAATAACTATTGAAACTTCAAGAGAAGACAGTATGAAACAAAGAAAAGAAAAATATAAAAAAATATTAAATATCGTATTAAAATATTTTAAAATGGAGTAAAACTATGGAAAAAATAATAATTTTATTATGTTTCTTATGGATAGGATATCTTATTTATGAAAAAAGAAAAACTGAAAGCAGAAGAAAATCATTTAAATATGTGGTTCATGTCAATGGGATAAGAGGAAAATCAACAGTTTCAAGGCTTATTGATGCAGGAATAAGGGCAGGAGGTTATAAAGTATTTACTAAAACAACCGGCACTTCTCCAAGAACTATTTCTGTGTCAGGAGAAGAAAAAGAAATAAAAAGAAAAGGAAAAGCAAATATAAAAGAACAAATAAAAGCTATAAAATGGGCATACAATGATGGTGCTGAAGTTCTTGTGCTTGAATGTATGGCAGTAAAACCAGAGTATCAATACATTTGCGAAAATAAAATACTTCATTCAGATATAAGTGTAATTACAAACGTAAGAGAGGATCATCTTGATGAGATGGGAAAAACTTTAGATGATATAGCAGAATCATTATCAAATACAATTCCTTCAAATGGAGCATTTTTTACAAGCGATAAAAAATATTTTGATTTTTTTAAATCAAAAGCAACTGAAAAAAATTCAGAAGCTCATATAAATTTAAATGAAAAAAATGAATATTGGGAAATTGATTTTCCAAGTAATGTCGCTTTAGCATTAGAAATATGCAGATATATAGGAATTCCAGAAGAAAAAGCTTTAGAAGGAATGAAAAATTATAATAAAGATCCAGGTTGTTTAAAAACTTTAATGTATAAAAATAATAAGGAAAATTTTGTTTATTTTGTAAATGCTATGGCTGCTAATGACCCTAATTCTACTGAAATAATAATAGAAAGAATCTCCAAAAAAAATTATTGGAATAATAAAAGATATCTGCTGATAAATAATAGAGGAGATAGAGTCAGCAGATGGGAACAATATATAAAATTTGCAGCTAAAGTCCAAGATAAATTTGATAAGATAATAATTTCAGGGGAAAATAAAGAACTATTTAAGAAATATCTTCTTAAAGAAAATTTTTCTAAAGAGAAAATAGAAATATTACAAAGTGAAAAATATTTTGATAATATAAACGAAAAGATATTGATAATAGCAGTTGGAAATATTTGTGGACATGGAAAAAAACTTGTAGATTATTTGGAAGAAAAGGGGGAAAAAATAGATGGCTAATGAAATAATTATATTCGGTATTATATTGAGCATACTATTTTATGAAATAACAGAAATTTCTCCAGGTGGACTTATAGTTCCAGCGTACATAGCTTTTTATCTTGATAGTCCACAAAGGATTGCACTAACTATTGGAGCCAGTATTATAACTTATTTTATTGTTAAAATTATCGCTAATCATACCATAATATACGGGAGAAGAAAATTTGCTTTATGCATAATGATAAGTTTTTTAATAAGAGCTGTTTTAAAATATCTTAATATTTATATTATAAATGAATATGAAATATATATTCTTGGTGGAAACATTATTGGAATAATAATACCAGGAATAATGGCACAAGAAATGGGAAGACATGGTGTGATAAAAACACTTTCATCTCTTATGATTCTTGCAATAACAATTAAAGCATTTGTTGAAATCTTTTATAAAGCAGGAGGAATAATATTATGATATTTAAAAAACATGAAAAGAAAAATAATATGCTATTATTAATAATAACAGCTCTTCTGCTTATGTTTATACAATATGGATTAAAAAGTAAAGATGAAAAGATTAAAACAAAATATTACAAAGAAATGATAATTGCAGCTAAAAAAATGAAGATTTTTAGTGAAGAAATAAAGAAAGAAAAAATTAAAATAGGAATACAAATAGATAAATCTTTAGATATTAATGAAACAGGGCTTATTGGAGAAGAATGGAGTGGAATAACAACTACTTTAGGAAGTCTTGAAAGTAAAAGAACCAGTACAGACCCTGATTTTGCAGCTTTAATGGTAAAATTATTTAAAGAAAATAATTTAAAAAAAGGGGATAGTATTGCAGTCAATCTTTCAAGTTCCTTTCCCGCTTTAAATCTTGCTTTTCTTGCAGCAGCAGATACAATAGGTTTAAATGCTGTAATAGTTAATTCTGTAGGAGCTTCAACATATGGAGCTAACTTAGAAAATTTTACATATTTAGATATGGAGAATTTATTGTATTCTAAAGGATTATTAAAAAATAAAAGTATTGCTTATTCTTTAGGTGGAGAATATGACACAGGTAAAAATCTGGATGAAACAGCAGTAAAAAATATAAAAGAAAGAAATACAAAATATGGACTGCATTTTTTTTATAATGAAGATTTAAATGCAAATATAAATGAGAGATATGAATTTTATAAAAGTAAAGGAAATATAAAGGCTTTTATAAATATAGGAGGAAACCTTCTTTCTTTTGGTAATGCTAGCGATATAATCATTAATTCAAATGTATTATTAGAAGAAAATTTAAATATAAAAGATGGATTAATAGGAAAATTTTTAACAGAAAAAATTCCTGTATATCATTTTTTAAATCTGAAAGGTATAACAACTAATTTTGGAATGTTTTTTGATTCTTATCCAATGCATGAAATAGGAATTTCTTCTATTTATTTTGAAGAAAACTCAAATTTTTGGAATTATATGATAATTACAATTTTTTTAATCTTTATTTTTAAAATAATCTTTAATGAGAAAACTCTCTCTTTTAAATTTAGCAAAAAGAAATAACTCCAGAGTAAAAACTGGAGTTATTTTATTCTTATAACACAGATTTCTGAACGAGTCCCTACACGGATAGGAGGTCCCCATGTTCCATATCCTGAAGAAACAATAACATTTGTGTTTTCAAATTTTTTATATCCATAATCAAGAAGAAAAATTCTTTTTGTGAATAATTCTCCGGGAAATATCTGTCCCTTATGTGTATGTCCGGACACCTACAGAAATACATTGTTTTCTACCGCCTCCATTATTCTGTCAGGAGTATGTTCCATTAAAATAACAGGTTTTTCTTTCCCCTCTTCCAAAAAAGAACTTAATGGTGTTTTTGAAAAATTATCTCTTCCTGCAACATAAAACTTATTATCCACAAGAATTTTTTCATCTCTTACAACATTTATTCCCTTTTCTCTTAAAAGTTTTGTAATAGTTTCAGATTTTCTATCATAAATATCATGATTTCCAAGTACAGCAAAAATGCCGTATCTGCTTTTTATTTTCTGAAGATTATCAAACATATTTTTCTGAATAACAGGTTCTATGTGCATATCAACCACATCTCCTGCTATAAGCACTACATCAGGATTAAGAGCATTAACTTTTTCTGCCAGTTTTATTAAATCCTTGTTTCCATTTATATATCCCATATGAATATCTGAAATCAAAACAATATTTAACGAGGAAGAGAGATTATAGTTTTCTCTGCTTATTTCATACTCAGTTATAACTGTGTTGTGTTTAAAAAAAGTTCCTGCTAAAATAATAAAAATTACAGCAGCAAAACCTAAAGGATAAAGATTAAATTTTCCTTTTAGAAAAAGACTTATGAAAAATATAATTATATAAACCATTGCAGAATAAAGAATAAAACTCAGATAATAATATGCTGTGTATGACAAAATTCTGTTTATGTTATATGAAAGCTTTTCTGCAAAATATGACCCGCAGAACTGGTAAATGTAAAAAAGCAATGTTAAAAATATAAATCCAGCCAGAAAAACAGTTTTATATTCAGTTGGAACTATATATTTTATTGTCTGTTTTACAGTTATAATATTAAATAAAAAAGTAGTGATAAAAAACATCAGGAAAACATAAATCATTTTTAAACCTCATTTCGAAAAAATTTATTACACTACCAGAATAACATCTGGAGTGTACTCCAAGTCAAGAAAAATTTTTATTTATAACTTTGAGTTTAAATCATTTTTTTCCTTTTGATTATATTTTCTTTCATCTCTTCATAAGATGTATACTGCGCTTTACCACGCTGTTTAGAGTAATATAATGCCTCATCTGCACGAGACAGTGATTGTGTATAATCTTTATCTTCTTTATTAAACAGACTGCCTCCTATAGAAATAGAAAAAGGAACTTTTCTTCCATGCTTAACTATATCTAACTCATGAATGCAGCGAAGCATATTTCCAGCAAGTTCTTTATGCTTTGTGTTTTCAATATCATTAAACAGCAGCACAAATTCATCGCCACCCCAGCGGAAAATAAAATCTCTTTTTCTCATATTTTTCTGCAGAGTCTGAACAAGAATCTGTAAAATCTCATCTCCTGTTCCATGTCCAAAAGAATCATTGATATATTTATAGTTATCAATATCCAAAATCATTATAACAGGAGAAATATTATTTATTTTAAACTCTTCAAAATGTTCTTTGAAAATACGGTCTCCAGCTTTTCTTGAAAATGCTCCTGTTATTCCGTCCAGCTGAGTTTCTTTCTGTACATAAGATTCTGTGGAACTATGAAATCTTTTTTGGCTTTTATAAATTACAAAAAAGTCAATAAACAAAATAACTCCTACAACCAAAAGGCATAAAATAATCATCTGTACAAGAAGCTGTTTTGTAGCAGCGTTTATATTATTGCTGTATTCCATCATATCACCAAGAGGCTTTCCTGTGGCAACAATCCAGTTATATGGCTTATACAGTTTTGCATAGGACAATTTTTCTGTAATATAATTATTGGATTTATTTTTAAAATAATAAGAATGGGTAACTTCTCCATTTTTCTTGATACCCTCCAATTCTGAAAGATATGGAAGATTCCCTCCTATGTCCTGTATAGATGTGTTGAGATAACTGCCTTCTGTTTCAGTTATATTTGGGTGAATAACACGGATAGCATAATTATCACCGCCATTATAATTTAAAATTTCATTAACCCAGATATATTCATTTTCATTAAATTCAGAATTGTGAATTTCATTGTACACATATTTTTTTACAATTTTATCTAAATCAACAGCTGCAGCATATATATAAAGAGACAAATTTTCTGAAGTAAGTGCCGCCGAATAACGTGCTTTATCCAATAAATCCTGATTCCAGTTTATAAGCTCTTTTTTTATTCCGTTTTCATAAGAATATGCTTTTCCTGCTGCTGAATCACTCACTACTATTTTAACTGCATCACCAATTTCCAAATAACGTGAATGCCGTGAAAGTTCTCTGGCTTTTCTTTCTAATACTGCTGCTGTAGGAAATTCTGTATGTTCAGAATAGCTTCCAATCCATTTTTCAGCTTCTGTAAATATTGCTTTTCTTTTATAATCAATGCGGATAATCATATTATCAATTATTTCATGCATATATTCTTTATTTTCTTTTAAAACAATTTCATAAGCTCCTTCATTTTGCTTTGTATGAAGAATATTTACTACTCTGAGCCACAGCATGGAAATAAGCAGTGCCATTACTATCTGCAAAACAATTAATATAGAAACATATCTTTTAAATTGTGCTTTCAAATAATCCTCCTTTCTTTTATAAATATATTTTGATTTTTATTTGTATAACACTTTTAATTACTACACTTTTTATTATAACTTATGATTTTATTTTGTGCAATATAAATTAAAATTTATTTACTTATGTAATTATAAAAAATAAAAGAACCACCAGTAAAAAATTGTTAAAAAAGTCAATTTTTAATCTTTATTGTTAACTCAAATTTAATTTTTTTGAAAAAATTTAGAGAAAATTATGCCTATTTTCTTTAAAATTTATATAATTTTCTTTTTTTTTAAGATAATTTTTAAAAATTTCTGATTTTTTTATTTTATGTTTCTTTAATAACTTATGAAAAATATAGCAAATATTTTATTTAGGAAAACAGATAAAATGGTTAATTTTTATTCAAAATTAAGGTCATTTATTGTTATGTTAAGTTTGATTTAATTTTTATATTTATTTTTTTCGTAAAAAAAGGTATAATATCACTAATATGATTAGAAGTATATTTAGGGAGGTAAAATGTTAAACAATTCTGGTAACAAACAAATCATTATCCAAAGTTCTGTTGGTTCAGTTTTTGCTACTACTGCAGAGGAGGAACTAAGAAAAGCTATTCATGAAGGGCAGAACGCTGTAGCTATTTCAGGAAGAGTATGCAATCCCGGTGTATATGATATGCCTGAAAACGGAACTCTTGCTGATTTAATTGAATTAGCTGGTGGAATTGTAGGTAAGAAAAAATTTAAGGCAGCTCAGTTCGGGCTTCCATTTGGAGGATTCATAACAGAAGAAGCTCTTATGAAACCTTTAGATTTCGGATTATTTAACAAAAATACAAGCAGAAATATTATAATTCTTTCTGAGGAAGATTGTATAATCTCTTTCTCAAAATTCTATATTGAATTTTTATTAGGAAAAATGCAGCAGAGAGGATATCTTGAGTATTCAAGAGTTCAATATGAAATAGAAAGAACTTGGAGGGTTTTAGACAGAATCTCTAAAGGAAAAGCAAATATGAGAGATATTTTCCTTTTAAGACAACTTTGTTCAACTATAAAAGAAACTTTAAGACAACAACATAACCTTGTTTTAGAGGCAATAGACAGATTCTACCATGAATTTGAAGAGCATATTGAAGAAGGAAACTGTCCTGCAGGGCAATGTATTCAGCTTTTAAAATTCAAAATTACTGATAAATGTATCGGATGTACAGCTTGTGCAAGAGTTTGTCCTGTTCACTGTATTTCTGGAGAACTTAAAAAGAAACATAAAATCGACAACACAAAATGTACTCACTGTGGTCAATGTGTAATCGCTTGTCCTGTAAGTGCAATTTTTGAAGGAGATCATACAATTCAATTATTAAGACATATTGCAACTCCAAACAAAACTGTTGTAGCTCAAATAGCACCGGCAGTAAGAGTAGCAATCGGAGAGGCTTTCGGATTTGAAGCTGGAGAAAACGTTGAGAAAAAATTAGTTGCAGCACTAAAAATGATAGGTGTTGACTATGTATTTGATACAAGCTGGGCTGCTGACCTTACAGTAATGGAAGAGGCAACAGAGTTCCAATCAAGACTTGAAAGATTCTACAAAGGTGACGATACTGTAAAACTTCCAATCCTTACATCTTGTTGTCCTGCATGGATTAAATTCTTTGAACAAAACTATCCAGACATGCTTGATGTTCCATCATCTGTAAAATCTCCAATGGAAATATTCTCAACTGTTGCAAAAGATATCTGGGGAAAAAATCTTGGGCTTACAAGAGAACAGGTTTCAGTTGTTGCTATAATGCCATGTCTTGCTAAAAAATATGAGGCATCAAGACAAGAATTCTCAAGAGGAGATAACTATGACACAGACTTCGTTATCACTACAAGAGAATTAATCAAAATATTTAAAGAATCTAACATTGACTTAAAAAATCTTGATGGTGAAGAATTTGATAATCCATTAGGAGAATACTCTGGGGCAGGTATCATTTTCGGTAGAACAGGAGGAGTTATTGAGGCTGCTACAAGAACTACTGTTGAAATGATAACAGGTGAAAAACTTGATGATATCGAATTCCACGAGTTAAGAGGTTGGGAAGGATTCAGAAGTGCTGACCTTAAAATAGGACACCTTGAATTAAGAATAGGTATTGCTCACGGACTTGAAGAGGCAGGAAAAATGCTTGATAAGATCAGAGCAGGAGAAGAATTCTACCACGCTATTGAAATCATGGCATGTAAAGGTGGATGTATCGGTGGAGGAGGACAGCCTAAAGCTCTTAAGAAATTAGAAGTATTAAAGAAAAGAGCAGAGGGGCTTAACAACATTGATAAAGATTTACCAATCAGACGTTCTCATGAAAATCCATCAGTAAAAGCTATTTACGATAAATACCTTGATTATCCAATGAGCCGTAAAGCACACGAATTATTACATACAAAATATTTCCCTAAATTAAAATAATAATAAAAAATAGCGAGATTGTCCATCGCGCTTTTC
>OGZM01001819.1_pt1 | contig 14128 bp, 8 predicted proteins | sample 1576821 | NCBI WGS metagenome assembly OGZM01 (sample SAMEA3541491, study PRJEB24748) | human gut metagenome | biome: human gut; feature: human-associated habitat; material: faeces | place: China | collected 2012
TGCAGCGTTTTTTTTTGATCGTGTTCGTACTGTTCGGCCTGATAGTAGGGCGAACGGGTTCCGGGATCGAACAAAATATTTTCACCGAACGGACTCGCCCAGTCGTAGCCCGTAAACCAGGGTTCCCCGCTCCGGATCTCGAAACGTTCCGGATCGAGCGGACGGAGCGTGATGCTGTGCGTACGAGGATCGTTACCAACGACGAGGCCTTCGAAGATGAACGATGCGTCGCAATCGATCGTGAAAGCCTCGAAAACGATCTGTTCGCATCGAGCGACGCGGAACGGAACGATTGCGCCGTGAAATCTCAACTGGGTTTTTTCTCCAGCCCCTTCGATCCGTACACGTCGCATCTCCTCGAGCAGAAAAGCGCAGCGTTTATAGCCGTTGTCGTTGTTCGAAACGCAGAGATAGCTGCCGGCCGCCTGTTCGGGATAGAAGTCGAACGTCCCCGCTCCGAATCGGATTGTGACCTCACCGGCTGGATGCTCCGCAAGGATCTTGCGTACAAGAGGCGTATAGTCCTCCGTTCCGGAATCGAAGTCGATGGCAATCGTTTCCGGATGCGAAATGCATCCGGAAACGATCAGCGCGGAAAGAATGATGAATTTTCGGATCGACATTCCAAACATCAATAAAATACGACCTTTCTCCATGCGAGACTGCGTTGTCCGAGATCATTCATGTCTGCAGCATAATACATGCGGACAGCCTGTCCCCCGGTTTGATCTCCCTCTTCACTGATCAGGTTGGGATACATGGCCTCCTCCTCACCCAGATTGAGGGATATAGGGGCCTCCCACGCAATACCGTCGGCACTCGTCGAAAGACAAATGCGTCGGCTCCACGAATGATAGACCATCACCCATTTGCCTATGTAGTGGTTCCACATGACCGACGGATTTCCGCCGGCATAGGTATCGAGATTGGCGATCTTGATGTTTGCGCCGCCGAGTTGTGTCTGCCCGTTGCAGCCTTCGACGGTGAATGCTTTGCCATCCCATTTTTTCCAGGTTCCGGCAGCTCCGGCCGGATCCTCCGAACAGGCCATCGTGATCATGTAGTTTCCGGGGTCATCGCAATAGCCCGAGTAGTAGCATATCCAGACTTTGCGCGCGTCGTTCCAAACTACGCACCCGTCTCCCAAGCCGTAGGACTCACCCTGCCCGGCGGGATTTTCGGGTTTGGGGTCGGTTCCGGAAAGGATCCGTCTGCCCGTTTCCCAGGTCAGTCCGTTGTCCGAGGAATAGGTGACGCCAATGGACTTATAGGCGGCGGAGACTCCGGGCCAATGGCTCTCGGCATGGAAGAATCCGGCCAACCGACCGTCCATGAGTTTATGCACGCCGATGAACCATGCGCCGCCGTCGTAAAATCCGGATACGGGTTCGATGCACTTGCCAAAGACCTCCATATCGGAGGTCAAGGCATTGACGTTCTCATCGAGCCAGGGACTGGCGGATACCTGTCGCAGGGAATTGTCCGCAGACCAGTAGGTCGTAAACAGTCCCGAATCATCGTATTTCCCGACGGAGATCTTTCCGTCAAGCCAGAGCATATACCGGGGAATGTGGGGATCCTGCCAACAGATGTTGCGGTCACCGACGACGAACGTTCCAAAATCGGTATAATCATCCGGATTGAAATCCGCATCGAATTCGTAGGGTTTCGAACTGGAACCGTTGTTGTAGGCATGCGCGAGGTCAAGATCGCGGTCACAGGACGACAGTGCGATCATCAGAGCGGCACCAGCGACGTATAATGCATGTGTTTTCATGGTTTCGTAATTTGAATGAAGGATCGGGTTTTATTTCCAAAGCGGATTCTGTTCGATCTTCCCATTCGAGGCGTCGATAACATCCTGCGGAATGGGGAAGATTACGTGTTTGGGTTGGAAGTTCTGCGCCTGGGAGGTCGCCACGCTCGAATACTTGGCCAGTTTCTTCACGCCTTCCTCAAGTTTTCCGAAGCGGACCAGATCGTACCAGCGCTGTCCCTCGAAGCAGAGTTCGAAACTACGCTCGGCGAGCAGGGCCTCGGCGAACTTGTCGCCGTCCATCATCTTCAGATCAACCGCTTCATTCGGAGTCTTGATATCGACTCCGAAACCACGGCGTCGCACCTGGTTGACATATTCGAGCGCTTCGGGCGAAGGAACTTCGTGAGCCCGCCAAACGGCTTCGGCATACATCAGCAACACGTCGGCATAACGGATGATCGGAAAGTTGATCGGATTTGCCCAGTTTGCCCATCCCGGCCCCCGTCCCTCCTCAGTCAGGGCATGGCGGAACTTGTAGGCGTAGTAGATCGGTTCGGAACTGAGATCCTCCTTGACGAGATTCTGATTGTCGTCGTAAACATATTTGAAGCGAGCTATGTTGTCGCGGCGCAGATCGGCGGGATCGTACGTTTCATAGAACTCCTGGGTACTCCATACCGCAGACCAATAGAGGTTATTGGGGGTCTGAACACCATCGATAGTTCCGACCTGGCCTCCGTAGGTGGTTGTACCGTTGTTGGCAAACTCGACATCGAATAGGTATTCGGAACTGTATTCGTTCGACGCATCGAACAGACTGAAATAATCCTTCACGAGCTCAAAACGACCGCTCTGGATAACCTCGTTGAGTTCGACTTCGGCTAAAGCCGCAGCTTTGGAGTCTTCCAAAGGTTCGCCGGCCATTTGCAAATAGACCTTGCCGAGCAGGGCTTTGGCTGCGTAGTAGTGAGCCCGGCCGTTCGCATTCGACACCGGAAGGTTCCCGATGGCTAGTTTCAGATCACTGACGATTTGTTCGTAGACTTGGGCCACGGAAGACTTTTCAGTCTGCACCATTGTGAGATCGGTAACTTCGTGGTTGATGATCGGCACCTCACCGAAAAGCCTTACCAGATGGAAGTAGTAGAAGGCCCGCAGGAAATAGGCTTCGCCGAGAATCCGTTTCTTCTCGCTTTCATTGCCGATATCGGTGTCAGTCAGACGGTCTATGATAACGCAGGCGCGTTGTATCCCGCGATACTGGACATACCATGTTCGGGAGATGTAGCGATGCGAAGGGGTGTAGGTGTAGTTGCAGAGTTCTGTCTCGTTTCCGTCGATGTTGGTCGGAATGATCATCTCATCGGTTCCGACGCGCCCAAGGATGAGGAAACCCTGAAAATAGGACCCGTATCGGTCGCCATTGGCCCATTCGGCCGAGAGCAGCATGTTATAAACGCCCGTGAGTCCCATGTCGAACTCTTCGGCAGTCTTGTAAAAGTTGGAGGTCGCCACGGTACTTTCGAGGGGGACATCGAGGAAGTCGCTGCACGCCGAGAAGATACAGCCTGCAACCGCGATAACGACAAAGCGGCCGAGTCGCGAGTATGCGGAGGTGATGAACTTTTTCATGATGGAGATCGTTTTACTGGAACAGAATGTTAATACCTGCGGTGAAGGTGCGCGGGCGGGGGAAGCAGCCGTAGTCGAAGCCCGACGTGAGGATATTGCTCATGCTGCTGGAACCTTGGTTGGAGTACACCTCGGGGTCGTAGCCCGAGTATCGAGTGAGGACGAAGAGGTTTTCTCCGGCGATATAGAACTTGATCGAGCCGATGTGGCTGTTAGGGCCGAACCATTTGCGCGGACAGGTGTAGCTGATCCGTGCAGAGCGGAGCCGCAGAAACGAGGCATCTTCGACGAATGCCGAGCAGACCGCTCCGTTCGTCATCGTGGAGTATTGCGTGCTTGCAAGGTTCCGGGGCGACCAACGCTCCTCGAAGAATGCCATTTGGTTGTTCGTGGTTCCGGTGAACGCTGCGAGCTGATTGTAGTTTGCGTTGTAGACGTTGCCTCCGTATGAATATTGGAACGAGAGGTTGAGGTCGAGGTTCTTCCAGGTGAAGTTCGTGCCGAAGGCTCCGAAGAAATCGGGTGTCGAGTTTCCGATTACGGTCCGGTCGTCGGATGTAATCTTTTCGTCCTTGTACAGGTCGGCGAAGCGCATGGCCCCGGGTTTTTCGGCTCCGGTTTCGACGGCGACATCAGGCTTCGGCGTTATTCCGTCGATTTCGAAATCATTTAGTCCATAGACACCTTTGGTGACGTATCCGTATATGTCTCCGATCTCTCCGCCCTCTTGCAGGATGACGGCATTCTGACCGCTCAGACAAGTGACACCCAGCAGGATCGGGGCTCCGCCCTGGCCGAGTTCAAGAATTTTGGTCTTGTTGCGGGCGAAGTTGGCGAAGAAATTCCATTTGAAATTCTTGTGGTTGATCAACTGGGCGTTCAGGCTCAACTCGATACCGCGGTTGCGCATTTTGCCGATATTCTGCCATGCCTTGTCGAATCCGACGATGTTAACAACGGGAGCCTCAAGCAACAGGTCCCGGGTAACCTTGTCATAGAAGTCTGCCGTGAATTTCAGCCGGTCGTTCCATAACCCGACCTCCAATCCTGCGTTCACTTCGCGAGTGGTCTCCCAGGAGAGGTTTTCATTAGCAATAGACAAAGAAGACTGCCCGATGGTCTCAATGGTTCCGAAGGAGTAGTTCGTTCCGTAGAGCTGCGAGTAGGAGCCCGAGGTGGGGACATTTGAGTTGCCAACCTCGCCCAGACTCAGACGCAGTTTGAGGGCGCTGACGGTATTTTGATTCTGCATGAATCTTTCGCTGTCGATGTTCCAGGCTAATGCACCGGAGAGAAACGTACCCCACTTGTCGTTGATGAAGCGCGAGGTAGCATCGCGGCGGAGGGTGAAAGTGGCAATGTAACGGTTGTCGTATGAGTAGTTAATTCGACCGATGAGCGAGACATACCGGACCTGCTCCTTGCTGGAGTAGACGTTGAAAACTTTAGCCATCTGGGCATTATTCGATCCGAGATCCTCGTATTCGTATTGAGTGGTTTCGCTGCGATCGTAGAAGTTCGTGTATCCTTGTTCAGTCATGCCGACGAGGACATTGAGACGGTGTTTCCCGAATACGGGCTTCCAGGTGAGCGTGTTTTCGTTGATCCAACTTCCGGATTCAGAACTGCCGATGATACCCTGCCCCTTGTAAAAGTAGCCGCGGGGCGTCGAGGTGGGATAGAACTGGCGGTCTTTGAGCGAATAACTGTCATATCCTGCCGTGATGCGCAAGGTCAGATTCTTAAGGATGTCGGCCTCGACATAGGCATTGAGCATCATTCGGTTGATGCGTTTGGTGAGTTCGGTCTCATTGGCGATGTTGACCGGATTCCCGTGATAGTTGTCGATATAAGAGTCGAGCGAGGACTGCGAGACGCCTGCACGGCGGAAATAGGCCTGAGTCGTTTCGTCGAATTCAAAAGGAAGAGCCGTCAGGGCCGAAGTGATGACGCCTGCAACCTGGGACGTGCCTTCGCCGCCGGTCGGCACTCCGTCGTCGACGATTCGGTTATAGCCAATATCGACACCCGTGCGTATAAAATCCGTGAATCGGTGGTCGATCGTAGCTTTAGCCGTGAGTTTCTGCCAATTCGTGGCGATGAGGACCGATTTGTTCTGCATGTAGGAACCGGAGACGAACATACTCGTTTTTTCAGTAGAGTGTGAAATAGATAGCGAATGGTTTTGAATAAATCCGGTACGAAAGATTTCATCCTGCCAGTCCCGCGACTGTACGTCTCCGATTGTGCGGGGTTGCATGGTGATAGGGTCCGTGAACAGGTGGTTGTTCGAGGAGTTTCGATCAACCTGATAGGCGGCGTACTGGCGAAAATCCATCATGTCATACCGCTTATTCATCTGTTGAAATCCGAAGTAGGTGTTGTATTGGATCTTTCCGCTGTCGCCCCGGCCTCGTTTGGTGGTAATGAGAATGACTCCGTTGGCTCCGCGGTTACCATATATTGCCGTTGCCGAGGCGTCTTTTAGCACTTCGATCGAAGCGATATCGTCGGGGTTTATCATCGAGAGCGAGGACATGCCGGTGTCATATCCGTCTATGCCACCCCCGGTGGAGGTGCTGACATCGAAGAGCGGGAATCCGTCAAGGACAATCAGCGGGGCAGTGGAGCCGGTCAGGGAGTTTGCACCGCGGATAAGCATGCTCGACTCCGAGCCGGGTTTTCCGGATGAGGAGTTGACCATCAGACCGGCCACTCCGCCGGCTAAAGCGTCGTCAACGGAGAAAAGTACCCGGTTTTCGAAGGCATCGGCCTTGATCGAGGCAACAGCTCCGGTCATGTCCTTTTTCCGTAGGGCACCGTAACCGACTACAACGACGTCGTCTATCTGAAGGTCGGAGGGTGAGAGTACGACATCGATCAGGGATCGCTGCCCGACGGATTCGCGAACCTCCCGGTACCCGAGGAAGTTGAAGACGAGAATATCTTTGGATGAACGGACTTTGATCCGATAGAAACCCTTGGCATCGGACGTGGCACCGACGGTGCTGCCTTCGATGATTATCGACGCGCCGGCGACAGGCTTTCCGTCCGGGGAGGTAATCGTACCGCTGACGGAGGTCTGGGCCCGGAGACTCGAAGCAATGAGCAGCAAGCCGGCCAGTAAGAAAACGAATCGTTTCATAGCGAATAGTTTATTCGGGTTATTCTTCGATAAGATTGATTTGTATGTCGTCCAAATACCAGTTTACATCAGCGGAGCCGGCTGACAGAAGAGCGAATTGGGGATAGGTGTTCAGCAACGATTCGTATTTGGCGCTTGTGGCCGTGAATTCGAACCGGACCTGTTTCCACTCTGCGGAAGGCATCAGCTCCGGAGATGCCGGGAGTGTGATCGTTTCGGTAAGCGGATATTCGATATTACTCCAAATTCCGAACATCTCTTCCACCTGTTCCTCGAAAGGAATATCGGGGAAGTAGATGCTCCAGTGGTCACTCGCAAGTACCTGGAGGTATTCATTCCAAGACCAGGAGGGCAGATTGTTATAGATGCCCGTCAAGACGATAAGCGAACCCTCCGCGGCATCCGTTTTCTGCCAGAAGGAGACTTCATATTTTTGTCCGGCAACGAGTTGGGCGTTGCAAACCCAGTTGTCTCGCGTGAACAACTGATAGATGACTCCCGGTTTGAGCGTTACCTTGAGGGCCTGCTTCGAGCCATCGGCCCCGCCGCTGACGATGGAGGTGTTAGTCGTCAGATCATCCGCGGAAGTGGTCGTGTTCCAGAGCGTCCATTTTCCAATGGACGAAAGTTCGAACCGCCAGGGATCATAATCCTTCTCGGGAATGGGGTGCAGCATTGGATAGTTTCCGACAATAAAAGTCTGTTCGACGGTAGTTGTCATTCCGTCGTCGGCCCGAGTGAGTCTGCAGGAGATTCGGGCTCCGTTTTTGTTGGCCGAAGTCCAGGTGACCACTGGGGCGGGATCAGTCGACGAGGAAGGCGTACCGCCTTCGAATGTCCATTGGTAGGATGTCGGATTACCCTCGACTTCGGTAAGGCCGAACGAGACGGGGGTATCGAGCCGAATACAGCCTTTCGGTGTAAGTTCCAAGGCTTTGATCCGAGCCGAAAGCGGGTAAAATACCTCAATGTCGAACGATTCGGACTGCACCTGACCGTTGAGAAAATGGATTGTAAGGGTTACCGTCTTTATGCCTTTCGAATTGAATACGACGCTCGGTTCGGGATCCGTGGAGGTCGCAGGTGTTGCGTCTTCGAAACTCCACTCGCGGGTTTCGACCCCGAGCGAAAGGTCCGTAAATGTAGCGGGTTTCCCGACGCTGAATTGTGATTCCGCGCCGTAGCTCCAAGCGAATTCGTAAGGTTGTGTCCACTCGTCCGAATCGTTGTCACAAGCAGCCAGTACCAACCCAAAGGCAAGAACCGACACGAGATGAAAGAATAGCTGTTTCATGGTTCGCAGTTTTTGGAATGTAGGTATTTTTTCGGTCAGGGAATCCGGAGTGCTTTCTTGCATGAAGAATTCCGGCGTCCCTGTCCGAATCATGGAATCATATTCTCAAGATATGTATTCCTCGGAATATTCGGATTCTGCCCGGTGAGACTTCCGGGCCCAAAGGAGGCGGATCGGATGATCCGACCCCGGCGGATAGAGCATGGAGAGAGAAAATGATTCATTTGCATTGATTTAGTTTAGGTTTTCAAATTGCCGCATTTGGTGCAGCTGATGCAAAGGAAACTATTAAAAACCTAAAAAATCAACGCAAATGTCTCAAAATACACGGATGACGGGAAAAGTATTTTTTAATTTATTTGAGAAAATCGTCCGGGGTCATTTCTGCGTCTCGGGCTCGTTTTTGGAGAAGATTTCCGACGCGGAGTCCACTTTTCCCGTTTTGCTCCGGTTCCGGAGGGCGAACTCCTTGGGGTAGAGTCCGAATTCCTCATGGAAGATTTTGGCGAAGTGGCTGAGATTGGTGTACCCTACGCGATACATTACCTCATTGACAGGAAGTGTTCCGTCTTGGGCAAGGAATGATGCAGCGTGCTTTAGCCGGATGCTGCGAATGAATTGTATGGGCGTCAACCCCGTGAGGGCAAGAATACGCCGGTAGAGCTGCGATCGTGACACGCCGATTTTGCGGCAAAGCTGTAGGACGTCAAATCGCGGATCGGCTATTTCGGTCTCGATGGTTTCGGTACATTTGACAAGGAAGAGATCTTCGGATTTCTCCACAGCGACTTCTGAAATGGGAATCTCCTTTATAGGTTGACTGTTTTTGTGGATTTTATTCTGTCGGGCAACAAGGTTGTCGATACGGGAGAAGAGCACTTCAAGGGAGAACGGTTTTGCTACATAAGCGTCGGCTCCGACACGGTATCCGGATACTTCGTAGTTCTGCAGATTGTGGGCCGTAAGTAGAATGACCCCGATTGCCGAAGTCCGGGAATTCTCCTTGATTTTGCGGCAAAGTTCGATTCCCGACATTCCCGGCATGACGATGTCTGTAAGCACCAGATCGGGCTGTTCATTGATTGCCTGACAATAAGCCTCCTCTCCATTTCGTGCCGTCGAGACGTTGTATCGGTTCTCCAGCGCGCTTCGAAGATAATCCCGCAAGGCGGTATTGTCCTCGGCCACGAGAATCGAAACTCTTTTTCCATCAGATGCAGCTGCTCCGTGGCGCGTATTTTCTTCCAGGAGCCCGCACTGCATTCCACGATCGTTCCCGATTGCGGTTTCCGCCGCCATCTCCGATTCGAATTGATCGTCACCGAAGTCCGACAGCGCGGAATCCATCCCTATCGGGAGATTCTGAAATGGCCGACCCGGGACCTTGTCGGAATCTTTGATCTGTTCGGGAGCGAGGTGCGCACATCCCTTCGGGATCCGGACCCGGAAGAGCGAACCAACGTTCAATTCGGATGCGACTTCAATTTCTCCATGATGCAGAGTAACGATATGCTTGACCAGGGAGAGTCCGATGCCGATGCTTTTTTGCGGCGAGTTGTTGTTTCGAGCCTGGTAAAAACGTTCGAAGATCCGGGACTGTTCATCCCGGGCTATTCCGATTCCATTATCTTCCACCGAAATGGTTACCGACAGCTGTTGCTCTTCACAGACGAGATTCACTTTCCCTGAACTTTTCCGACTGTATTTGAATGCGTTGTAGAGCAAATTAGCGATAACGATCTCCATTTTCCGACGATCGATCCAGAGTATGAGCGGATCGTTCGGAATCTCCTGCGAGAACTGTATCTGAAGTTGGTCGGCCAACGGCTTGAACAGTTCGGCTATACCGCGGAGGAATTCCGACGCATCGGTTTGCACAGCCGCGAGTTCCATTTTGTGGCTTTCGTATTTGCGCAAGTCGAGGATTTGTTCCAGCAGGGTCTTCAATGCCCCCGCATTGCGGTTGACGAGTTCCAGTCTGTTGCGCGTCGTTTTCCCGATATGCGGATTCAAGAGCAGCTCTTCGACCGGGGCTGTAATCAGCGAGAGCGGCGTCTTGAGCTCGTGGGCGATATCGGTATAGAACTGTAGCATGTTGGCGCTGCTCTTCTGCTCTTCATAGTATTTGTTGCGTTCGAGCTCTATCTGGTGGCGCTCCTGTAGTTTTCGCAGTGAACGGCGGTGCCATCTGTAGAGAAAAAGGATGGTTAGCGCAATGTAGCAAAGCCAGGCCAAGCGTGTGGCATAGACGGGCGGACGTATCGTGATTTCGAGCACCGCAGGGGCCTGAGACCAGTATCCGTCTTCGTTCGAGGCATATACGACCAGCCGGTAGCTGCCCGGGCGCAAGTTGGTATAGACGGCTTGAGGCGACAGTCCGCTGGTGTAGTTCCAGTCGGTGTCGAAATTCTCCATTCTATATTTATAGGTATTGTACTTGGGATCGACGTAGGCGAAGGCCGAAAATTCGAAGGTGAGGTTGTTGCAGTTGTAGGAGAGGTCGAGTTTGTTGAGCCGGTTGATGGCGCGCGGCAGGACGACGCGTCCGCAAACGGAATCTCCGGCCGCGGCGGTCTGATTCCGAATCTTAAGCCGGGAGATGGCCGTGCGCGGGCGGATGTCGTTGTCGGTGATGCTGTCCGGATGGAAAATGTTGAACCCCTTTACGCCTCCGAAAACCATCTCGCCGTTGCGGAGTCTGTACGATGCCCAGATTTTGAAGGAGTTGCTCTGCAATTGGTCCTTTACCGTAAAATGCCGGATCGAGTGATCCCGGGGATCGAAGCGGGTGATTCCGTAGCCGCCGATCCAGAAGGCTCCGTGGTCGTCCTCCTGCAGGCTCTCCAGTTCGTTATTGAAGAACCGGGAGTTGGATGTGTCGAAACAGCTGAAACGGGGCGTTTTCCCGCCGCAACGACCTTCGGTCATAAGGAAGAGACCTTCGCCGATCGTTGCGATCCAAAGACCCCCCTCCTTCCGGTCACAGTGAATCGTCGAGATGAAGGCATCGGAACTACAAACCTTCCGTTAACGGGCGTTAGTAGCGGCGAGTTCGATTCGCTGGCAGTTCGCCTTGCCGTCGGCATCGAATACGATTCGGTTCAGCCCCGAGCGGGTTCCGATCCAGATGGTCTTATTGTCGGTGACGGTATCGGGGTAGATGTCCGTCGTGAAATTGGAGCATAACGAATTGGGATCATCTCCGTTGTGGGTATAGTTGATCCACTGCCCGGTTTTGAAATCCCCGTGGGATGGAATGTATTCGAAACATCCCCGGTTCGAGCTGATCCACAGGTGTCTGTCGCGATCTTCAACGATTCGGAACACGGACAATTCCCCGTCGATGACCGGATGTTTGAGTTGTCGGGCCCGGACCTGACCGGTCTGTATCGCCCGGTCGATATCCCGGCTGTCGATGACCCACAATCCTTTGTCCCACGTTCCGAGCCAGATGTCGCCGTTTTCGGCCATAAAGAAGGCTGATACGGTTGCAAATTGGATGCTCGGCAATCCATTTATGCGCAGCTCCCGGAAAGTTGCGGAACTTCGATTAAACAGATTGATGCCGCCATGTGTGCTGACCCAAAGTATTCCGTCGCGGGCTTCGAGGAACGTGATGATCCGATTTTCACACAAGCCCTGCGCTTCGGTATAGCATTCGATATGTTTTTCGACGACATTGAGCCTACTCAAGCCGCCGCCGATCGTTCCGATCCAAAGCACCCCGGAACGATCCTCGAACAGTGCGCTGATCTCAAAGGAGTTGACGGCATGAGGAATGGGGAGTTTGGGGTGGTAGTGAACAATCTTAATACCATTCCGGTCGTATTTGTACAGTCCCCGGTTGAAACTTCCGACCCAGATGTTTCCGTGATTGTCCTGCGTCGTGACCCGGGATGAGAAGTCGCAGATTCTCTGTAGGTCGTCGGTTTTCGGATCATAGATCCGAACGCCCCATCCTCCGGAAAGCGCGATTTTGCCGTCTGCGAAAGACTGCATCGAGAAACAGCGGGTTTTGATTTCATCCCGGAGGATATTTTGTATCTCCTCGGTTTCGGGGTTATAGATGACGGGGCCGGCATCGGTCGACAGTAGCAGTCTGCAAGAATCCAAGGCGGTTCCGCACTGTATGTAGAATCCTCTCCATCGGTTCTTGACATGCAGATAAGTGGTTGCTCCTCGGAGTGTGAGGTATCCCAATCCGTCGTTTCGACAGACCCATACGGTACCTTTTCGATCTTCGAAAATGTTGTTGATCACCTGGTCTGCAGAGGTTGTCGGCTCTTCGGCGACCGGAAATATCGTTTCGGACACCGGATCGTAACGGTTCAGCCCTCCGGATTCGGTTCCGATATAAAGGGACGAATCCCGGGCGACGAATAGGCAGAGTATCCGGTCGCTGGTGAGGTCGGAATTGTCGGTCCGAAAGGTTTGGAGTCTGTATCCGTCGTATTTACTCAGCCCGCTGAATGTCGCGAACCAAAGATAGCCGTCACGATCTTGCGTAATCGCATTTACGTCGCTGTGCGGGAGTCCTTCGTCCATCGAGAGGGTCTGGATTCGGTCATAGGAGGCGGCAGCGGCGGGGAGCGGCGGAGATAAGAATCCGACGAAGTACAACATGACATTGAACGGAAACGACCGGAGGATGGAGGGAATAAATCGCACGTCGCATGAAATTTTTTCGAAAGTTAAGATAAATCTTCAATTCTTCAAAATTCGTATTTTCCAAGTGGAAGCAGGCAAAGCCAACGAATATTTATGAGGAAATGTATTAAAAAGCAAATAATTAAGTAAAAAGATAAAAAAAGAACCGAAGATTATTTTTTAGCCGGGACAAATCCATCGATATATTGAGTTGATTGTAGTAATGGTAAGAACAGGCCTGACGAGTTTGTTAGTCACAGCAATCAGAGCTACTTTGAATGGTTTTTCATTTGCCTTTAATCGGATATAACACTCCCGACTATTGTAACGCAAGGCAGTCCAAAAGGCAATATAGAGTAAAGATCGCAGACGTTCATCGTCATTCCGGTTGATATGTTCTCTGATATTTACGGATGTTCTTGATTGTTGATAGGTTGGACATATTCCGATGAAGCGGGATAGTTGCTTTGCATTGTCAAAGTAGGTAAACCCTTCGGTGGTAAGGATCCGTATTGTAGCCTGCGAGGGCATTTTGTAGATGGGAGGATTCATCTTCTCCCCGTACATGGCGATCATGTAGGCGTCTTTTTCGTCGGTTTTGGTAACGGGCATCATCATTCGGGAAAAATGCTTGATCTGCTTTTTTTGGGGGGGGGGCAAAACTGACGGCAATACCGTTCTGATGTAGCAGGTACAGCAGCAGCCGTAATTGCTGGTAGCTTCCATAACGCAATGATGCTCAGCGACAGCAAGCGTACCGATGAGCTCACGCATTCCCGCGGTTGTGTTAGGGAAAGTCTTAGTAGGGTTGCCGTTCGTTGATGGATAAGCCGCTACGAAACTGCTCTTGCTGATATCGATACCTCTGTAAACCATAATAAAAAACTTTAAGTGAAAATTACATCTTGTAAAACCATCGTCGCGGACATGGACTCTACTCGACTTCACGAACAGTTCAGCTTTAAGATGCAATGCATGGGGACGGAACGTCATAAACGGTTTCTAAAACCAATAAAAGCTCTGTCTTACTTCATGCTTGATACTCCAAAATCAATTCAATTGTTTAACAATGTATGACCAAAGATTGAAGAACTCAAAACAGGGAAATTGAATAATTTGAACTATATCTTCGGTCGCGTTTGATAACGACGAACTCCTCGTTGAAGATTCTTTTGACGATAAATTGGCTCCGATTATGCTCCAGTCCAGCCTTACAAAGCATCTGCTTAAAGCGGATATTCTCTTCCGTGGTGAGTTTGAAATTATACCTGTGGACTCTGGGATCTGTCGTTGTCGGGCGTCCGATCCTCTTTTTCGTGGTTGTCATCAATCTGGTAGTTTAAGTGGCGTGACTCGGGAACGCCACCCAACCTCGCAGAGCGAGCACCTTTTGTATGCCGAAAAGTTTTTCGGCATACAAAGGTACAGCTCGCTCCCATCTGGCGATGGGAAAAATCCGCGGCGGAGAATCTCTGACCGAAGTTCCGAAAATCCTCCATTACGGCTTCCGGGCGGGTCTGTTCCCGGTGCAATATTACAACCCTGCGGGCGTGTCCCGTCCTGAAAAAGGTTTACAGTGATTGATAATTAAAGATAAACATTTTGGTTCAAAAAATATTGTCCTGATATAAGTTTACATATGCCTTCCGAA
>OGZM01001828.1_pt1 | contig 14052 bp, 14 predicted proteins | sample 1576821 | NCBI WGS metagenome assembly OGZM01 (sample SAMEA3541491, study PRJEB24748) | human gut metagenome | biome: human gut; feature: human-associated habitat; material: faeces | place: China | collected 2012
CTCTGGGATTTTCAGCAGTTATATTTATTTTATGCCAGATGTCTTTCACAATTACTGCTGCATATTTTATTGGAAGAAAACTTGGTTTCAACAGAAAATTTTCTCTTCTTATGGGAGCAGGAAATGCTGTATGCGGTTCATCTGCCATTGGAACAGTTTCTCCTGTTATAGATGCTGATGCAAAAGACAAAGGACTTTCAATTACAATAGTAAATGTTACAGGTACTATCCTTATGATAATTCTTCCTATTCTTACAGGAATTTTATATAACCACGAAACTCTGCACACTTCTGCTATGATTGGAGGAATTCTTCAGTCTATCGGACAGGTTATAGCAAGTGCTCAGCTTGTAAATGTAAACGTTGTTGAAACATCTGCTATTTTTAAAATTATCCGTATAATATTTATTGTGTTGGTAGCTTTTCTTTATTCTCATGCCAACACTGAAAAAGAAGAACTTCCTCTTTTTTCAAAACATAAAACAGGAAGAGAGAAAAAAATAAAAACAGGAATACCTTGGTTTATCATAGGTTTCTTTATTATGTCTGTTGTTCATACAATAGGATTTTTCCCTGATTTTGCAGTTAAAAGTGCTAAAACTATAAGTCAGCAGTTTGAAATAATTGCTCTGGCTGCCATTGGAATGAGGGTTAAATTTAAAGATCTGGTTTCAGAAGGACCAAAAGGAATGTTTTACGGAATAGCTGTGGGAACATGTCAGGTTATAGCTGCATTTATATTTATCTCAATTTTTATTCGTTAAAAAGCAAAAATATAGTATAATATCAATATAAAGGTTTATAATAAAACTGTAATAATTTATTATATTATAGGGGGAAGATTGAGATGAAAGAAGTTTATAAAGAAAAGCTGGTTAAGAATTTTGATGTTTCTGTTTTAGTTGATTATATTGAAAAAAATAATAAATTAATAGCTGATTTTTTAATTAAAAATAACTATGATGATTTTCCTGTACAGATATTTGATCTTATGCTTAGAGAATCTGAACTTCTTAAAAAAGTCTGTGAGGATATGAGTGAATGGAAAAAAGTATTGGAAGTTTACAGAGCAAATATTCTTTCTGTAAAAGACTATAAAAATACACTTTATTTTATAAAAGACGGAGAAATCCAAAATGTTGTTCTTGATGATAAAACAAGAGAAGAACTGAAAAATAAAGTAAGTTTATATTTATAAAAATTAAAATAAGATTAAAATTCTCTAAGAAAAAATATCGAGAATTTTAATCTTAATTTTATTATTCTATAATTAGTTTTTAGATTAGTCCAAAATGAACAAAAGCTTTGTATAGTCCATCATTCTCTACATCATCTGTTATGTAGTCTGCCATAGCTTTTATCTCTTCGCCGCCATTTCCCATTGCAACCCCAATTTCACAACATTCAAGCATAGGAATATCTATTTTTGCATCTCCAAAAGCTATTGTATCTTTTATATCTCCATTTAAATATTCTAAAAGTTTTTTAACAGCTGTACTCTTTTTAATATCTTTTACTCCCATATCTCCAAAAAGAGCAGTTTCTCCTTTCCCTCCCCATGTATTAACTTCTAAATCAGGAAAAACTTCTTTAGCATCTAAATAGTTCTGATAACTGTCTAAAATAAAACTTATCTTATTTAAATCATCTCTGTATAAATCGGCTCCAAAAACAATTCCGTGAAAAGAATTTCTTACATCAGCCTTTTTATAATCTTCTTTTCCTTTTCTTCTTGAATATTCAGGCATAACTATATTGCCTTTCTCTTCAAAATTTTCACTGGCAAACAAACCATTGTTGCTTTCAAGATAAAATTCAAGCCCCTGTTCATGCAGCCAGTCTACTGCTTTTTTTGTCTGCTCATAGGAAAGAGTCTGATGCATGATAACATTGCCGTTGTCCTCAACATAACTTCCATTTCCGCCAATCATACCGTCAAGACCTATTTCCCACAGCCAGTCCGGAATTTCTGCTCTGCTCCTTCCAGTGCAGATATATACACGACTGCCTTTTTCTCTGGCTTTTCTCACTGCCTTCACAGCAGACTTTGGAAGTTTGTTCTCATAATCTACCAATGTTCCATCTACATCAAGAAATATTATCTTTCCCATACTCTCCTCCAAAAATTTAATAAGTTACAATTCAGCTCCATTAGTTTTAATTACATTTTTATACCATTCAAAAGATTTTTTCTTATATCTGTTTCCTGTTCCTGTTCCGTCATCATTTTTATCAACATAAATAAATCCGTAACGTTTTCTTAATTCCCCAGTTGTGAATGAAACTACATCTATACAACCCCAAGGAGTATATCCCATAACTTCAACACCATCAATATCCATAGCTTTTATCATCTCTGCAATGTGAGCTTTCAAATATTCTATTCTGTAACTGTCATCACAGTTTTTGTTTTCATCAAGAATATCTATTGCACCAAATCCATTTTCAATAATAAATATTGGAAGTTCATATCTTTCATATAAATCAACAAGAGAATATCTTAATCCAACAGGGTCTATCTGCCATCCCCAGTCGCTTGCTTTTACATAAGGATTTTTTACAGTGTTTGCTGTACTTCCATCAAGAGATTCAGAAGTATCTTTTGCTGCATCTGCTTTTACAACATTTGACATATAGTAGCTTATTCCCACATAATCAACTTTTCCCTCTGCAAGAATTTTTTCATCTTCAGGCTCCATTTGAAGTTCTACACCTTCATGTTTCCACATGCTTTTTGCATAAGCAGGATAGTGTCCACGAACATGAACGTCCATGAAATAATATCTTTCATGCATATCTTCAACAGCTGTCATTATATCTTCAGGGTTGCATGAATATGGATAGATAGGCACCCAACCACACATACCTCCAATTTTAAACTCAGGATTTATTTCATGCCCTTTTTTTACAACTAAAGCACTTGCAAGAAACTCATGGTGTGCTGCCTGGAACATAGCCTGTCTTGGATTTTCATGCTCAGTTGGTTTTATTCCAGAGTTAGTCCATCCAAAAATATCTGCTGATGTGTTAGACTGATTATTTATTTCATTAAATGTTATCCAGTATTTTACTTTATTTTTATAACGCTCCATAACTGTCAAAGAATATTTTACAAAATAATCTATAACTTTACGGTTAAGCCATCCACCATAATTTTTAGCTAAATGATAAGGCATTTCAAAATGGCTTAAAGTTATAACAGGCTCTATTCCATATTTTAAAAGTTCATCAAACAGATCATCATAAAACTTTAATCCCTCTTCATTTGGTTCTGCTTCATCTCCATTAGGGAAAATTCTTGTCCATGCTATACTTGTTCTGAAACATTTAAATCCCATTTCTGCAAGAAGAGCCACATCTTCCTTATAATGATGATAAAAATCTGTTGCCTCATGGTTTGGATAAAATTCTCCTTCAATAACACCATCTGTTATTTTTCTCATAGAAGTTCTTGTTCCTCCTGTCATAACATCAGCAACACTAACTCCTTTTCCACCTTTATTCCATCCACCTTCTATCTGATGAGCAGCAACTGCTCCTCCCCATAAAAAATCTTTTGGTAATTTATATGACATTTTTTTCAACCTCGCTTTTATTTTTTAATTTGAATTTATTTTATTCTTATTTTTCTTTAGGGTCATCAAAACCAACAAGCTGAACTAAAATTATTGGAACTATTAAAGCAATAGCAGAACCTATTACCATTCCGATAAATCCTTTTGTATTCTCAGGGTTTATCGCATTTACTATTGTTAAAATTCCAGGAAGTCCTGCATAAGCATAGTAAACTGTATTAAAGAAACTCATTACAACTCCTGCTACAGCTCCTCCGACACATGCACATATGAAAGGTTTTTTCAAACGAAGAGTTACTCCATAAAGAGTAGGCTCAGTAATTCCGAATATCCCTGTGATACTTGCTGAAAGTGCCACTTTTTTAAGTTCTTTGTTTCTTGATTTTATAAAGCAACCAAGTGCTGCCCCAATCTGAGCTATAACAGCAAGAGTCTGAAATGCTTGGAATGAATCGTATCCATAAATACTAAAGTTTGCCATTACCATTGGAGTTACTCCCCAGTGAACACCAAAGATTACAAATATTTCCCATAATCCACTTACTAAAGTTCCTCCAACTATTGGAGCTTTTTCCATAAGAAGATTGAATCCTACTGCAACTGCCTCTGCTCCTCCATTAGTTAATGGACCTATTACTATTATTGTAAGAGGAACCATAACAACCATACATACAAAAGGAACAACCAATGCTTTCATTATTTCAGGCACTCTTTTTGATAAGAAATGCTCTAAATATGATAATACTAAAACTAAAAACAATGGCGGAAGAACTGATGAACCATAAGTTACTCCTGAAAGTTTAATTGAAAGAAAACTTACATGTTCTCCTCCTGCTATTCTTCCTGCAATCTCTGCCCAGCTTGGATTTATTAAAGCTGCACAACAAGTAACTGCTATAAATGTGTTGCATTTAAAATGTTTTGACGCTGTTATTGCTATTAAAACAGGAAGGAATGCAAATGGTGTCCAAGATATAAAACTTAAAACTTCATATGTTCCTGTTTTGCTGAATGCCGGAACTGCAAGATTTGTTAAAATAAGTATCCCTTGTAAAATTCCTGCTGCTGCAAGTATATAAACAAATGGAGCAAATACAGCTGACATTGTTGCAATTACTCTGTTAAGTATCGGCTGTTTTACTTCCTGCTCTTCTGCTGAATCTGTTGTTTCAAGATTAAGATGTTTCACTACATTTTCATAAACTTCTCCTACATGAGTTCCTATAACTACCTGAAATTGTCCCGAATTTTCAATTACTGTAATAACTCCTGTAAGCTGTTGTACTCTTTCCTTAGCATCTGCCGGTGTTTCTTTTAAAACAAGACGAAGTCTTGTTGCACAACGAGCAGCATTTGATACGTTTTCTTTTCCTCCTACTTCACGGATAATATCCTCAGCAAGTTTTGGATAATCTCTTTTTACTTGTGCCATTTCAAACCTCCATATTATTAAAAATGATTTTTTTTATTATTTATAGGTCAACTATAACACACTTTAATTTATTTTAAAATATTTTGAGAGCAAACAGGTTCACTGTTTCAAAAATTTCTAAAATTTTATATATTTTTTTGTTTCATTGTTTCAAAATATAAAAAATTTATTTGTATATCTTATTATAAAATCTTTTTTCGTACTTAAAATTATTAGAACTAAGTAAGAAAATCTTGACAATATTATTTTATAATAGTATAGTGTATATACACAGAAAAGATAAAAGGAGTTTATCATGTCAAAAATCAAAAGAAGAAAAAGCGGTTGCTATTGTATAAACCTTAGAAGAGCTGCCAATACAATTTCTAATATATATGATAAATTCTTAATGCCTATAGATCTTTCTGTTAATCAGTTTTCTTTATTATTAAATTTAAACCGTTTGGAAATATGCAGTGTAAGTGATTTGGCTGTTTATATAGGACTTGAGAGAACAACTGTTGTCCGTACTATAAAACCTTTGATAGAACGTGGATTGATTACAGATATCTCTTCTGATAATCAGCGTAACAGAAAATTAACACTTACAGCAGAGGGAAAAGAAAAGATAGAAAAAGGACTTCCTTTGTGGGAAAATGCACAGAATTTTATAAAAGAACATCTTGGAGAAGAGAAAGTAAAAACTTTGTATTCTATTTTAGATGAATTTAATGAAATAAAACTTTAAAAAATAAAATTTTTTAAAATATTTAGTGTATATACACTATTGTTAATAAAAATATATTAAATTTAAGAGGTGGTCAGATATGGTTAAATTAAGAAAAGTTTGTGAAAATGAGGCTGATACTGCAATGGATATTATCAATGCAGCAAAAAAATATTTAAAGTCACAGGGAATAGACCAGTGGCAGACAGGTTATCCTGATTTAGAATGTATAAAAGAAGATATAAAAAATGAAAAGGGATTTTTTGTAACTGATAATGATGAAATTCTTGGATATTTATGTGTTGATTACAATGGTGAGCCTGCATACAATAATTTGAAAGGAGAATGGAAAACAGATGAAAAATATGTTGTTGTTCACAGACTGGCTTTTTATGATAAAGCAAGAGATAAAGGTATCAGCAGTATGGTTTTTCCTTTAGTTGAAAAGATGAGCAGAGAAAAAAATATCCATTCATTCAGAATAGATACTGATGCTGACAATTTAAAAATGAAACATATTTTAGAAAAAAACGGCTTTACATACAGAGGGATTATAATGTATGACGGTGCTGAAAAAATAGCATTTGATAAAGTTTTCTAAACTTTAAGTCTAAGAAAAAAATTCTCTTCGTAAAAATATCTGCTGTTAATATTGCTTACAAGAATTACAGAAGAACAAATTAAAAATTTAATAAATGAAATTTTTAATTCATCGGCTCTGCTAGTCGTTGAGAGCCTTATCAGGCTCTCAGCCTCCTGCATCGACGAACTCGCTTTCAGCTCAAACATATGAATTTTTACCTTTTGCTCGCTGCATAAATCACGCAGATATTTTTAATATCGAGAATTTTATTTTTCAAATTACTGTTTTATTGAAATTTTTTAATTTTATTAACCTTTATCTGCATTATTACAAAAGAAAAATTTTTTTCTCAGATTATTAATTATTTATCATATTATTTTATTTAACAAAGGTCCACGAATTTCTTTTCAATAATCCCCAAAGAGATGCCTCTCCTATCTTATCATAGGCTCTGTTCAGTTCTACATTTTTATCATACTCCAATGTAAATTCAAGTCCCCACAAAACATCAAGAAGATATTTTACTGAACTGAAAAACATAGGGAACAAAAATTCCTGAAAAGTTTTTGGAGCTGATGCCAAAAGAACTTCATCAGCCAGATTTCCCATTGTACTTTTTGGATTAGCTGTAATTATTAAAGTTTTTGTTCCTTTGGTTTTTAAAATTTTCATAAACTCAACAAGCTTTCCATTTTCACCTGTGTGGCTTATAAAAATAGCAAAATGCTTTTCATCACTCATCAAAGCATTTATTGCCTGCATATTTGTTGCAGTATAAGCATTGGCTTTTTTTCTTCCATGAAGAAACTGGCTGCATCCATACTCTGCAAAATAATAATTTGTATCAAAAGTGTAAAAATCCACTGTTTCTGCTTTATGAATCATCTCTACAACTCTTTTTATTTTTTCGAAACTCAAAGCCTCTGATGTTTCAGCAATAGCCCTTTTTTGAATTTCTGTAATTTTTCTTACCATAGTAACTACATTTTCTTTTCCAAGCATTTCTATATTTTCATGATTATTTTTTTCTGTGGAAAATTTTATTTCACTGACAAATTTAAGTTTAAATTCCAGATATCCTGCATACCCAAGCTTTCTGCAGAATCTTGTAACAGAGGCTGCACTTGTAAAGGTTGCTTTTCCAAGCTCTCTTGCGGACATTTTTTCAATTTCTTCAGGATGTTCTAATATATAGTTTTTTATATCTATTTCACTTGATGTTCCCTCAGTAAAATTTTTCAACTCTTTCAAGATTATCATATTTTCACCACCCTTTAAGATATGTTATAGATAAATTATACCATAAATTATAAAAAATTTTACACTGTTTCTTTCAGTTTTTCTATAAACTTTTTAGCTGCTTTAGAAAATATTTGTGACTTTTTCCATACAAAATATAGTTCTGACCCAAGTTTTGGCTCTAAAGGCTTAAAACACAATAAACTCCTGTTGTCTGTTTTTATAATTTTATCAAGGCATAAAGCACAGCCTATCCCCTCTTCTACCATTATTGAGGCATTATATATTAAATTATATGTCCCTATTATATTTAATTCGTCTATATTTTTCCCAGCCCATTGAGAAATTTCTTTTTGAGCCTCAGATTGTCTTGAACAGAAAATAGGAACATCTGCCAGATATTCTGCTTTTATAGAATTTTTTTGAGCAAGAATATTATCTTTTCTCATCAAAAGTCCCCATATATCTTTAAAAGGAAGTTTTATAAAATTATATTTTCTTACATCAGGTGTTCCTGTTAAAATTCCAAAATCAAAAAGTCCCTTATCAAGTTTTTCTACAATATCTTCTGCATTCCCGCTGGATAAATAATATTTTATATTTGGATATTCTTTCTGCAGCTGTTTTGCTGCCTGTGCCACAATACGAATTCCCTCTGACTCTCCTCCGCCTATATAAATCTCTCCGCTTATACTTTCATCAGAGGAACTGACCTCTGCTTCTGTTTTTTCTATCAGACTGATAATTTCCTCTGCTCTTTTCTTTAAAAGCATTCCCTCTTCTGTAAGGGTTATTTTTCTTGTTCCTCTTATAAAAAGTTTCTTTCCCAATTCTTCTTCCAATTCTATAAGCTGTCTTGAAAGAGTCGGCTGAGTTATATATAAAATTTCTGCTGCTCTTGATATATTTTCCTCTTTTGCAACAGCCAGAAAATAACGTAAAACTCTAATTTCCATAATTTTCCTCCATATTCTTTTAAAAATTATATCTTTTTTTCCTATGCTTGTAAAGCATAAAATTATATACAATATAGGTATTTGATATCAGAAAAAATTTTTTATATAATCGAGCTATAATAAAACATTAGTATTGGAGGTAAAAATGAATAAAAAAATGCCGAAAATTGCATTAGGAGCTTGGTCTTGGGGAACAGGATTTGCCGGAGGAGATCAAGTTTTTGGAAATTATTTATTGGAAAAAGATTTAAAACCTGTTTTTGAAAAAGCTATGGAATGTGGTTTGAATTTATGGGATACAGCTGCTGTTTATGGAGAGGGGTCTTCTGAAAGAATTCTTGGTGGTTTTATAAAAAATATTCTTCGTGAAAATATTATTATTTCTACTAAATTTACTCCGCAGATTGCAAGTAATTCACCAGAAGCTATGCAGGAAATGCTAAATGAAAGTAAAGAACGTCTACATACTGATATTATTGATATTTATTGGATTCATAATCCGATGGACGTAGAAAAATGGACACCAAAACTTATTCCGTTAATGAAAAGTGGTCAAGTTAAAACTGTAGGTGTTTCAAATCATAATCTTGAAGAAATTAAACGTGCAAATGAAATTTTAGCTTCTGAAGGATTAAAAATTTCTGCAGTACAAAATCATTTCAGTTTACTTCATCGTTCTTCTGAAAAAGCTGGTATTCTTGATTACTGCAAAGAAAATAATATTACTTTTTATGCTTATATGGTGTTGGAACAAGGAGCACTTAGCGGAAAATACACAGAAACAAATCCTTTCCCTGCAGGAACAGGACGTGGTAATTCTTATAATCCACATTTAAAAGAATTAACTGCTTTGATTAATGAACTGCAAATAATAGGAAAACGTTTTAATGCCAGTCCAGCACAAGTTGCAGCAGCTTGGGCTATTGCTAAAGGAACACTTCCAATTATAGGAGTAACAAAAATAAAACAAGTTGAAGAAGCTGCAGCGGCTGCTGAAATTATACTTACTAACGAAGAAATTGTACGTTTAGAAAAACTTGGTGATGAAACAGGTGTTCATACTTTACGTGAATGGGAAAAAGAAATGGTATAACAAAAAGGAGTCTAATTATGAGAAAAATAGCTGTAATGATGTTAGCCCCACTTTTTTGATTTGGATTTTCAGCTTATGGTGTTGAAGAAATACAACCGCCACAGAAATCCATTTTTAATTTTGAAACTAAGACAGTTGCTTTAAACAGTGGTTACAATATGCCGATTAATGGTCTTGGAACATATAGTCTTTTAGGGCAGGAGTGCATTAACTCAGTATCTGCTGCATTAAAAAGCGGAGTAAGATTATTTGATACTGCTCATGCGTATAGTAATGAGTCTGAAATTGGACAGGCTATCAGAGAATCAGGTATTCCTCGTGAAGAAATATTTGTGATTACTAAATTATATCCTAATCAGTTTTCTGATGCCTCTGTTGCGATTGACGAAGCTTTATCAAAATTAAATATCGGATATATTGATATGATGCTGCTTCATCATCCTGGAGTTGATGATGTAGAGGCTTATAAGGCAATGGAGCAAGCTATGGCAGAGGGTAAAATCCGTTCTATAGGTTTATCAAATTGGTATGTAAAAGAATTAAAGGATTTCTTACCTCAAGTAACTATTATTCCTGCTTTAGTTCAAAATGAAATTCATCCTTATTATCAAGAAAATGATGTCATTCCATATATTCAAAATTTAGGGATAGTAACACAAGGTTGGTATCCTTTTGGAGGCAGAGGTTATACGGAAGATTTATTTAGTAATCCCGTAATTCAAAAAATTGCAAAAGCACACGCTAAATCTCCGGCGCAAATAATTTTACGTTGGAATCTTCAAAAAGGTGTAGTAGTTATACCTGGTTCTAATAATCCGGAACATATTAAAGAAAATACAGAATTGTATGATTTTGAATTAACAGAAGAAGAAATGAAAAAAATTAATGCTCTTGATAGAGGGGAAAAACACGATTGGTATTAATCAAAATAAATAATAAGGAGAAAAATCATGAAAGTTATTGGTATTAACAGCAGTGCAAGAAAAGACGGCAACACAGCTGTTTTAATGAATAAAGTATTTGAAGAATTAAATAAAGCAGGTATTGAAACAGAATTAATACAATTAGCAGGAAAAATTATCGAACCATGTAAAGCCTGCTGGGCTTGTAATGGTCGTGGGAATTGCGTTCATAAAAAAGACTGTTTCCAAGAAATTTTGGAAAAAATGAAAGAGGCAGATGGAATTCTTTTAGGCTCTCCTGTTTATTCTGCAAATGTATCTGCAAATATGCAGGCGCTGCTTGAACGTGCTGCAGTAGTTGGAGATATGAACTCTAGTATTTTTACTCATAAAGTAGGAGCAGGAATTACTGCTGCAAGGAGAGGTGGAGCTTTACAAGCGGTTGACACTATGAATCATTTTTTTCTTAACCATGAAATGTTTGTACCAGGTTCTACTTATTGGAATTTTGCTTATGGACAAATGCCTGGTGATGTAGAAAAAGATTCAGAGGGACTTTCTAATATGGAAAATCTTGGAAAAAATATGGCTTTTCTTATAAAATTATTAAACAAATAAATTTATAGATTTTTTAACAATTATTATTTTATAGGTGTTTAATATGAAAAAATTTTTAATTAGTATATGCAGTCTCTTTACAATTTTATCTTTTAACAGTTATGGGATTGATATAGAAAAAGGGGAAAATATGAGGACAATAAATATTCAAATTGGAGAGAAAAATTTTAAAGGAAAAATCTTTGATAATTCTGCAGGAAATGCTTTTATTAGCCTGTTTCCTCTTACTTTAAATATGTCTGACCTGAATAATAATGAAAAGTATTCCTATTTATCAGAAAAACTTCCTGTAAATTCTCAAAATGTTCATCAGATAACAATTGGAGATTTAATGCTGTTTGGTTCAGAATGTCTTGTTCTATTTTATGAAAATTTTAATACTTCATACAGATATACAAAAATTGGTTATATTGAAAATCCTGAGAAACTTAAAAATGCTCTTGGGAACAGAAATATAGAAATTAAATTTAATTTATAAAGAAGGTGAATTTAAAATGACAAATTTAAAAAAATTATGTAAAAGAAGTATACTTGGAATGGCTCTAATGGCTGTTGGAACAGGAGCTGTTTATGGTGCTGATATGTCGAATGGAGCTGATAACTTTTATAAAAGTACAAAAGTTGATATGAAAAAAGTTACTTTTGAAAACCAATATAAAATGAAAGTTACAGGAAATTTATTTACTCCAAAAAACATGACTTCAAACAGTAAAAATTCTGCTGTTATTGTAGGACACCCTATGGGAGCAGTTAAAGAACAAAGTTCAAATCTTTATGCACAAAAACTTGCTGAACAGGGATTTGTTACTCTTGCTGTGGATTTAAGTTTCTGGGGAGAAAGTGAAGGGCAGCCTCGTAATCTTGTTTCACCTGATATTTATGCTGAAACTTTCAGCGCTGCTGTTGATTATCTTGGAACTCGTACATTTATTGACAGAGAAAAAATCGGTGCTCTTGGTATCTGCGGAAGTGGAAGTTTTGTAATAAGTGCTGCAAAAATAGACCCTCGTATCAAAGCCATTGCAACTGTAAGTATGTATGATATGGGAGCTGCAAACCGTAATGCTCTTAATCATTCATTAACACTTGAACAACGTAAAGCAATTATTGCAGAAGCTGCTGAACAGCGTTATGTGGAATTTACAGGAGGAGAAACTAAATATACAAGTGGTACTGTTCACGAACTTACTGAAAATTCAACACCTATTGAAAGAGAATTTTATGATTTCTATCGTACAGAACGTGGTGAGTTTATTCCTGAAGGTGCAGACCCAATGGCTGTTACTCATCCAACACTTACAAGCAATGTAAAATTTATGAACTTCTATCCATTTAATGATATTGAAACAATTTCTCCACGTCCAATGTTATTTATTGCCGGATCAGAGGCTCACTCAATAGAGTTCAGTAAAGACGCTTATGAAAAAGCTGCTGAACCTAAAGAACTTCTTATTGTTGAAGGTGCAGGACATGCAGATTTATATGACAGAGTTAATTTAATTCCTTTTGATAAATTAACTTCTTTCTTTAAGAATAACTTAAAATAAAGATTTTAATTCTTTATTTTAAAAATATCAGCATAGTTTATTCAGCACATTCATTAAATAAAAAAGAATAAAATTTTCAAGATTAAAAATATTTGCGTAATTAATGAAGCGAGCAAAACGTAAAAATTCATATGTTTGAGTGATGAAATCACGAGTTTATGAATTTTAGTTTTGTAAGCAATATTAATAGCTAATATTTTTACGTAGAAAATTTTATTCTTTTTTTTATTTTAAAATTTTAACTTTTCTATTCTGTCAAAAGCCTCTTTCAACACTGATATATCAAGAGTACATGCAATTCTTACAAACCCTTTCACTCCAAAAGTGTCACCATTCACAACAAGAATAGCGCAGTTATCAAAAAGATAATCTTTAAACTCCTGTGAGCTCATTCCAGTTTTCTGAATATTTACAAAAAGATATATTCCTCCCTCTGCCTTAAAACAATCAAGAAAATCAATATTTTTAATTCTGTTATAGCAGTATTCCACTCTCTCTTTAAAGATAGGAACTAAACTGTTTTTTAATCTCTTGTAATCTCTCAAAGCATAAAGGGCACATCTCTGTGAAACAGCAGGAGCACTGTAAACTATAGCCTCATTAATATAGTTCACACATTCGATAATATCTCTTGGTGCAAACATATAACCTATTCTCCAGCCGGTCATGGCAAAGTTTTTGGAAAAACTGCATACAGTAACAGTTCTTTCTTTCATATCAGGAAGTGTTGCCAAAGGAACAAACTCTCTCTCATATGAATAAAAATCATATACATCGTCTGCCACAACAAGAATATCATGTTCAATAGCAAACTCTCTTATAATATTCAGGCTTTCAAGATTGTAGCACACACCTGTGGGATTTGAAGGAGAGTTTACAACAATAGCTTTTGTTTTTGAAGTAACTGCCTTTTCCAAATCCTCTCTCACTATCTGAAATCCATTTTCAAATTTTGTTTCAACTATAACAGGTTTCCCGTCAGACAGTGTTATCTGATCTGCATACACAGGGAAGAAAGGAGCAAGAAGAATAACCTCATCTCCATGATTTAAAATACTTTTAAATAAAAGATAAAGCCCGTGGCATGCACCTGTAACAACCATTACATCATCAGGAGTATATTCATAATTATTAAAATTTTCTCTGTGATATTTACAGATTTACTCACGAAGTTCCAAATATCCGTAAGAATTTGTGTAGTGAGTATGTCCTGCCTCAGCATCAGCCATAGCTTTTTTAATAATCTCCCTGTCTGTTGTTATATCCAAATCACCTATTCCCAAATTAATCGGTGTATAAGGCATATCTTTTGGAAAATCTTTTTTTACTCCCATTGAATATTCTCTTTTTAAAAATTTATCTGCAATAAAGTTTCTCATTTTAAGTTCCCCCAAACCTAAA
>OGZM01001838.1_pt1 | contig 13932 bp, 11 predicted proteins | sample 1576821 | NCBI WGS metagenome assembly OGZM01 (sample SAMEA3541491, study PRJEB24748) | human gut metagenome | biome: human gut; feature: human-associated habitat; material: faeces | place: China | collected 2012
CAGAGATAGGCTGTCTGAGGGATGGTTCCCGCTATTTTCTTGAGTTCGCCGGCTGTCAATGAAGCATCTTCCATAGGAAGCAGTTCCTTCATTTTCCGGGTTAGCTCTACTATCGGCTTTTCTCCCATACCATAGATCAGCAAGTCTGCGCCACTATCGCATAAGATACTTTTCTGAACTTTATTCTGCCAGTAATCATAATGACTCAGACGGCGCAAACTCGCTTCAATACTTCCTAATATAACAGGAACGTCCGGATAGAGTCTTTTTAGAATCTGACTGTATACGATGGAGGGATACTCCGGACGCATATCCGGACGACCGTCCGGAGTGTACGCATCCTCACTGCGCAGACGCTTGTTGGCAGTGTATTTGTTAACCATCGAGTCCATACTTCCGGCAGAGATGCCGAAGAATAATCGGGGACGACCCAGCTTTCTGAAGTCACGCAGGTCATCACGCCAGTTGGGCTGGGGGATGATCGCAACTTTCAAACCTTCCGCTTCGAGGATACGTCCGATGACGGCAGCGCCAAATGAGGGATGGTCTACGTAAGCATCACCGCTGAAAAGAATGACATCCAGTTCATCCCATCCGCGGAGTTCCACTTCTTTCTTGGTGGTAGGTAACCAATCGGTCAATCGATATTCTTTCATGCCGCAAAGATACGGATAATAAAAAACATCCCAATGATTTTTTTATTCATTGGGATGTTTAACTTCAATCATTAAGATGTTTTTTTAAAACTTCTCATTGATGGTAAATTGCAATGTCATTTGCTCTCCGTCATAGATTTCACGAAAACCGATGCTTTGCTCGGAAAGATATTCCTTTAAGTCTTGGAAAGCATCTGCATGATTCATGATAATTTCGAGCGTTTCACCGAAAGGAGCCTCGCATATAGCTTTGATTGCAGGAATCAAAGGACTGTAAGCTGTTGTTCCGCAGGTATCTACCGTAATCATTATTCTTCCTCCTCTTCCGCATCCTGAGTGGAAAGCCAGGTGAGATAGAGCTTGATGAGTTGTTGCAGGCCGAATGCTTTCATGTTATTGTGATAAATAACATCTATGCAAAGATCCAGCAATTCTTTACTGTCCTCTTCCTGACTGGCAATCAGGGAACGAATATTTAGTTTCAGTTTATCCAGTACGGGTTCGTCTACAATTCCGGTACTATCGATGAGATGGCGGAATAAGGCATATTTCTCGATTGTTTTCAGATTTTCGCTGGACACCTCTATGCTGCGTGTACCGCTAGGGTTTGCTTGTATAGTATACATCGTTTTTTAGTTTTAAGGGTTATTACTAGGAGCAAAGATAGAATTTAAAATGAAAAACGGATTAAAAAAGCCCGGATATTTTTATCCGGGCTTTCAGAAAATAAATCTTATATCCGTGAGTACTTTATTTCTGAGTAAAGAAACCTAGTATCCCTGCCATAATGCTGGCTCGATCTGTTTCGGACTGAATGCTTTCGAAAGGAAAGCCGAGTATAAAGGTACGATAGTCCGCCCCTTTGTAAGCAATACCTGCCGACTGATTGCCACGTGCATAAGTAAATACTGGAAATGCGGGAGCTACCGGAACAATACAATCCGGTGCTGTAACAGCATAACTGTTTTCATTGGGCAGGCGGGGGATCGTGATGCTGCGTCCTAATCCATTGATTTGACCGGAACTTTTGTCTGTCAGACTGTTCTGATAACCGTATTTCAAAACTTTCTCTGTAAACTCCCGGTTCCCTTGTGTTCCGCTCATGTCACTTCCCACATACGCACCGCTGACGAACAAGTTACCTCCTGACTGGCAATAGCTTGTAATCAGTCTTTGCATCGGTGAAGAGAATGTTTTGTAATATGCTTTGGCTATCGGGTCTTCCTTTTCAAGTCCGAGTATATAGTCTACGATCGGGTAATCTTCTAAAGTGACGATTCCATTTTCTACCGCTTCGTCGCTGCACGAAACAAAACTGTATTTCCCTGCTGCCTGAATGGCTTTTCCATGGATGAAAGGATAATCAAACGTATTTCCTGCTATCTCCATGCCTTCCAGTTCTCTGCCGCTATGTCCCAGGCTGCCTTCTCCTTCTTTTCCGGCTTGTGAACGGTTGAATCCGCTTTGTGCCCCACAAAAAGAGATATTGGACAAATAAGGCACTCCCGGATCCTGTTCCAAATCAAATCCGGCTTTGTCCGGTGTGTTAATGACAGCCGGACCGCTGATTCTGTCGAATCCATTGATAATCAAGATTCTCTCTCGTTCACGTTTTGCCTTATAAGCCGAAAGGATTTCAGAAGGAAAACTTTCTCCTCCCCGGTTTACGGCTGTCACTTTGAATGAATAGACAAGTCCCGGTTCTACTTTGACACTGTAATAGGGTTTGCTGACCAGAGTTCCGTTGTCGAATCCTCCGTATCCGATGCGTGTATATACCATATATTCCCGTGGACGGGCTGTCGGTTCCAGCGGATCGTCTTCCCCTTTCCAGGTAAGTTCCAGTGTATTTTTCTTTTTTCCGAAATGGATAGCGAAGTTGCTGACCGGAAGAGGTTGTACTACATAGTCTTTGCCATGCTGACTGTTTATAAATTGCAGGATACCCTTGTAGATAGCACGTCCTACGGTAAACTTAAAATTCGGATTATGGCCGAGCTGCATATCTGCAAAGTTCTGATGAGAGAGCAATTCGATAATCGTGGAAGGAGTGGCAGGAAGTCGTGTCTCACTGTAATTCCGGTTCCACATACTGCGGCGTGTCCATGGTAGATTGTAGTTCGTACGAATATCTTTCTGAATTTGAGTCAGCAGGATATCCGCAAGATCACGTGAAGCATATCTGTCCATTCCCGAATTTAGTTTGCCATTATTGAAATCGGTGGTATAGATGCCGAGTGAACCGATGATTTCATTGTCTTTACTGCATCCTGCGTCACTATGAAGTGCCATAGTCATTTCCAGAGGTACACCTAAACCCGCTTGTCCCGGATTATAGACAGAGCCTCCCGACAGATAGTTGATTGTATTGGAACGTGTATTGATATCGTCTGTATAATCGTTTTCTCCTTTACGCCCGGCATATACATCGTATGGCATACCGGCCCACTGGGATGAATATCGTGCTCCTTCCAGATAACGGGGAAGTCCGCTTATTTTTCCTCCTCGTGAGATATTACCCATTCCGCCTCCGAAGCGTACGGCATCTGCACACACTACGCCATGCTCGCTACTTTCATTACTAAGCACAACCATACCGTAGTCATTATTTCCTTTGTCAAACTCAAAAGTTCCGAGATACACCCAAGTACCGCCGCCTATTTTCTGATTGACCTTAAATTCCGTGACACCCCCATTATGAAAGACGAGGTATTTGGCATCGCTCACGCTATTGGGTAGTGTCTGATATGAAACATAGACCGCATATTTTCCGGTTGCCGGCAGGGTAGGTACCCATTCGGCAAAAGCCTGATCCTTATTCTTCTTTTTTTTCTTTTCTGTTTGAATATATCGGCTGGTACCGTCAGTGAAAGGGTTTTCCCCATCTTTGTAAATGGCTTTTTTCTGGGCGAATCCTTTCACGGAAGTAGTCGTCCAGCGTGCCTTCTTACTGCCTGCTTCCAGGTAAAGGGAAGCATTCGGAGTATCGTTGTCAACGATGATTTCATTCTTTTGTGTGTCCCGTTCGCGAGGAGTATACACTATGGCACCAGCATTTTCCAACATCGGAATGACATATGGAAGAATGAAAGATTGAGTGAACATATCTTCTGTAGTGCAGAATAATCGGGGGCGTTGCCATCCCCATTCGCCTTTGTCATTCTTATAATAATTACCGTGACTTTGCCAGAGGGCAATATGCCGGTCCTGCAATCCTCGGGATATCTCATTGGGGCGGGAAGTGTTTTTCACCCATGGAGCACCTTTGTATTCGGTGTTCAGCGCCATTCGTTCTTTATCCTTTTTCTTGCTTCTGTATAAGTTGGGAACTAATTCTTCAATGGGCTTTCCATCTGCATAAATGGTGATCTGATAATAGTTTACCGGACCGGGGAGTAATTCTTTCATCTGATTGTAGATGGTTTCTACCGTTTCCGGCAGAAATGGCTGGTAGGCGAAGCTTTCCGAAGCATAAATCTGAATGGTTCTGCGGTCATAATCAATATCGAAACTGTTCAGTTTCGGTGTACTGATTTTTGCTGTCGCTGTGTATTTGGCAAAGTAATCCGTTAACCGCTCTTTTATATTTCTCTCAATGTCCTGAGCGAAGAGAAGACTGGTGCCCATTATCAGGCACAGAAGAAAGACTATTATTTTTTTCATCGTTCCACTCTTTAGGTTGCATCCTATGATTATCTATGTCCGCCACTTTCCCCTTGATGGCATTTTCCCTTTTGGAAGGAGAATACGAAATGAATCTCGCGTTCATGTAAGTCCATTGCATTCTGTGGCAAAATCTCCTGCAAAAATAAACAAAAAAAGAGTGGGAAGTATCGAACTGCCCACTCTTCTTTGATTGTTTTATATTCTATTAATTAAGAATCTTCTTTCTTATAGAGGAATGTATTCTACAAATGCCTCCATTGCTTCATACGATGCCAGTCCTAACTGATCGTACAACGTTGCTGTGCCACGGTTACGGTCTTCACTACGTTGCCAGAACAGACGTTCGTCATTACCTAAGAACGGAGCGCTTTCCATCTGCGACTGATGCTTCAGGATAGAATTACGTTTTGCACGAAGCTCTTCCGGACTGATAGGTACAGCCATTTCGATGTTCTCAATTTCCCATTCTGCCCACGCACCACGGTACATCCAGATACGACAGTCTTTCAACCATTTGGCTCCTTCTTCTTTTTCAAGATCGACAGCAGCGAATACGGCATCCGTACATACACGGTGTGTACCGTGTGGGTCAGCCAAATCACCGGCTACGAAAATCTGATGAGGCTTTATTTCACGAAGCAGGTTACGTACGATCTCTACGTCAGCCTCGCTAATCGGATTTTTCTGAATCTTGCCGGTTTCATAGAACGGTAAGTCAAGGAAATGTACCCGATCTAACGGAATATTATTGTAAGAAGAAGCGGTACGGGCTTCACCACGACGAATCAAACCTTTGATAGTCAGAATGTCACGGCTGTCCATATCACCGTCTTTCTTTTCTTTCAGGAATTTGCGTATTTCTGCATATTTCTCGCTGATTACCAAGTCTTCGCTGTTATTGAAAATCTGATTGAATCCGTTAATGAAATGCATGAAACGAACCACTTCCTCATCACCTACGGCAATGTTACCGGAAGTTTCGTAAGCTACGTGTACCTCATGCTTCTGTTCTACCAGGCGGCGGAGGGTTCCACCCATGGAGATAACGTCGTCATCCGGATGCGGAGAGAAGATAACCACACGTTTCGGATACGGTTTGGCACGTTCCGGACGGTAGGTATCATCAGCATTAGGTTTGCCACCCGGCCATCCGGTGATGGTATGCTGCAAGTCATTGAAAATCTTGATATTTACATTGTAAGCAGAACCAAACAATGCCAGAAGTTCGCTCAGACCGTTTTCGTTGTAGTCCTTGTTGGTCAGCTTCAGAATCGGTTTGCCTGTCAACTGGCACAGCCATACGATAGCGCTGCGGATCAGTTTATCATTCCACTCGCAGGATGTTACCAACCATGGACGTTGGATGCGTGTTAAGTTCATGGAAGCCGAAAGGTCGATCGCTACATGAGCATTGTTGTGAGTTTGCAGATAAGATGCAGGAATAGTGTCGCTAATCGGACCTTCCACACATTCTTTGATCATTGCTGCCTTATTTTCCCCCCATGCCAGCAAATATACCTTTTTAGCGCCAAGAATGGTAGATACTCCCATTGTGATAGAACTGATCGGAGTATTTTCTATCGTTCCGAAAATCTTGGATGCTTCGTTGCGCGATGCATTGTCCAATAAGATCAGACGTGTGGTAGAGTTCAGACGTGAACCCGGTTCGTTGAATGCGATATTACCTACACGACCGATACCCAGCAGGGCAATGTCAATACCTCCGAAACTTTCGATGCGCTGTTCGTACAGACGGCAATATTCAAAGATGGTATCTTTGGCGATGGTTCCATCGGGAGTGAATATATTCTGTTTGTCAATATCGACATGATCCAGCAACATTTCTTTCAAAGCATTGAAGTTGCTGTTGATAGCATCGGCTGTCAACGGATAGTATTCATACATATTAAATACGATCACGTTACGGAAGCTCAGTCCTTCTTCCTTATGCATGCGGATCAGTTCCGAATAGACATGACTGGGTGAGTTACCTCCGGGGAGTGCTAGTACGCAAAAGCGTCCTGCTTTCTGTTTTTCGCGGATGGTTTGTGCTATTTCGCAAGCAATGTAGTTAGCCCCTTCTTCTACAGACTCATAAATGTCTGTAGGTATTTTCTCGAGTCTTGTCAAGACTGATTTTTCAAATGCATTCTCCGGTCTGTAGTATCTGGGGGAGACCCGGTGGAGACTGATTTGAGAACTAAGATTTGTTTTCATAAAGTTGTTAATTAAGTTATGTAAGATTAGAGTCCTTACGACTGTATTTTCACGACAAAGATACAAAAGAAGTCTATATAATTAACTACTAACTTCTAGGTATTGTTGCACCTTCAAATCGTTTTTAACATTTGTTTTATCACGAATGGCGGAGTTGGAATTCGTCTGCATCTTTCCATACCGGAAAATTTTCTCTGAACTGATGAAGTGCGGTCAGATGAAGCGTAGCAGTTGCTATGCCCTCCGTTTCGTCGGGCACGGAGGCCGCTTCTTCTCCGAGCGCTGAATAGATTTTGCTTCCTCCGTTGTATTTCAGATGATATCCGTCTATACCTACTCTGTTGACCCCGCATACGTAACACTGATTTTCCAAGGCACGGGCACGAAGCAGTGTATCCCATGCCAGACGGCGGGGGATAGGCCAGTTTGCTACATATATTAATAGGTCATATTGATTGGCTACGTTCCGGCTCCACACCGGAAAACGAAGATCGTAGCATACAAGCAGGCAGATATTCCAGCCACGGTAAGGGATAATCAGACGTTCATCGCCTGCCGAGAAATATTCTGCCTCACGTCCCATGCGGAACAGATGGCGTTTATCATAGCCGATAAATTCGCCCGAGGGTTTCACGAAATACATCCGGTTATAGAAACGTCCGTTTTCGGCAACGGCGACGCTGCCTGCGACCGCCTTGCCGTATCGGGCGGCCCAGCGGCGCAGGGCCGTGACGACCGCCCCGCCGGCCCCGTCGGCCACTCCGGCGGGATCGAGCGTGAAGCCCGTGGCGAACAGTTCGGGCAGCAGCACGACATCCGCTTCGGCGGCAGCGACCATCGGTTCGAGCCGCGCGAGGTTCCGCGCGGGCTGTTCCCAGGCGATGTCGCACTGGCAGAGGGCGATGCGGAGTTCCACGAAAATCAGAGCTTATAGACGGTCAGCGACGACGCGCGGTCGCGCTGGTGGAAAAGCGTCACCCGGCAGGGCACGAAATCCGACGCCGCACAGCGCCACAGGTCGATGAACTGCTGGGGATTGCGCTCCGTGAGCGGGAACCACGAACTCTGCACCTGCACCATGATCCGGTGTCCGGCGCGGAACGTGTGGGCGATGTCGGTCGTGCGGAAAGGCACGGTCTCGGGGCTGCCCGGCACGAAGGCTTTCGGACGCGTGAAGCCGTCGCGGTAACGGCCGCGCACCACGTCGCCGCGGACGAGCATCTGCATGCCGGCCTTTTCACCCTCGTCGGGGTAAACGTCGATCAGTTTCACGACGAAATCGGCATCCGAGGTCGAAAGGGCCACTTTCAGCGAAGCCTCGACCGGACCGGCAAGGGTCACGTCTTCCGCAAGCGGTTCGGTCACGAACGTCAACACGTCCTTGCGGCCCTCCAGAAACCGCTGGTCGGCGATCATATACTCCTTGGGACGCCGCGTGCCGGAGGTTGCGATATACGGCACGGGGTCGGCAGGATCGGACGTATAGCTCGTCGAGGAGTTTTTCACCGTCGGTTTTTCGGTCGTGATGCGGCCGCCGCCGGCGAGGTAAAGAGTCAGTTTGCGGGCCTCGGAAGGCGTCCACCGCCCGAACGTATGCCAGCGGTTGTCGCCCGACGAGAAAGCCGCCACGGGCGGCAGCCGGTCGACCGTGTCGCGCGCCCAGAGGTAGCAGTCGAAAAAGGGCGCCTCGAAATGTTCCATATAGTAGGCTCCGGAGGCCTCCTCTCCGAAATCGAAGTCGCCCAGCGTACGCCCGTCGCCGCGCCATGCCCCGTGGGCCCACGGCCCGACGACCAGATGGAGCGGAGTCCGGGCGCTCTGGCGCAGGACGGCTTTGTAAAGGTTCCAGGCCCCGTAGCAATCCTCGGCGTCGAACGTGCCGCCCACGACCAGCATCGCGGGACGGATGTTGTAGCAGGCCCGGCGCGTGTCGCGCGCGCGCCCCCACTCGTCGTAGTCGGGGTGTTCGGCCATCTCCTCCCAGAACGCATTGGGTGCCAGCAGTTTCGTCAGGTCGGCCCGCGTGGGGCGCTCCGTGAGGAAGAACGTGCGTTCGTCGGGCGAGATCGTCAGCCCGCGCCGCGGCATCTTGTCGGTCGGCTCGTGTCCAGCGGGCGTGTTCATCGAATTGAGGAACCGCACGGCGTCGCTCAGCATCAGCACGCCGTTGTGGTGCACGTCGTCGCCCATGTACCAGTCCGTAACGGGGGCCTGCGGCGAAACGGCCTTCACGGCCGGATGCCCGCTCAAACCGCCCATCAGGGCGTAGAATCCCGGGTAGGAGCATCCCGCGAAACCCACACGGCCGTTGTTGCCGGGAATGTTCTTCACCAGCCAGTCCACCGTATCGTAGCTGTCCGTCGTCTCGTCCACGCTGCCGAAGCCCGCGGGACGCACGTGCATGAACTCGCCCTCGCTCATGTAGCGGCCCCGGACGTCCTGCCGGACGATGATGTAGCCGCGGTCGACGTAGCTGCGCATGTAGCCTTTTTCGAAACTGCCGGGAAACTGTCCATCGCCGTAAGGTCCCGTACCGTAAGGCGTCCGGAAAATGATTATCGGGGCCTTGCCGGGGGCCTTGGGCGTGAAGACCGAGGTGTGCAGGCGCACGCTGTCGCGCATGGCGATACGGTATTCGGTCTTGTCGTAAAGCGTGCTGACAGGCTGGGCGCACGCGGCGGCCGCTACCAGCAATCCCGCCCAGAGCAGGAACAGAAATCGGCGTAGTTTCATCATTTCGGGAGATTTTTACGTTTCGTAAAGATACGGTTTTTCGGCCAATCCGCAAAACTTTCGCTCCGCAAGCCGGCAAATCCGCCGCATCTTCCGGCAGTACGGCCCGCGAAGTTTGGATTCGGACGAAAATAAACGTACTTTTGCAGCGTATATACCGGAAAAACCATGTTGAAAGCAGGACGCATACAAACCCTCACCGTAAGCCGCGTATCGGAATACGGCCTATACCTCGCCGACGAGGAGCAGAACGAAGTGCTGCTCCCCAACCGCTACACTTCGCTGACGGACAAGGTCGGCGACCGGAAAGAGGTCTTCCTCTACCACGACTCGGAGGACCGCCTCGTGGCGACGACCGAAACGCCGCTGCTGCGCGAAGGCGAAGCGGGCTATCTGCGCGTGGTGGACAAGACGGCCCACGGGGCTTTCCTCGACTGGGGACTGCACGGCAAGGACCTGTTCCTCCCCAACCGCAACCAGCAGGGCGGCATCCTGGCCGGACACAGCTACATCGTCTACCTCTACGAAGACAACATCACGGGCCGCTGCGTGGCCACGACCAAACTCAAGAGTTTCATAAACAACGACCTGATCACGGTGAAACCCCGCGAGGAGGTCTCGCTGCTGGTGGCTTCGGAGAGTGAAATCGGCTTCCGCGTGATCGTCAACAACCGCCACTGGGGCATGATCTACCGCAACCAGATCTTCCGTCCCGTGGCCGTCGGCGACCGGCTGAAAGGTTACGTTAGGCGTATCACCGAGGACAACCGCATCGACGTGAGCCTCCAGCAGACGGGATTCGCACAGGTGAAGGACTCGGCGGAGGTGCTGCTCCAGCTGGTCCGCGACAACGGCGGATTCCTGCCCCTGAACGACGACAGCGCCCCCGAGGAGGTGACGCGCCTCACGGGAACGAGCAAAAAGGTTTTCAAACGCTCGCTGGGCATGCTCCTCAAGCGCGGCGCGGTCGAAGCCGGCGAAAAAGGCATCAAAATCCGGAAACATGGCGAAGATTAACACCGCGGAGCGCGTTTCGGCGGAAGCCTCGGACAATTTCGTTTTCCAGCGCTCGCTGCTGGCCTACCACGCCGCCTCGGCGCGCATCGCGGGCGACGTGCTCGAAATCGGAACCGGAGCCGGCTACGGCATCGAGGTAGCGGCGCCCCGGGCGCGGCGGTTCGTCACCGTCGACAAGCACGCCCCGGCGCCGGAGCTGCTCGACCGCCCCAACGTCGAGTTCCGGCAGACAGTGGTCCCGCCGCTGGACTTCCCCGACCGAAGTTTCGACTGCGTGATCTCGTTCCAGGTGATCGAGCATATCAAACGCGATGCGGAGTTCGTGCGCGAAATACACCGGGTGCTGCGCCCCGGGGGACGGTTCATCGTGACGACCCCCAACGCCCCGATGTCGCTCACCCGCAACCCGTGGCACGTGCGCGAATACACGGCCGAACAACTCCGCAGGCTGCTCGCCGCACGGTTTTCGGAGATCGAGACCCTCGGGGTCTTCGGCAACGAAAAGGTGATGGACTACTATGCGGAAAACCGCCGCGGCGTCGAACGCATCACGCGCTTCGACATTCTCGACCTCCAGCACCGCCTGCCGCGCTGGATGCTGCAAATCCCCTACGACATCCTCAACCGCATGAACCGCCGCAAGCTCCTCCGGGAAAACACCGGGCTAACGACCTCGATCCGCATGGACGACTACCGCATCGCACCGGCGGCCGAAGGATGTTTCGACCTCTTCTTCATCGCGACGAAATAGCCCGTCCGCAACCTGATAAAAACTCGACGGCCGGAGAGGGATCGCCTTCTCCGGCCGTCGGCATTAGATGCGCGATCGGCTATTTCTGCAAATCGGTCGTATCGGCCACGACCATGTTCTTGTCGACACGCAGCGTCACGTTGCCGTCGACCTCGATCAGCAGGGTGGTCTCCTTGATCTCCTTCACGACGCCGTAGATGCCGCCGGCGGTGATGACTTTGTCGCCTTTTTTCAGACCGTTGCGGAACTCCTGCATCTGTTTGCGGCGCTTGGCCTCGGGACGCCACATGAACAACCAGAGAACCAGCACCATGAGGCCGATCATAATAATGAAACTGTACTGCTGCATGAATCCCGGTTGAGGCTCTATGGGGACCGTCTGAAGAAAATTAATCATAATTGTATTCGTTTTAAGTGTTTATTCCATTGAACGAAGCAAAGGTACAAATTATTGCCGAATAAACAAGGATTTATTTTATGTCCGCTTCCACGAACAGCCGCAGGGGCCGCTGCCCTCCCGCCAGCGTGATGTCCAGCGCCTTGAGTTGCCAGCCCCGTTCGCCGCGCGAATCGAAGGTGAGCGTCACCTGCCGTGCGTCGCCCGGTGCAATCGGTTGTGCGTCAAATTCGAGCGTCGTGCATCCGCAGCTGCGCCGGTAGGAGGCGACGGCCACGGGACGGCTCGCGTCGTTGGCCAGCCAGAGGCGCAGCACGGCGATTTCGCCGGACCCGAGGCGTCCGAAACGCACGGTGTCCGTGCCTCCCGTGGTGAGAATCGAATCCGTTAGCGAGATAATCCGGCCCTTGCGTTCGACCGCACGGGGAGATGTGCCGCAGCCAACGGCGAGTGCCGCCAGGGCGAGGATCGCGAGCATGCGGGTCATGGCCGGCAGGGGTCAGATCAGGCCGCGCCCGGCCTTTTTGATGCGTCCTTCCGCGGTCAGCGACTCGACGATCTTGTCCAGCACGCCGTTGATGAAGGTGCTGCTGCCCGGGGTGGAGTAGTATTTCGAAATTTCGATCCACTCGTCGAGCGTCACCTTGACGGGAACCGACGGGAACGAAGTCAGCTCAGCCATCGCCGTGCCGATGATCAGGTTGTCCATGAAGACGATGCGCTCCACGTCCCAGTTGGCCGTGAACTTCTCGATGTAGTCCTGGAAGGCGGAGTAGTTGACCAGCGACTTTTCGAACAGCGTCTTGACGAATTCGGGGTCCTCGCTGCTTTTGAACTTCGCGGGAACCTTCAGTTCGGTGTGCGAGACGCGCAGGTTCGAAAGCGTGCGCAGGACCATGATCACGATGTAGGGAAGGTCGTCGGTCCAGAGGATCGACATCTCCTCCAGCACGTCGTCCAGCGCCTCGCAGCTCTGCAACTCCTTGAAGAAGTCCTCGAGCAGCTTTTTGTCGTCGTCGAACGAGCGCTCCTCGCGCTGCATGTAGTCCTTGTAGTAGTCGCTCTCGGTCAACTGCGCGTAGAGCGTGCGGATCAGTTCGGGATAGCGTTCCCATCCCAGTTTGCGGGCCGCCACGTGATCGTTCACCGCGTCGCTGTTGGCGATGGTGCGGATCACGGCGTTGTCCACGAACTTGGTGTTGGGGTTGAGGTCTTCGAATGTCGGCAGTTTCTTCTGTTTGGCCAGCTCCTGACGCTGTTCGGCGTAACGCGCGATCTCCACCGGGAGGATCAGTATCTGGAAATAGAGGTCATAGGCCTTGTCGACGGACGCCATCAGCGTTTTTTCCGACGCCATCATGTTATCCGCGCCCGATTTGAGATGGGCGAACAGCGCCTTGACGACCTTTATACGGAGTAATCTTCTGCTCAACATTTTTTTAGAACGATTTTTAACGGCCGCAAAAATACAACTAAAAATCAAGAATAAAAAATTAAGCCGGGAGAATTCTTTCTCCGGGCGAGTTCCGCGCGGCCGTCGCGGCGGATTCCGGCGTATCCGAAAAAACGGGAGGCGCGATGGCCTCCCGATGCTGCAACTACTTTTCCCGGATCGACTTTTTCTTGCCTACATGACTTTGATAGACACAATAAACGATTCCGGCCACGAGCAGGACAAGGATGCAATAGCCGGTGCTTCGGGCGCTGGCTTTGAGCATGCTTTCGAGAGACATTTCCGGATAGAGAAGCGCGAAGACACAAAGAAAATAGATGAAGCAGGCGCCCATGTTTCGCAAGGTGAGGAACCGGGAAATACTCAAATCGTCGTCTTTCGTCTCTTTTGCATCGGGAACCGGACACGTATCGGGACGTTTATCCGGACCCTTTCTGATTCGGTTCCAAAAGATCACGATGCTTACGATCGTATAAATGGCGATGCACCGCACGAGGCGTCCCGGAGAGCAATCTTTTCCGGGTGTGGGCAGAAACGCTATAATCATCAGAACGACGTAGAAATTAGCCAATCCTTTGAGAAACACTTTCAGCTCGGTTTTGTTCATGGCAGATTCATTTTAAATTCCCTCTTCGGCCTCGCCTCCGAAATAATAGCGATGGCGTTTTATATTGGTCCTAATTTAGGACATTGGATTTTGAAATAAAAGAGGCGAACGGAGAACGGATAAATAGAAAAAAATATACTGAATTGCGAAAGAAATATACTCTGCCGACCGCCTGCGGGGCTCTTTGCATCCTGATTTTTAATTTTTAATTCTTAATTTTTAATTTGCTTTTGCCTATCTTTGCACCCGTATGGAACAATTGGAAGAAAAACAGCCTTTCGACGTGATCGTCATCGGGGCGGGCGCTGCGGGCATGATGGCCGCGGGTACGGCGGCGCGCAGCGGCAGGCGCGTGCTGCTGATCGAAAAGATGGAGAAGTCGGGCCGCAAGGTCCGCATCACCGGCAAGGGACGATGCAACGTCACCAACGCGCG
>OGZM01001860.1_pt1 | contig 13763 bp, 8 predicted proteins | sample 1576821 | NCBI WGS metagenome assembly OGZM01 (sample SAMEA3541491, study PRJEB24748) | human gut metagenome | biome: human gut; feature: human-associated habitat; material: faeces | place: China | collected 2012
CAACAGATTTTGAGTCTGCATCGTCTGCCATTCCGACACGCCGGCATTTCTTCACAACGAAAATTATTTTACCATATAGTTTTTGGTTTTGCAAGTGGTTTTGGAATAAGTTCTAAATAAGAATGTTACAGTTCAGTCATGACATAAAAACAGCGGCTGCCTCAAATTATCTGGCAACCGCTGTTTTTATTATTATGCATCTTTTCTCCTGCGTTTTGCAATGAGCAATACCAGGAGTGCCGCACTCATTACGGTGATCCCTGACATGATCTCGATGGAAGTAGAATTATCACCGGTTTTTGGGAGAATTCCTAATGGAACCAGTACATCCTCAATTGCTTTCACGATCGGATTTTCAGCTTTTGGAACATCATTGTCCGGTACGTCTACAGACTCATTTGTCTGGGCTGCGTGACGTCCTGTGGTACTGGAACCACCGCCGCCTCCGCCGCCACCACTGTGGCCACCGCCTCCAGTGGAGTCTGCTTCATACTTCGGAAGGGATCTCACATCATATACCCAGGTATTCGTTTCTTCGTTTAATACCGGGAGTGTAGTCAGATACGGGCTTACAGTTACATTATCACCGGAAGCCTTGAACTGGCATACCAGATACAAACCGGATGAAAGTCCTGTAAACTGGATCTTTCCGGAAGCAGTTGCCTGTGTAGACAACGCTCCGATCTGATTATTTTTTATGAATTGTTCCAGAGTTTGTGCAGCTGACAGCACGCCGGTAGCAGTATGATCTCCTATATCAGCTCCGGAACCGGTAAATTCCTGAGACAGAGCATATGCTCCTTCTGCACCATTCCATTCACCTACTTTGTAAATGGAAATAGTTGCTTTTTTACTTTCCGCTTCCAGATCAATGGTCAGAGATACCGGTCTGGCCGTGTCGATACCTGCTGTTTCGCCTGCGAATGCACCCTGGCATACGCTCATGGTCATCAATATCACTGCCGCCAGAAAAGCTGCCATTTTATTTTTCTTCTTCATTCTTTTCATGGCTTCCTTCTTTCTTCTCTGCTTTGCTGTTCTGAGAGAGTTCCTTGTTTCTTTGGTCAGCGGTTTCTTCCGTTTTGCTGCTGGCTTTTCCCTTCTTCTTTCCGGAAGGTGCCAGGATTCCAAGTAAGATTGCCACTCCAAATGCAGCTATGGCAAATAGAATCCATTGTCTTGTACCCAGTTTGCGTCCCTGCTCTTCCGCCGGTCTGTCACTGACTGCCGGTGCCGGTTTTAACGGAACCTTTTCTGCATATTTTTCATCATATGGGATCCGTGTTCCCCGGATCAGAAGCCGGTGACTGTTGATACCATAAGGAGTACAGGTGACCAGTGTCACATAATCTTTTCCCGGTTCAATGGAAAGTCCGTCTACCTCGGAAGGAAGTACAGTAACGATCTGATCGATCTGATATTCCAGGATCTCTCCTAATGTTTTCAGATAGAACACATCTCCTGTTTCCAGGCGGTCCAGATCCGTAAACAGCTTTGCTGAAGGAAGTCCTCTGTGTCCGGTGATGATCGCATGAGTGCTTTCACCGCCTACAGGAAGGGAAGAACCTTCGTAATGTCCTGCTGCTACCTGTAAGACGCCTTCGCTAGTACCATGATATACAGGAAGTTCTACTGCAATTCCCGGTATATTAATGATACTCATGATCCCCGAACCACCTGTGTTTAAAAGGTCTTCATAAGGACTGTCTTCCCGGTCTTTTTCTGTACTGGCTGCTTCACTGAGATTGCCAAACTGAGCAAGATATTCGTTGTAAGCCTGTGCGTCCTGCAGTTCTTTGGAATAATCCGCCTCCGGAAGTTCCTCTACTAACTTGTCGTAAGAAGCTATCGCCCGTGAGGAATGTCTCTCATTCACATACTCACTGACCGCAGGATAAAGGAGAATGGAAAGACCGATCAGGAAAATGATCACAAATATGATAGTTGAAATTCGTTTTCTCATCCGGTCTTTCCGCACCTCCTGGGTTTATGGTTACTTCATAAAACTTTTTTCACAATGTCTTTTATAAATCCATTATACGTGAATAGGATTTACGTGTCAATTAGTCATGCTTTCTGCTGCGTACTACGAAGAATACAGCGCCTGCCATTACTACGATACCTGCTGCGTAGAAGATTGTTGTACCGATGCCACCGGTGGATGGAAGGATTGTACCGGTAGAGTTGATAACCTGTACACCACCGCTTACATACTCTGTTCCATCAGTATTCAAGGTTGCATTGTTATCTGCATCTGCAACTACAACTTCTGTTGGAGTAGTTAATAAATTATAACCCTGTGGAGCTACTGTTTCCACTAAATAGTAAGTTCCATTTCCAAGACCTTTGATTTCAGTAACACCAGCTTCAATTTCTACACCAGTTTCGCCTTCTACAGCAAGACGGTATGTACCATCTGTTAATTTAACTACTGGAATTTCTTTGTTTTTTGCTGCATCTTCATATAATCTAAATTTAGCAAATTTATCGCCAGAAATTACTTTATTATTGGTATCTGTTTTTACAAGACCAAATTTATATGCATATACACTTACTTCATTTCCAGGAATATAGCTCTCAGAATAAGTAATATGGGCGCTATTCTGATTGCCTTCTGATCCGACAACTGTATCCGCACTTAATGTTGCATCATAAATAATTTCAACTTCGTCATTCTGATCTAACGCTTTTACAAAATCAGCAGATAACTTAACTTCAAATGTGCAACCTGTCTCTAAACCTGAGGTTGAAATTGTATACTTACTGCTATCAACAGCGTTTCCATTCTGCTCTACTTTAATAGAAGCGGCATCCAGAGTTAACTGAGCATCCATGGTATCATGTACTGTAATTTCTTTATCAGTACCTTTTCCATCAGTCACTTTAATCTTATAAGTAACTTTATCTCCAATAGATGCTGTTGTTGCATCAACTAAAGTTTCAACCCCCTCTGCTGTTGTAACAATCTTTTTAACAATGGAAGGAAGATCGTTCTTCTCACGTAATGTCTGTGATGAGTCTTTATTTACCAAAGAGCAAACAGATCCTGTTGTAGTATTTACAAAATAATATCCTGCACCTAAACTATCAAAAGATGCTACAACTTCACCGTTAACTTTAGAAGCAGTTACTGTCTCATCTGCGCTCTTGCCAGTGCTGTTTTCTGATAAGTAGGCTGCAAAATCTCCAGCCATTACCTCTGTCATGGTTGTTGTAGTTGTTACAACTAATACATTTGCATCATTAGCACTTGGAGTCAAAGTGAATAATTTCTGTCCAGATGCATATTCATATCCTTCAACAACAGATTTCCATGCACTGTCGGCAGACATTGTATACGCATAAGAGTCACCACTTGAAGTATAATCAAAAATCTTATACGCTTTGTAAGTTTCATTTTCAAATGCACCATTTACAGTGATACTTGCTGCCATTGCTGACATAGGCATTGCCATTGCTACTGTTGCTGCCATTAACATTCCCGCTACTTTTCTCATCTTTTTCATAATCATCTTTCCTTTCTTTTTAGAAAAATTCCCCTTTTGGATAATTAATTTTTTATTATTTTTTATACGCTGCGGAGCGGGGTGCCCCGCAGTGTTTATTACTATTGTTTTTACTGTGAAGTATTATTCTTCACGCTTGCGTTTCAATGTCAGACTTAACTGTATGCCTGCATATAACACGGATGTGATAATTACAGACCATCCAACGCGGCGGATATGATCAAGTCCGGAACCACCGGTATCTGGTAAGATAACTCCTGCATAGTTGACTATTACATATGGATTTGTTACACTATACGGATCTAAACTTGTTTCAATCGTATATTTTAACTGTGAGTTATCCTTATCATATACAATCGTTATTTTTATTGGTTCAGATTTTAAGGTAAATCCTGTACTGGTTGCGGTTTCTACAAGGTAATATGTCTTTCCGTCTTGTAAATTCTTTAAAGAAATAAGACCATCTATACCAGGTGTGATATTTTCAGATATACGAGCGTTTAAATCAATTTCACCACTTGCAGTTGCTTGATATAATGAAAACTTAACCTTTAACATATTACCACTTGCGTTTTCACCGTTAGTCTTTTTAAATACTTTCTTTAAAACAATATTTCCTGACTCCGGTATATACCGTCCATAATACCAGGTTGGATTTTCTGTAACTGTTCCTGCAAAAGTTGCTTTAATTGTACACGCTTCGTCTTCATACCATCCATCAAACTTATATTTAATATCATTATAAGTTTTATCACCAACAATATCCGCTGATGTAGGTTTTAACTTTTCAATTTCTGACTCTTTTATTCCCTGATCAACTGTCCATGTATAACCTTCTAATGCGTTAAACGTTGTCGAGTCCGGATACTTGACCTTATAACCTACCGTTATTTTATTGGTGGTATTAAGCACTATGATATAATCTCTATGAAACGTATTGGTTCCTGCGGCAACTTTTGAATTGTAATCGTTATAGCCTGCGTTCGCACCATTTGATACGATATTACGCATTAACTCTAATGTATAATATCCTTTTTCTCCTACATGTTCACTGCCAGGTGCTGCATACTTATATGTGGTACTTCCCTGTACTCCTGCTTTCGGATATGTAATATCCGGAAATTCTGGAGTCTGATTTGGATAAGCTATTGTAACAGTGCTATTATCAATTCGCGTATCCGCAGTATATTGGCTAGGTGCCTCTAAGTACTCACCATCAATACCACCTACACCCAAACCAAACCAGCGTGTATTAGGATCTGTTTTATCATCCGCATTTTTTCCTGGGATCAATGCGTAAAAATATAATTTGTATCCTGATACTGTTACATTAAATGTTTCTGTATAATACCACCCATTATTATAATAACCATGGGTAACGGTTGCAGTACCTTTTGATACTCCTGTAATACTTGCGGAAGAACCATTGCCCTTTACAGTTACAACACCAGTGTTATTAGAGCGCCAAGAAGTATAATCAGAACTTTCGTCACCTGCTGTACCTGTAATTGTCTTAGTTTCTCCAGCAATCAAGCTTACATTCTGCGTTGCCTGAACAGCTATTCCGTTTTCAGCTAATAATGCAATAACGGTAAAATGTCTCGCCTCAAACTCCACTGCCTCCACAGAAGCTTCGCCTGCAACATCAATACTCTCTCTGCCTTCTGCATTGATCTGGATATTGTCTGGGGTAATGTTGTCTACCACCGGCATTTCTTCGGTTCCGCCTAAGGCAGCTTCTACGGTTTCTGTTGGTGTTTCCAGAGTTGCTACCTGGAGGGTATCGGCTTCTTTACTGAGCTGTTCAATGCGTTCGCCGGAGAATTTCACATTTACGTGATGGCTCTGGCCCCAGTCATTGTTCAGCTTTTTGCCGTCCAGCATAAGATTGATATCGTATGCGATCACAGCTGTTACATTTGTATCAGCTTCTTCGTCACTGGCTGTTTTCTCGATCACAGCTTCCTGAACCTGATCTGTTACTTCTGTAACTGTAAGTTCGGTTCCTTCCGGAATGATACCTTCTTCTGCTGTAACCGTTACGGTCACGCCGTTTACTGTTTTAGCCTGGTTGAATGCCGGATGTGTACCCGGTACGATCTCCTCTAAGAAGATCTCTACTTCCTGATCCTCTAAAACTTCCGGGATCGTATAGTAGACAGCTTCGTCAGCTCTTTCTGCATTGGACGGGCTGGCGATGTTTTCCGGATCGGTCTCTTCCAGTTCCACACCGTTTGCAGTGACTTCTGTTATCTTATAACCTGTCTGCGGGATCACACCAAAGGTTACTTCTGCGCCGTCTCTTGTAAGTTTTGGTGCTTTTACAAGTTCTGCGCTGCCTACAGGATCGATCATGTAATTGATGATGTGTCCCTGGCTTTCCAGTTCATCTTTGTCAAATCCCATATCAGAAAGCTTTGCGGTGAAAGCTCTTGCTGTTATTGTCTGATCTAATGCTACCAGGTTGTAAGTCTCACCTTTTAATACTCCGACACGTTCAAATCCAGGTTCTGTTTCTGTCTCTTCTACTGCCCCCGGCAGATCAGAAAGTTTTGTATCATCTGCAGCTGTTGTTTCTTCTGTTTCAGGCTGTGCAGCTGCTCCTGTTTCTGTTGTGCCGGTATTATCTTTGCTTTCTGCTGCTGTTGTCTCTTCTGGTGTTTCCTGCGGAAGAGTTTCATCAGCAGTGGTTTCTTTAGGTGTTGTTTCCTCTGGTACAGGATCGGTCTCCGGTTCCGTTTCCTTTTCAGTTTCTTCTTCTGTTGGTGCCTCTGTTTCCTCTTCCGTCTCTTCCTGCATTGTATCTGTCAGGAAAATTCTGGAATGGATAGAAATGGAAGCAACTGTATCAGATGAACTGCTGTTGTCTGTATCGTCTGCTGTATCACCGGCATCCTCGGAAGAGTCACCGTTGTCGGATGCTTCTTCTCCCTGGTCCTCATTATCGGAACCAGTATCTTCTGAATTTTCATTATCAGAAGTATTTTCTTCCTGGTTCTCGTCCGGAGTGTTTTCAGAGGCATCATTCTCATCTTCTGTATCCGGATTTTCCTCATTGTCAGATCCGTTGTTTTCTGTGTTGGAATTATCTGCGCCAGAACCATCTTCGTGAGATTTATCCTCATCATCATTTTTTCCTGCATCAGAAGCTTCCGGCTCTTTTACTTCTTCTGTTTCGGAGTCAACCTGTGAGTTTTTTTCTCCATCATCAGTTGGTTCCTGATCTGTTCCTGGAACTTCTTCTGCTGTCTCAGTTTCTGAAGGATCAATTCGCGGTTTTGTTTTTGTTCCGGAGCTGCTGCTGTTACCGCTGTTATGGCTGCCGCTGTTTTCTTTCTTTTCAAATGCAGTCATATAAGATTTCAGGCTGCAGATACCGGAAATGTATCCGTCAATATTTACCCTGCCTGCTACTGTTTCTTCTCCTCCGTTTGTATAAAGGAAGATCAGTGTTTCTTCTCCGGTCAGTGCGTAGGAGTCTGGATCTGCATCAGGACTGATCCGAAGGAAGATCCGAAGTTCGATATCGTCCAGATAATATTCTCTCTCATAATCCGGAAAGATCTCATAGAGAGTACCGTCTGCTGCGAACAGTTCTTCGTATTCTTTTAATAACGAAGAGTCTTTCGTATAGAAGTCTAATGGTTCCTCGACGATGTGTCCTTCCTCCAGGGCTTCTTCTGCTGCCCGTTGGAGTTCATCCGCATGAATTCGGAATTCTTCTTTTTTCTGCCCTGCAAATACATTGAGTAGTGGGTTGCTCATATTGCTGAATACAATGGCAAATAACAGTACATATGTAACAACCACCTTTATATACTTACGAGGCAACACAGCGTGTCTTCTGCTTTTCGCTTTGCGTAGCTGATTCATACAACTCCCTCCTCAATAATATATGTTCAACTGTCTGACAATTACCTCTTCTCTTGTTGTATTTATGGTATCATTTTCCTTATCACGGTTTTTATCACAAGTTACAAAAAAAGTGCCATTTTTGAAGAAATATTTTAATTTTAAAAAATATCCCAGGCAGAGTTTAATCTGTCTGAGATATCTGTTGGACAATATGAACAATTATATTATTCCTGATACATAGGAGTGATCTGATAGTCAATATCCCTGCGATTTCCGCCAAGTTCTTCGTAAACTTTGGCGATCCGGTTAAAGACGATCTTTCCATTTTCCTTTTTAGTATGATTTAGTATGATCAGAAATCTTGATGTATTATACTGCGTAAATATATCACCATAACGCAGCGTCTGTTTGATCGCCTGTAAAAGAAGGGCGCTTTTTTTCGCTGCAACTGCCTTTTGTACCGGCAGTTTCTTCCTATTTACAATGGTACACTGCATCAGGCAGGAAACAACCTCTATACGGGCACCAAGTCTTAAGATGGAACAGTACACATCCATAAAGTTTGGATATGGGCACTCATATACCTGTTCTTCACTTTTCTTGGCTACTTCCAGAAAGCTTACCTGGATATCGTCAAGATCCTCATAACCACCTTTTAAGTACTGGCTGATCTTGCGGGAACGCTTTAACATCTCTTCGGAAACAGGCAGATCCGAAACTTCTGTATAGATCCGGACCGCTTTTTCATATGTTTTATATGCTTTCTCATACTCTCCTAAAGCGATCAGCGCATCCAGCTGCCCTAACTGCCATTCCTCGTAAGTCTCTATTCCCAATGCAGTTGTATACAGGGTATACAGATCTTCCCAGCGTTCTTTTTCTTTTAATATATCCGCGATCTGGTTGGTACAGTCACGATACAGTTCTTTATAATGAAGATTCTCAGGAATAGCCCATTCTTCAATGGAATTGCTGGCAAGCAGCGGTCCTCTGTAGAGAAGCCAGGCTTCCTGAAGTATATGAAGTTTATCATCATCTTCTGCATCCCGGCTTTCTTCTAACAGCCGTTTGAATTCCACAGTATCTACCTGAACAGGTATATCTTCTTTCCACACACAGTTTCCATTTTCAATGGCGATATATTCGTCACCTGGAACCCCCGCATCCGTGAGCATTTTTCTCAGACGATAGATCGCATTGTTGACACTGTTGTTCCGGTTATTGAACTCTCCTGATTTATAAATGTCAGCCATTAATTTTTCCTTGGATATCTGAAATCCCGGACTGATCATCAGAAGCTGGAACAGCTGTGCCTGGCGGCCGGTAGATGTACGTCCCATGTACACCTTTTTGTCTCCGTACCACACAGAAAACTCTCCTAATAAATTAACATATAACTTCTTCTCTCCCACATCAACAGTCCCTTTGCTTTTGTTCACACCTAATTATAAATGTAGCACAAGGGGTATTTATTTTCAATATTCATTTACGGATTTGATTATTTTCATCATTTCTATTTTGCAGATAAAAACATTCCACCAGACCGGCCTTTTTCCAACCGATCACATTTTTCATTTCCCGTTCTGTCAGCCTGCCGTTAAAGTACATACAGGCAATATCCATAGGTACGCTGCCTACTGCTGCAACCAGTTCTAAATATGTCATTTTACATTCCCTCCCGTTTTTATCCTGCGTGACATAACCTTTTTGACACGCTCTTATACTATATGAAAGGAAATGAAAATATATTCCTGTTATCCTTCATGAATTTGTAAGTATTTCTTTATACAGAGTCCATAAAAGCAGAGTAATATATAATAAGGAAGAAATACTATACGAGGAGGAAATAATTATGGATACAACCAAAAAGATCATTATCGGTGCCATAGGTGCTGCTGTTGTGGTCGGCGCAGTTTCCATCGGTCTTATCTTTGGTCTCGCTCCGGCGGATACGGATCTGTCTACCATACATACCCAGGAAGCTACCAGTGTCCCGGAAGCAACAGAACCTGCAACTGTGGAGGAAAGTTCTTCTGTTCAGGAAAGTGAGACTGTTAAAGAAGGAACTACAGGTATCAGCGTACAGCTTGAGACTTATTCTTCCGGAAATATTTCCATTCAATATCCGGTGGTAAGCCAGATGAACGACAGCGCAAAACAGGACAATGTAAATGAACTTTTAAAGACCAATGCCCTTTCCATTATTCAGGCAAACGATCTGGATGAAACCGCAGATACTCTTACTGTAAAATGCGAAGTCATATCTGCAGACCGGAAGCGTCTCACTGCTGTTTACAAAGGAGACCGCATGAGTAATGGAGCTGCTTATCCTGTCAGTGTTTTTTATACCAACACAGTGGATCTGAACCAGGTAAGAAATCTTGGGCTTTCTGATTACACAGATGGCTACACTATGGCCGGTTATGTTTTAAGTGATGATGTGGAATTTGTAGGTATAACCCAGGATCAGAAGGAAGCTTTTTTAGAGTATCGTGACAGTTTGGATCTGGATATCCTTACAGAGGTATTTAACGGAGCCGACTTTCCGCTGGCATCTGATACTGTATGGCCGGAATCCTTCAGCTATGAAAACCACGGAACTATCTGCTTTTCCGTTCCGGTCCCCCACGCTTTGGGAGATTATGTGATCGTTGCATTTGATCCTTCTACCAAGTAATTAACGTTGCCATTATCCACGCTATCAGTTATAATAGGAAACAGAAAAGACAGACAAGTATCTGTGTCTTATACAACACGAATAAGGAGCAGCAAAAAACTATGGAAAATGTAATTGTTTTTGATCACCCATTGATCCAGCACAAGATCTCTATTTTAAGAAAGAAAAGCACCGGTACAAATGAATTCCGTGCTTTGATCGAAGAGATCGCCATGCTGATGGGATACGAAGCTTTAAGAGATCTTCCTCTGGAAGATGTAGAAGTTGAGACACCAATCGAGACCTGTATGACACCTATGATCGCAGGCCGTAAGCTGGCAGTTGTGCCGATCTTAAGAGCAGGTCTTGGTATGGTAAACGGTATCCTGGCACTGGTTCCAAGTGCTAAGGTCGGACATATCGGTCTTTACAGAGATGAGGAGACACATGAGCCTCATGAATATTACTGCAAACTTCCGGATCCGATCGAGGAACGTACCATTGTTGTTACTGACCCAATGCTGGCAACCGGTGGATCTGCTGTTGCAGCTGTTAATTTCATCAAGCAGCACGGTGGAAAGAAGATCAAATTTATGGCCATCATCGCAGCACCGGAAGGTCTTAAGAAACTGCAGGAAGCACATCCGGACATTCAGATTTATGTTGGACATTTAGACAGATGTTTAAATGAAAATGCGTATATCTGCCCAGGTCTTGGAGATGCGGGAGATCGTATCTTCGGAACAAAATAGGACGTAAAAAATTAACCCCCGCTGGTTAGCGGGGGTTTTATTATATATTCTTCACTCACGAACCACGCGCTTACGCGCTCCACTGCCCGCTTTCGCGGGCGGTTCGTTCGTTAATGGCTTGCAAAAAACAAATGTCTGCTACCGCAGCCGCTTGTTTTTTGCTGCGCACATTACGTTATTTCACAACCTTTGGCTTTCTGGTTGCTCTCTTCTTTGGTGCCGGAGCTTCTTCACGGTTTTCCTTTGCTACGATATTGTCCTGGCTCTTGTAGATGGAGTGAGCAGCAACACAGCCTCTTACGCTGGATAATGGGTAGATGTTGCTTTCCTTACCTACAACAGTTCCTGGATTAAGAACACTGTTGCAGCCTACTTCTACGCCATCACCAAGGATCGCGCCAAATTTCTTAAATCCGGTAGCTACGTCCTTATCTTCTGCGTGTACTACAACTAAAGACTTGTCAGACTTTACATTGGAAGTAACTGCGCCTGCGCCCATATGAGCCTTATATCCAAGTACGGAGTCACCAACATAGTTAAAGTGTGGGATCTGTGCTTCGTCAAAGATCAGAGCATTCTTTAATTCACAGGAGTTGCCTACAACAGCGCCAGCGCCGATGATAACATTTCCTCTTAAGAATGCGCTGTGACGTACATTTGCGCCTTCACAGATGATCATAGGACCAGCCATCATAATGGTAGGTGCTACTTTTGCGCTCTTGTGTACCCAGATATCAGTGCCGATCTTGCGGTATTCATTTTCCGGAAGAAGAGGTCCTAAAGAACGGATGAAATCACCGATCTCCGGAAGTACTTCCCAGGCATAAGTATGATTATCAAAAATTCTCTCAGCAATTGTATGGCTTGTATCAAACAGCTCTTTAATTTTCATTTCCTTCAGTTTCATTGTAATCAGTTCTCCTTTTTTGTTTTGTAAAAGGCGGCAGCCGCGTCAAAAAGTCCCCGCATATCATACTGGTTATTCAATCTGGTCACGTTTACAGTGCGCATTGCAACAAAACGTTCCAGTTTTTCCATGTATTCATCCGATGTAATGGAACCTTCCGCCACATAAGTCAGACCTTTTTCCCAGCTAGCAGTCAGCTCAGGATTTAATAACTGCCTGATGGAGTGGTCCACCACTTCATAAACCATCTCTCCCAACAGAGACGGGGTTATCACCTGGGTCTTCTGATTTAAACTCAGATATTTGATACTGACCAGTTTTTTCAGTATCTCCGCTCTGGTGGCACTGGTGCCGATGCCGCTGCCCTTGATCTGGGCCCGCAGCTCCTCATCTTCGATCAGCTGGCCGGCATTTTCCATAGCCAGGATCATGGAACCGGAGGTATATCTTTTTGGTGGAGAAGTCTCTCCTTCCTTCACCTTCAGATCCGCTATAGTAAGTATATCATTTTTTTTCAAATCTGCAAGCACCTGTAACAGCAGAGTTCGGTCAACTTTCGGAATTTCCGCGTTTTTTTCATCTGTTTGTGCAGAATTTCCCTCTTTCTCATCAGAAAAGGTCTCCTGGATGCTGCTTTTCTTTGCCAGGTTCACATCTGCCACCTTTAAATAACCAGGTTCTGACAGCACTTTAAAGCTTGCAAAAAACTGTTCTTTTTTCCGTTCCAGTACCAGACTGTATTTCTGGTAAATGGCAGCCGGATAAAAGATGCTTAAAAACCGGCGGCAAACTACCTGATAGACCTTTTCAGATAACGGGGACAGTCCGCGCAAGTTTCCCATTCCCTGTCCTGTAGGAATGATGGCATAATGGTCTGTGATCTGCTTGTCATTGACATAACGGGTCTTTGCGATCCCTTTAAAACTTCCAAGATTCATTGCTTCTTTTGCAAAACCTGCCATTGGTTCATAGCGCATGAGACCGTTAATATTTTTATAGATCTCCTTTGCAACAGCTGTTGAAAGGACTCTGGCATCAGTTCTCGGATATGTGACCAGCTTTTTCTCATACAGTTCCTGGACCACTTTCAAAGTCTCATCCGGGCTTATTTTAAACATTTTGGAACAGTCATTCTGAAGTTCCGCAAGGTTATAAAGAAGAGGCGGATTTTTCGTTTCTTTCTTCTTTTCTTTGGAAAGGACTTTTGCCTCTAAAGGCGGCTCTTCTTTTAAGTAGGCGATCAGCTCTTCTGCTTTCTCCCTTTCTTTAAAACCATTTTCTTTATAAAGATAGGGCGTTCCAAAATATTTAGAGCCTTCTACCGCCTTCCACTCTGCGTCTAACAGCACAGGTGTACCGTCTTTTGCAGTTGCCTGAAAGCTTCCAAGAACACGGTAGAACGGGGTTTTTACAAAGTTTCGTATTTCCCGCTCCCTGCGGACTACCATTCCCAGGACACAGGTCATAACACGGCCTACGGAAAGGACTGTAAATTTTGTTCCCAGATACTGAGACATAGACGGCCCGTAGCGCAGGGTCAGTACTCTGGAAAAATTGATACCCATAAGGTAATCTTCTTTGGCTCTTAAGTAAGCAGAGGCAGAAAGGTTGTCATATTCAGACTCATCTTTTGCTTCCCGGATCCCGCGAAGGATCTCCTCTTCGGTCTGGGAGTCGATCCACACACGCTTCTGGTGCTTGTCCTTTACACCAGCCATCTGGGCTACCAGACGGTAAATATACTCTCCTTCCCGTCCGGAGTCGGTGCAGACATAAATAGTATCTACATCCGGCCTTGTAAGAAGTCCTTTTACAATGGAAAACTGCTTTTCCACACTTGGTATTACTTCATATTTGAATTCTTTTGGCAGAAAAGGAAGTGTATTCAGACTCCAGCGCTTGTATTTCATATCGTAGGCTTCCGGGTAACTCATGGTCACCAGATGTCCCACGCACCAGGTGACGATCGCCTCATCTGACTCGATATAGCCGTCTCCGCGACGTCCCCGTATTTTCAATGCATCTGCAAACTGCTGGGCTACACTGGGCTTTTCCGCAATGTATAATGATTTTGACATTTGATTCCT
>OGZM01001864.1_pt1 | contig 13740 bp, 10 predicted proteins | sample 1576821 | NCBI WGS metagenome assembly OGZM01 (sample SAMEA3541491, study PRJEB24748) | human gut metagenome | biome: human gut; feature: human-associated habitat; material: faeces | place: China | collected 2012
TTCCAAGCCACGGGAGCCAAGGATTCGGTGCAGCGCTTCTACCAGCAGTTCCCGCTATGATACTGCCTACGGCTGGTTGTGCGATCCTATGATTCATGCATGATTCACGTAAGATTCAGCCGTGGACCATGCGGACTGCGTTTGCCTGATCTTCCGATAAAGAGGTGCGTGCTTCCACCATATGAATGCGGTTGTGTGTGTTAGTCCCCGAAGCAGTGTAGTATTGGGCAAGTTGCAAACTTTTACCCTTTGAGTTTAAGAACGGAGGCTGAGATGGGCTCGGTCATCAAGAAGCGCCGCAAGCGCATGAGCAAGAAGAAGCACCGCAAACTGCTTCGTAAGACTCGCCACCAGCGCAAGTAGTCTTCAGGCGCGGTTGAAGCGTCGCTTAAACAAAATCCCGTATGTCTTCTTGAGGTATGCGGGATTTTTGCATATTGCAAAGAAATAAACGAAAAGTACGAGAATCGAAAATCAATAGATGCAAAAAGAAGGCTGTGCGCTCGAAGTTGAACGCACAGCCTCATATGGTTTTCGTGTAGGTTCGCGAAAATCCGCGGAAAATGCGGAACTTACGCTACTTCAAACTCACTTGTTGGAGTTGGTGAGCACGCGCGGACCGTTGGGATCGCCCACGATGACCTGGTCCACCATGTGCAGGAACAGGCCATGCTCCACCACGCCAACGGTGTTGATGAGATCGTCGGCCAGAGCCTCCGGGTGTTCGATGCATTCGAGGTGCAGATCGACCACGTAGTTGTTCTCGTCGGTGCGCACCGGCTGGCCTTCGGCGTCGAGGCGAAGCACCGGCTTGTAGCCGCGGGATTCGAACTTCTTGACGACCTGGCCTGCGCCGAACGGAATCACCTCAACCGGCAGCGGGAACTTGCCGATGGTGTCCACAACCTTGGACTCGTCCACGATCCACACGATCTTGTTGGAGTTGGTGGCCACGATCTTCTCCCACAGCAGAGCGGCGCCGCCGCCCTTGATGCCGTTGAAGTTCTTGTCGACCTCGTCGGCGCCGTCGATGGTCACGTCGATGTGATCAACGTCATCGATGTCGACGATCTTGATGCCGTAGCCTTCGGCCTGCTCCTGAGTGCGGCGGGAGGTGGTCACGCCGGTGAACTCCAAGCCTTCCTCCTGCACGCGGCGGCCGAGCTCGTCGACCAGGAAGCGCACGGTCGAGCCGGTGCCCAGACCTGCGATCATGCCGTTCTGAATCAGCTTGGCAGCTTCGATGCCGGCTGCCTTCTTCAATGCGTCCTGCTGTGCCTTGTCCATGATCCTCCTTCGATATGGGGTTAAGACCGTCTCCATATTATCGGATGTGTTGATTTTTGTGCGTTTGCGGACATGTCATGAACGAAGGTGTGCCATTGGTGGTCAGCAAATGTTTTCACAGGATGTTTCACGCACTTTCGAGGCGTTAAGGTCGAAAGTGCTGGCTCGTTAGTTGTGCTTGACTGCAAATGGCGCTTCGTCGAGGATGAGCGTGCCGTCGCCTTGCACGTAGCCTTCCACCGCGATGTAACCGCGGATCAGGCGTGGCTTGCCGTCGAACGTCGGACTGGAATTTGGCGGGGGAGTGAAGCGAATGGCGCCCGAAACCGAAAATCCCGAAGGACTGGCGCGATGCGGCAGTTTCGGCAAATCGGCGACGGCGTTCGTTGGCGCCGACGCGTTTGCGGATTCGGCTGATTCGCTCGTTGGCGCCGGCGTGTTTTCCGAGGAATTCGCGGATTGTTCGTTCTGTGCATCGTCGGCTGGCTGCCGCTCGTCATGCTCGTGGGGAAAACAGTCCGGCTTGAGCAGCATTTCGGCATACGATTTGCGCGGTGCCTCGGCGTCAGGCGTCGTGCCATCAGGCATGGTCGTATCAAGCGCGGTGGTCGGTTCCGGCATGTCGTCGGATTCCACCGGCATTTCGTTGGACGTCAACGGCAATGTCGCCTCGTCGGGCGCTGGATAGCCTTCCGGCTCCACCAGCATATCGGCGATGGAACGCGGACGCGGCTCCGGATCGGCCGCGCCCATCAGATCATCGGCCAACGATCCTTGAGCGGACTTGCCTTGCCCGCGCCCCATATGGTATTCGTCCGTAGTGATTTTGCCGTCAAGCAGCATTTGGGCATCATCGGGAACATCGGTACCTTGCGAATATTCGGAAGCCAGCAGCGACTGCCAACCCTCCAAAGGAAGATATCCTTCACGGATCTTCGAACGGCAATCGCCCGCATAGGTGCGCGCCAGCTCGTCCACCTTCTCATTGCCGGCATTGCCGGCATGACCCTTGACCCATACGAATTTCACCGGTCCGGGGCGCTTGGAGATTTCGGCATCGATCGCGCGAATCAGATCCGCGTTCTTTACCGGCTTCTTCTGCGAGTTCTTCCAGCCGTTCTTCTTCCAGCCGTGAACCCACGTGGTGGAACAGTTGATCGCATACTGCGAATCGGTTTCGATCACCAACGGTTCGGAGCCGGGGTGCGCGCGCAACGCCTCCAGCACTGCGCACAGCTCGCCAATCTGATTGGTGCCGTTCGTAGCTCCGCCGGCATCGCAGTCGCTGTCATGGTGATGCCCCGGCTTGCCGCCTGTGGCAAGCTCATGATCGGCCCAACCCCAACCCATCGGACCATTCGGATTGCCTAAAGCGGAACCGTCTGTAGAAACCGTAATCGTCATATCTCTACCCTACGAAAGCCGTGAGACGCTGCCATACGTGGTGAACTGCGAACTGTGATCGGGCGACGTCGAACGGGAATCTCAATCATCCAAACACAGCATGACGGAAGCGCGGAACAGCGTGCCGTCATAATCGAACGAGGTTGCGCCATGATGCCGTTCCGCGGTTTCGCGCACGGTGGCGGTGCCCAAACCTTCACCCCCATGCTTGGTTGAGGCGAAAGCGTCGCCAACCTGCATAATGGAGGAATCGTGCGTGTTGTCGACCACAATGAACAGTGATGCGGGCGGCCCAGTGCGATATTTGATGCGCACCCTGAGTTTTTTCTCCCCATCCTGTTGTTTCATAATGGCCTCAGACGCATTTTCCAGTAGATTGCCGACCATGGAACATAATTCGGCATTATTGATGTTGAGATATTGCGGCACCGACGCTTTGACGTCGACTTCAGCCCCTATATGGCGGATCCAATCACAGTAGTAGACCAGCACCGCGTTCAACGAAGCATGTTCGCAATACTGCATGGGGATGGGCTGCAACAGCCTATGATTGGCCATCTCCTCCAAATACGAGGTGATGCCGGGCATATCGTCGGCCGCGGCGAGAGCCTGCAACGTCTGAATATGATGCCGGATATTGTGCTTGATCTGCCTCGCTTCGTTGATGCGTTCGTTCATATGCTGCAGCTGCAAGGTCTGCATGGCTTCGTAATGTTCGCGTTTGCTGGCTTCGCGCAGTCGGTCCGCCTGCTGGACCATATACCAGATGAGGAAGTAGGCCATGGTCATGAAACCGGAATATGCGATGGATACGGTGAAGGCGATGCTAAGCACGCGGGTGTCGAGCAGCGATGCGTTGTCGGCGGGCATGCACCACACCACAATTGCTGTGGAAATGAACGGAAAAAGCCAGATGACCCTCCAAAAATTCCTGCTGATGGAAGGTGAATCGAATGTTGCGGAAAATGAATGATGGAACGGATGGAAAAGTGTAGTCGCCGCAATCAAATCAAAAATCAGCAGACTGATCATTCCCGGCCATCCGACACGTAAATTCATGGACTGCTCATTCAGAACAGCTAAATCCACGGCCAAAGACAGGTAATAAATGATCGCGACGATATATGCGGCTGTTGAAACGACGAAAAGAAGCTGCTCCCAAGGAAGATTCGTCATCTTACGTAAAGCCAATACCACAACCGGAGCCGAAGGAATCACGGACCAGAGCGAGGGGACGTGAGCGAGGCAACATGCGATGCCGCACAGGAAGAAGACAATCACGCCGGAAATCATGAGAATAAGGCCGTCGCGCTTGGGATTCTCCATATGATGCCAGGTCATGTACAGGCAGAGAAGCAGGCCCGTTAGCGCGTTTAGCTGTTCGCCGATGGCGAAGAACATGCATGATGGCGCGATCGATGCGAGTGCGTCAAGCATGGCTAGTCCTCCATTCTCATGCGGGTGAACGTGTATTCCGCGTATTTTCTGCAGGTGGTGGTCACCGCGGTTTTCGTGATGGGAATGTGCTTGCCGCCTTTCATCACGAATTCATTGTTGCTGATGCCTGACACGTAGTCGAAGTTGACGAGCACTCCTCGCGCGGTGCGGTAGAAGTTGCTGAATACGGTGAGACGATGTTCCACATCGGAGAAGTTGGTGCGGATTTTCGCGCAGGTGCCGTCGGCGAAGGTGAATTCCACATAATGCGCGCTGGAAAGCGCGTAGGCGATAAGGCGACGGTCCATGGTGATGGCGGGATTGCCGAACGCCACCTGCCATGCGGCGTCCGTGCTGCTTTGTGCATTGCCTGTCGATTGATGTTTTTTCAGATGAGTGACCGGTGTTTTCGTGTCGAGCTGCGCTGCGACGCGGTCCATGGGCGCATGGAACGCGTCGTGATTCAGGGGCTTCAACAGATATCCGCTTGCCTGCACCTCGTAGCCGAGCACGGCGAAATCAGTGCTTGACGTGATGAACACGATCGGGCAATTGTCGTTTTGTCTGCGCAGCGTCCGTGCGATATCAAGTCCGGTCGCCGCATGCGTGGCGGTTTCGTCGTCCGACAGATAGCAGTCGAGCAGCAGCAGGTCGTATCGGGCGTCTTTCCAGCTTTTGATGAAGGATTCCGCATCGGCGAAGGTCACGCATTCCACGCCGATATCGCGGGTGCGTTTGAAATATTCCGCGCACATGACGGCCATCAGTTGGCGTTCGGCGGCGTGGTCTTCGACGATGGCGATGCGCATCGTTCACCTCCCATGAAGATTGGCGGGGACCGCTGGACTGAGTGTTGTGTCGTTATCATTCAAGCGTAATGCGAAGCGGGGCCGGCAGGAGGGTGATAGCGTGCGTGTCATGCCAGAATTCGGCGTTTCGTGCCATATCGCACGATTCGTGTTCGTTGCGATTCGTATTCGGGCGGATATGCGAGAAGCCCGCCTTTTTCAGGAAAGCGGGCTTCTCAGTGAGTTTGCGAATGATTGGCGAATGGCTGGATTACGCCGATTCGCCAATGATCACTCGGCCAAGGCCTTGTCCACGACTTCGGTGGCTTCGGCGAGCACCTTGTCGAGGGCTTCGGGGGATTCGAAGGACTCGGCGTACACCTTGTAGATGTTCTCGGTGCCGGAAGGACGGGCCGCGAACCAGTTGTTCTCGGTGGTGACCTTCAGGCCGCCGATCTTGGCGTGGTTGCCCGGGGCTTCGGTGAGCTTGGCGGTGATGTCCTCGCCGGCCAGCTGGGTGGCCGCGACGTCGTCGCCGGAAAGCTTGGCGAACTTCTGTTTCTGCTCCAAGGTGGTCGGCGTGTCGACTCGCTTGTACCAGCTTTCGCCAAAGCGATCGACCTGCTCCTGATGCAGCTGGGCCGGGTTCTTGCCGGTCTTGGCGGTGATTTCCGCAGCCAGCAGGTCAGGGATCAGACCATCCTTATCGGTGGTCCACACGCGGCCGTCCTTGCGCAGGAAGCTCATGCCGGAGCTCTCTTCGCCGCCGAAGGCGACTTCGCCCTTGAACAGCGGGTCAACGAACCACTTGAAGCCGACCGGAACCTCAACGAGCTTGGCGTCGATGGAAGCGGCCACGCGGTCGATCAGGGAGGAGGACACCAGCGTCTTGCCGATGCCGGCGCCTTCCGGCCAGCCCGGGCGGTTGCCGCCGAACAGGTACTCTACGCACACGGCGATGTAGTGGTTCGGGTTCATCACGCCCCAGTTCGGGCATACGATGCCGTGACGGTCGGCGTCCGGATCGGTGCCGCCGACCAGGTCGTACTTGTCCCAAGCGCCGTTGTTGAGGGAGTCCACAAGACCCTTCATGGCGTACGGGGAGCTCGGATCCATGCGGATCTTGCCATCATGGTCGATGGTCATGAAGCTCCAGGTCGGATCGACCTGCGGGCGCACCACGTCGATGGTCAGGTTGAACTTCTCGTTCATCAGCGGCCAGTAGTTGACGGAAGCGCCGCCGAGCGGGTCGATGCCCAAGCGCACGCCGGAGGAACGGATCACATCGAAGTCGATGACGTTCTTCAGATCGGCGACATAGTGCTCGCGGAAGTCGAAGCGCTCGACCAGATCGGACTTGACGGCCTGATCGAACGGAACGCGCTTGATGTTCTTGAAATCGCCGAGCAGCTCGTTGGCACGATCCGCGATGGCGTTGGTGACGTCGGACGGAGCCGGGCCGCCGGTGACCGGGTCATACTTGAAGCCGCCATCGGTCGGCGGGTTGTGCGACGGGGTCACCACGATGCCGTCGGCCAGGCCTTCGCCGGTGAAACGCTGGGTGCCATCCGCTGCGCGGTTGTGGGTCAGGATAGCCTGGGACACAACCGGGGTCGGGGTGAAGTCGTCGCGGGAATCGATGCGCACGGTCACGCCGTTGGCGACGAGCACTTCGATGGCGGTCTTCCAAGCCGGCTCGGACAGAGCATGAGTGTCGCGGCCGATGTACAGCGGGCCGGTCACGCCGGCCTTCTTGCGGTATTCGGCGATGGCCTGGGTGATGGCGACGATATGGGCCTCGTTGAACGAGGTCTTCAGAGACGATCCGCGGTGGCCGGAGGTGCCGAAGGAGACACGCTGCTCCGGAACGTTGGGGTCGGGGACGACGTCATAGTACTTGCCGATGACCTCGTCGACATTGATCAGATCTGCTGGGGTAGCGGGCATTCCCGCATTGTTTGCAACCATAGTCACTATTCTGCCACGCTTTTGCGTCAGATGTGCGTAACTGTCCCATTATGCGCGATGAATACGTTGTCTGTTTAGTGCATGTTCGGATGTGTGTACATGAATTTTCGAAAATGGCGGATTCTGCGCTTAGCCGAGTTGCGCAATGTCAAACGATGGTGTATAGTTCTATGCTATTCGACTGATGCAGGGTTGCTAGTCAACATAAAGACGCAAGACCTGAGATGTGGCTGAACTATAGCCATATCTCAGGTCTTTTTTTGTTGCCCGAAGCGGTGTTGCTCGGATCGAATCGGTTGTAAGGGAAAGAAAGGAAATCAGGATGGCTGACTCACTCGCATCGCAGATCATCACTGCAATCGGTGGTCCTGAAAACGTTCGCAGTCTGACGCATTGCGCCACTCGACTGCGCTTTGAACTGGTTGACGCATCCAAGGTCGATCAGAATAGTCTCGAGCACATGCAGGGCGTGCTCGGCGCGGTGCCGCAGAGCGGCGACCGCTTCCAGGTGGTCATCGGCGGTGGCGTTGCCACCGTGTACGAAAACATCATGCATCTGCCCGAAATGGCCGGTGTCGGCGGTGCCTCCGCATCCGACGATGGTCAGAAGAGCAATGCCGACGTCAAGGCCGAAGCCCGTTCCAAGGCCCGCGGCAAGGTGGCTTGGCTGGACTCCTTCTTCGAGTATCTCTCCGATTCCTTCCGCCCGATTCTGGGCGTGCTGCTCGGCGCTTCCATCATCATCGCGCTGGTCAACCTGCTTATTTCGCTGAACGTCATTCCGAATGACGAGGTTTCCGCAGGCTGGGTATTCGTGAAAGCCATCTGGAAGGGCGTATTCTACTTCCTGCCGATCATGGTCGCCTACAACGCGTCCAAGAAGCTCAAAGTCGACCCATGGCTGGGTGGTGCCATCATGGCCATGCTCATGACCCCGCAGTTCACCGGCTTGATGGACGCCAAGACCACCACGTGCGTGGAGAACGCCGCTCTGGGCACCAAGTCTTGCATGGCCAACATATTCGGTCTGCCGATGGCATTGAGCGACTATTCCGGCAACGTGTTCGTGCCGCTGCTCATGGCCGCCGTGCTTGCTCTCGTCTACCACGGATTGAAGAGGATCATCCCGGAAAGCGTCCAGCTGGTCTTCGTGCCGTTCTTCTGCATGATCATCGTTGGCGCGCTGACCGCCTTTATCATCGGCCCGATCGGCGTGTGGGTCGGCAACGGCCTCGGCGTCGGCTTGGCCTGGATGAACACCCATGCCCCGTTCATCTTCGCCATCATCATTCCGATGCTGTACCCGTTCCTCGTGCCGCTCGGTTTGCACTGGCCGCTCAACGCCCTGATGCTCATGAACATCCAGACTCTCGGCTACGACTTCATCCAAGGCCCGATGGGCGTGTGGAACTTCGCCTGCTTCGGCGCTACCGCTGGCGTGCTCTTCCTTGCTGTGCGTGACAAGGATAAGGACATGCGCCAGACCGCTTTGGGCGCACTTGCGGCCGGCCTGCTCGGTGGCGTTTCCGAACCGTCTCTGTACGGCATTCACCTGCGTTACAAGCTCATCTACAAGCGCATGCTGGTGGGCTGCGGTCTCGGTGGCGTCGTCATCGCCATCCTCGGTTGGCTCTTCCCGTCCGTCACCGCCGCCGGCCAGACCGTGCATGGCGTGACCACCACCGCTTTCGCATTCACCTCGTTGCTGACCATTCCGGTCTTCAATCAGATGTGGGTGTATGCAGTGTCCATCGCCGTGTCCTTCCTCACCTCCTTCCTGCTGATCATCACCTTCGACTACCGCACTCCGGAACAGAAGGCCGAAGTGCTGGCCCGTGCGGCTGCCAATCAGAAGACCGCTGTCTCGTCGGTCGAAGCCAAGGGAGTCGCTCCGGCTGCTGCCACTGTTACCGCCACCAAGACTGAAGCCCCGGCTGCTGCTGCCACCACCACAGTGGTGAACGCTCCAGTCGCAGGCCATGTGATTTCCCTGGATGAAACCGGCGATCCGGTGTTCGCGTCCCGCGCACTAGGCGAAGGCGTCGGCATCCAGCCGGCAGACAGCACCGTCGTCGCGCCGGTATCCGGCGTGCTGCAGACCGTCGCCGAAACCGGTCACGCATTCGGCATCAAAACCGATGATGGCGTGGAAGTGCTCGTGCACGTCGGCATCGACACGGTGAAGATGAACGGCGAAGGCTTCGATGTGAAGGTCAAGGCCAACGAACACGTGAACGCGGGGGACAACCTCGTTGTCGTCGACTTTGATAAGGTTAAGGAAGCTAGATACAGCACCACCACATTGATGACGGTGCTGAACACAGTGGCCTTCGCGTCCGTCACGCCAAAGACCGGCGTCGACGTCAAGGCCGGTGAGTCGGTGATCGACATTCAGCGCTGACCAATCGCATAGTCGGAAGGGGCCGACGTGGACGTTCTTCGCGTATTCAACAATAATGTCGTACTGGCAAAAGACGGCAATAGTGAGGTGATTCTCACCGGTCGAGGCATAGGTTTCCAAGCCAAGCCCGGCCAGCATGTTGACGACGCGAAGATCGTCCGTCGGTTCGTTCCCGCAGATGGCAAGGATCCCGACCATATGGCCCAACAGGTGGCCGGGATTCCGCCCGAAATCATTCGTCTCGTTACGGACGCCATGAACCGCACCGGTCTGAAGGAACAGGCCGACAGACAGCCTGCATTGGTGCTGGCATTATCCGACCATATTTGCGGTGCGATTCGCCGATCGCAAAACAAGCAGACCATCGAATATCCGCTGGAAGCCGAAGTGCGTTCGCTCTACGCGAGCGAATACGCCAAAGGCAAAGCGCTGGTCGATGCGATGAACACGTATCTGGGAGGCGCCCTACCGGATTGCGAAGCCGTGGCTTTGGCCCTGCACTTGGTCAATGCGGGCTTCTCTACCGGCGATCTTTCCGCCACATACACCATGACCGGCGTCATCCAGCAAATGCTGACGGTCATCGAAGGCTATTACGGCATCAGCCTTGACCAGAACAGCGTCAATGTGGCGCGTTTCATCACGCATCTGCGCTATCTTTTCGTGCGCATCCACCAACATGAACAGCTCGACGACGAGCCTGAACCAATCGTGGAATCCATCAAAACCTCATATCCGAAAGCATCGGATTGCGCAAACAAACTCGCGATCATCATCAAAATGCGATTGGATGCAAGTCTTTCGCAAGCGGAAATCGCCTATCTCACCTTGCATGTCGCACGAGTGACTTCTCATGCGACGGAATCGCATGAGAATGACAATGCCAATGCATAATCTGCATAAAATACATAATCATCGTAATAAATAATTTAATAATTACGATAATAGTTACTGATTTACATTGGAAGTATTGGCTTCGGGCGCTTCCGGCACACGCACGCACAACGACTTACGCTCCACACTGAAACGAATATGCTGCGTTTCGGGAAGCATATCGCCATCCACCTGAGCCAACACGGGTTTCTCCAACTTGATTTCCGCGCTGACGCCCTGAATCTGGTCAACCGTGGAATTCGTGGACAGCGGACTCTGCTGGGCCTTGCCGGTGATCGTCTGATGCAGCACATCGCCGAACAGATTCGCCCAACCGATCAAACCGCCGGATGTGTCAATGATCTCGTAATCGAGAATGCCGTCATCGTACACGGCGTCGGGCATGAGCGAAAATACCGGAATCTGGCCGCAATTGCCGGCCATGAACGTGCGGAAGGTCAATCCGTGCGTGGCGTGCGTGCTGCCGTCGGCGCTGGTAATGGTCACATCACCCTTGTACTTCGGGGCGAACAGGTTCTTCACGCCCGACACGAAATAGGCGAGCCAGCTGATGTTCTTCTTCAACTCAGGATCGGTGTCGTCGATCATCACCGCATCAAAGCCGATGCCCGCGATAATAAGGAACGCATGGCCGTGATCGGCGGCTTCATCATCGAGCAGCGTCAGTCGGCCGACATCCACCAAACGCGAACCATGAGATGTGGCGACGGTCAGTGCCGCATCGATATCATCCACAGGAATGCCCATATTGCGGGCAAACAGATTGCCGGTGCCAATAGGGATGATGCCCAGCGCGTGGCCGGTTCCCGAAAGTGCGCTCGCCACCGTGCGCACCGTGCCGTCGCCGCCGACCGCGACCACCACGTCGGCGCCATGCTCCAAGGCTTCCAGCGCGCAGGCGCGACCATCCTTATCAAGCTGCGTTCCGATATATTCAACCTGCGTGAGATGCTTCGCCTCGCAGAACTCCTGAATATGCTGCTTGCGTTGTTCCGCCTGCGGTTTCGAAGGATTGATCACAAACGCGTAATGCACCTGATCATCGTCGCGCTTGTCGAGCTGTTCCGCAAGTTTGCGATGCTTATACGCGCGTACTGCGAAAAAGACGGCCGCGCACACCGCTGCGACCGCAAGAACGACAATCAGAATGATAACAGGCATAGGCATGTCATCTATTGTTCACGGAAGATGCGAAAAAAGCGAATCAAGACTGATTTATTCGACGATTCCTGCACGTTGTATACAAAAATGAGAGGACTGCGGCGGGTGTCGGCTTTCAGCACTAGGCTAGGAGGCATGCTTGATATCCAATTCATTCGTGAACATGCTGACGTTGTTAAGGAATCCCAGCGCAAGCGTGGCGAATCGGTCGAACTGGTCGACGAGGTGCTGCGCTCCGACGAGGTTCGTCGTTCCTCTCTGAAGGAATTCGAGGCTGCCCGTGCGCAGCAGAAGGAAATCGGCAAGAAGGTCGCCGCGGCTCCGGCCGACGAAAAGGCCAAGCTGATTGCCGAAACCAAGGAACTCTCCCAGAAGGTTTCCGAATACAAGGCCGCAGCGGACGCCGCAGCCGAAGAATACACCACCGCCATGTGGAAGCTTTCCAACGTGGTTGAGCCGGAAGCTCCGGAAGGTGGCGAAGACGATTACGTGGTGGTCAAGAAGGTTGGACAGATCCGCGATTTCGCAGCCGAAGGTTTCGAGCCGAAGGATCACCTGACCCTCGGTCGTGGCGTTGCCGGCATCGATATGGAACGTGGCGTGAAGGTCGGCGGTTCCCGCTTCTACTTCCTGCGCGGCCAGGTGGCACGTATGCAGATCGCCATGCTCACCATGGCTGTGGACCAGGCCGAAGAGCACGGCTTCACGCTGGCCATCACCCCGACGCTGGTGCGTCCGGAAGTGATGCGCGGCACTGGCTTCCTCAACTCCCACGCCGACGAAATCTACCGTCTGCGCGAACCTGACGAGCAGTACTTGGTCGGTACTTCCGAAGTGGCGCTCGCCGGTATGCACGAGAACGAGATTCTCGACCTGTCTGACGGTCCGCTGCGTTACTGCGGCTGGAGCTCCTGCTACCGCCGTGAGGCTGGCGCAGCTGGCAAGGATACTTCCGGCATCATCCGCGTGCACCAGTTCGACAAGGTGGAAATGTTCGTTTACACCAAGCAGGAGGACTCCTACAAGGAGCATGAGCACCTGCTGGCCATGGAGCAGGAAATGCTCGGCAAAGTCGAGGTGCCGTACCGCATCATCGATACCGCTGCCGGCGATCTGGGCTCTTCCGCAGCCCGCAAGTTCGACTGCGAGGCTTGGGTGCCGACCCAGGGTCGCTACCGTGAGCTGACCTCCACTTCCAACTGCACCGAATATCAGGCTCGCCGTCTGAACATTCGCGAACGTATGGAAGATGGTGGCACCCGCGCCGTTTCCACGCTGAACGGTACGCTGGCCACCACCCGTTGGCTGGTTGCCATTCTTGAGAACCATCAGCAGAAGGACGGCTCCATCGTCATCCCGCAGGCCATGCGTGCCTACATGGGTGGCAAGGAAGTCATCGAGCCGACCAAGTGGGAGGCCTGATAGAATTTGGGTTTGCTTGGCAGAGTCTGATAGCTTGGGTTGCTCGGTTGAGTGTGGCGACTCAGGTTTGTTTATCGGTCCCACTGAGTTGCTCAGCTGCTGAACTGCTGAGCTGCTGAAACGGACTTCTGCAATACGAAATATGGAAGTCTGAGGATGCCTGGCATTTGGCATTTGCCGATTTCTGGCTTTTCTGGCTTATGGGAAGGGACTCGCGGTGAGCGGGTCCCTTCTTTTTTGTTTTCGCCGCGTTCTTTCCTTTGTCCTTGCTCGCTTTCTTCCCCTCGTTCTTTGGGTTGTGCTATATTAGCGTTTCGTGCGTGATGCACATGGGTAGGTGTCTGAGCGGTCTAAAGAGACGGTCTTGAAAACCGTTGAGGTGCAAGCCTCCGCGAGTTCGAATCTCGCCTTACCCGCCTATAAGGCTTACTGAGAGCGCTCTAAGCACCCGGTAAGCCTTTTTTGTTGCTGCAATCCGGGTAAACTCCACCCAAGTTCGGCTCAGCACCGTCCAAGTTTCAATTCTTCCATCCACCGGAATAATCTCCCTGCTGGCGAGTCTGTGAGCGTCCAGATTCTTCCAGTGGGTGGAGGATTTGGGTCGCTGGGATGGTCTGTGGCGGGGTGATTCTTCCAGTTACTGGAGGATTTTTCCCGCTGGGGGGGGGCTTGTGGGCGTCTGTTTTTTCTCCAGTGGGTGGAAGATTTGGGTCGTTGAGAGGCTTGTAAATATCCACTTTCTTCCAGTGACTGGAAGGATTGGGGAGGGATTGTGATGTTGTTCGGTGTACGATCAGGCTGAGTTGTGAGAAAGGCTGCTGTGACTATGCGTGAGAATGGGATGCAAATGAAGGAACGAGCGATGGGAGCTATGGCTGGGCTTGCGTTGGGAGATGCGTTGGGAATGCCTACGCAAAGCATGTCGGCCAAGCAGATTCGCCGGTATTACGACGGTCTGATCACGAAACTTATGAATGC
>OGZM01001896.1_pt1 | contig 13483 bp, 9 predicted proteins | sample 1576821 | NCBI WGS metagenome assembly OGZM01 (sample SAMEA3541491, study PRJEB24748) | human gut metagenome | biome: human gut; feature: human-associated habitat; material: faeces | place: China | collected 2012
GATATCGAGTTTTCTATTTTATGAAAATACAATGTGTACTTTATCGGATGCTTACGCATCTGACTCACAGAAACAACAGATGATTACTTTACCATCAAAGTCACTCTCATGGATTGCCTTCAACGCAATCTAAGCAGCCTCTGCCTTTGGATAGCCATACACACCTGTACTAATACAAGGGAAAGCGATACTCTTAATGCTCTTTTCCTTAGCAATGTCAAGTGCAGTCTTATAGCATGAAACCAGCAACTGAGACTCGTCACCATTACCATAAAAACAGGTCCGACGGTATGGATTACATACTTGCAAGGCAAGTTATATGCCCCTGTTATCTTACTCTGACCAGTCTCGCAACCGCAAGAGTCATGCACTCCTTCAAGAGTTCGCGACCTGCAGCACGATGAATAGCACCATCCACTCCTCCACCATCTAACAACGAGCGGTTAGCTGCATTAACGATTGCATCAACTGCCAGCTTGGTTATGCCACCAACGACGAGTTCTATCTGTTTCATATACTTACCTCTTATTCCATATCGGTTAGAACCATATCGCAAAATTCGTTTGCATTATTTGCATTATAAATTTTAGCGCCAATATTCTTTAATGGTTCATAGCTATGTAGAGATTTTGAACCACCAAGTAAAAATATATATAACTTATTATCATCATTCAAATAATCACGGAAATAGCTTACAGATTCATTGATATTGCCTAAGTCACCATCTGTAATCAACACGGTAACTAGATCTCTAGATCTTACGTCTAACGTTGATTTAATTCTTGAAATTGGAAACTTAGTTCCACCGTGACCATTTGTTAATAGACGCTCCCTTACGTCATCATATTTATCACTCCAATCAACGTATGCATCAATTTTATCACTAAATCCTATAAATGCAACCTTGCTTTTTGTTGATTCAAAGTATGATAAAATACCATATGATGCAAGAACAGCCTGATGCATATTAGCAGATTCCTTCATCGCAGACCCCATACTACCGGATGTATCAACGACCAACAACAAATCCATTTGTTTGCTTTCAGTACCATTATCATCATTAGATACATATTCCCACTTTTTTGTAGTCATTCCAGGAATAAGTCGTGGAGATGTCATATATGTTAACATTAAATCCAGCTCCTCTATTGGGTCACCAATTCTCCATACAGAGGGATATGTATATGAAGACTTGTTTCCTGTATTCGAAAATTCAACAATTGGTATGATATTAGCACTTTGAACATTAAACCAAAGAACTCCCTTCTGCTTATCAGACATACCTATAATACCAGCAATTGCTAATAGGTCGATGAACTCTTCTACAGAGGTTTCTTCTGCGAGTACTTCTATTGCTTCTTTGACTTTATCAGGACCCGCAAAAACAAAAGCATTTCCGTGTTCATCGCCATCTTTAGGTCTACCAACACCCCATTGACCGCTCTGTTGCTGTGATCCCTGCTGACCGCTCTGTTGCTGTGATCCCTGTTGACCGTTCTGTTGCTGAGATCCCTGCTGACCGCTCTGTTGCTGAGATCCCTGCTGACCGCTCTGTTGCTGAGATCCTTGTTGACTACTCTGCTGGGGATTCTTTTGGTCTTCAACATATAGTTTAAAGAATATTTCTGCATATTCTTCAACTTTATCTAAAAATGACGATTTATCTTCTATGCCGTTTTTCGTGAATGAATCAGCTAATTGATGGACAATTTTTAAAAATTCAGGATCAGTTTCATTTATACCAAGATCTTCTTTCCAAATTGCCTCTTTTGTTAGAAACATTAATTTGCAATGCCTTGGACAAGCACTGATATTTGCACCTATTTTTATCCAATCGATTTCACTCTTTAAAGTTTCTTTACTATGTCTATAATAGTTTTTTGTATCAACAATAATATCAGCTGCTTGATTTGAAATTGCTCCACACGCATACTCGATATTTATACCAAGATGAGAGAAATGCTTATAATAAACATCTCTAATTCTTTTTAGCATTCTAAAATGAGTAATTACATCAAATGGGCAACACATATAGTGCTCTATTTCATGTCTTGTAAGTACTTTTACTTCATTCTGAAACTCATGATAACTTATAGGAAGTTTTCCGAAATTAAGATGAATCTGCCAAGTCTTATCTATAGTAATATAGTATTGCCCAGTTGAATAATTAGCATCATCCGGCAAAAGCATTTTGACAATAGGCATAGGAATCCCCAAGGAATTGTGATACTCCTTGACGAATACATACTCAATTGCTTCTTGGGCTTTCAATCTATATGTTTCAATATCAATTGACATTGTTTGCTTGTAAGTATTTGAATAATTCAGAATCTTCGTCCCCTTGGTAGGTAAAGATATATTTTTTCAATCTCTTAACTGACAAGTCGCATGCATCTCGTGTAATATCCAACAACTTAAATGGTTTTACTTTTTGTATGTCACCATTTGCAAGATCGGTACCAGGAATAACCGCTTGAATAAGAGATGACAGTTGAGGATTCGATATTATTGAATCTTTTTCGAGCTTAAATGTATATTCCTTTATTTCTATCTTTTTGATAGAACGGTTAACTCGCTCTGAAATGTACTGTCGATTGGGAATATCATATCTAAATGCTAATTCTGATTTTATAGCCTTAAGCTTCGAAATGTCACCTTTTGAGTTATCTATCTGGTTGTTATAGGACACAATCTTATCATAAACTGGAGCATATTTTTCATTTAAGACTGGAACAATCTCTGCAGATATTACAAGAGAATTATATGATGAGTCTCTTATTTCTTTAAGATACTCATTGAATTCTGGAACTGAAAGTGTTCCTGTCTTAACTCTTTCAAAACCCATAAGAAGATCTTTAATACCATCAAACTCATTTTTGATCATTTGTATGATATTTCGAGTTCCATCTAAATCAATATTTGTTATAAAAATGGATGTTTGCTTCCCTGAATTTGTATTTTTCCAATGTTCAGTTAAAGTTGACACATACTTTTTGCTCAGAACAGCTCTATGCCAAATCATATATGGGGCTAAAACCTCAATATGATTTACATTGACTTCTCTGTCTCCAAGGAACCATGCAAGAGCTTTTCCATATCTGTACAGGTCTTCTTTTACTCTGACGCTTAGTGGTAACTTGATTTTTGAGCACACTTTTTCTGGTGCACACATATGACAATTCTCACAAAGACTCTTGTCAACAGACAAGTTATCATTAGACTCCTTAAAGGCTCTTTCACATAGGCGATATGAAGCAATTATGTAGTTGATAAACAATTCGGCTTCTTCTGTATATGGAATATTCTTAACAATTTCTTGAAGTTCTTCTAGATTAACATCCTGAAGATATTCCTCAATACGATCATTATAAGATGATTTATCTCGTTTTCCAATAGTACTGAAACTGTCATAATCAGGCATGGTTATCGGAAGTGCAAGAGCAAATCTATCCTTGAATGGCAAAGACAATTCTGTGTTCGCATTGTCCTTTGGGTTCAAGGTTGCAAACAGGGTGAAAGCAGGAACAATCATACTCTGATCATGATATTTTACTGACCCTTCTGCGAGCAATGACAATAGAATATTTTGTGCGTATGGAGATAAACGATTTATCTCATCAATGATTTTCCACCTTGATGTGACAAATTCGTTCCAGACCACTGACAACTTACCATTATCAAGTGGTTTGTTTCCTGTCATTTGAGCAAAATCTAAACTACCAAGGATTTTTTCTTCTGTCAATTGTGGATGTCCTCTCAATATACAATCTTCAATCTTTTCCTTGGTAAGATGGCAAAACAACTGACCTAAATACTTAGACAAGGTGGTTTTTCCTCCGCCATGTCCTCCATACAACATCATTGTGCCACGCTCAACAAGTGCATTGATTACAGCAAGCGTTTCTACCAAATACACTTTTCGATCTTTCAACTTCTCGTTCGAGAACTTTGCACCTTCAAGTTCTGAATTGTGCACATACAAATTGTTTATTCGTATGTTATCCAATGCCTGAATTATATCAATATTTGTCATTATTAGTATTCTTTTGTATATGATAATTTAATAAGTCCACTCTCCAATAGTTTTCGGAGATAGTCATGATCTAAATCAGATGGCGTTAACTCTAAAGACTCTTTTTGTTGAAGCCAGTTTATCTCTGTTTCCAATCCAGATTTTTTCATGATGTCTTCAAATATCTGCTGAGTTTTATTCTTATCCTCAAGCATTGTATCTAAAGTTTCATCAGAAATAGAATTCATAAAATCAGAGAGTGGCCCTAAACCATTCACAATTGTTGCCAGAGTTCCATTTTCAGAATCATATATTGAGTCAATATCATTTTGTAATTCTGGATGAGTTTTTGCAATCTTTTCCAACATAGCTTTTTTGGTCTTGTTATAGTTTGCCAAGAATTCATCAAAGCAGTCTTTTACTTCGTCAAAAATCTTTATTTCTGAACTATGGAGCTTTGCAATTTCATTATGACATTTGTTTAGTTTTGGAACGATTTCCTCAAATTTCACAGTAAGTATCTGTGGTAGTACATTAGCGTTTCTTACTGTCTTGTAATTCTTTATGAGCAGATCTATCTCACCTTCTTTTTCGAATCCATCCCAAGTTTTATTAAACGACAATTCATCTTCTGCATAGAATTCTTTTATGTCAATGTACTTGGCTTCAATATCATTCCAAGTATTCTTAATAAAATTATTCAAGCATTCAGCTACATCTCCTTTTGTTGCCAACATGGTGTCATCGAACTTCTTGAAAAGTTGCTTAAGTGTATCATCCGAATTACTTGAGATGCCAGTATCAGAAAGTATGGTTATTACTTTCTTAATAGACGCGATTCTGTTTCTTACTCGCAAGTATAGTTTTGACTTATTTTCGGACTCATTAAGTGCTGTAAGATTCTGTCCATTTTTTATAGACTGCTTAATTATTTCGGAATAGAATGATATTGTCTCATCATTCTTTTGTTCTTCCGTATATAGATCTTCTACCTTTGTATAAGCCAATTCAGAAATGTCTGCTAAACCAACAAATTCATCCTCTAAATCTGTCAAGAATCCATCAATATTATTCTCAAATTCATCTGGCTTATTAACAAATGCTGAGACATCAGATTTCAACTTTTTATTAAATTCAGAGATGATTTTATCAAATATACACTTGTCATCATCAAAAGAAATGTTTTCAAGTGTACTTAATATTGAATCAATTCTAGAAGAATATGTTTCATAATTACCTTTTAGGAAATCTCGCAATTTAGCAATATTATTTTCGTTATTCTTTGTATGTTCCTCAACCCATGACACAAATGCATCTAACCCTGGAGCTGTCATTTTTTCATACAAAGAATCAAATAACTGTTCAAGTTGCTTTGTGCATTTTTCAAAATCTTTTTTGGTAAGGATGTTTGAAATCCTTTCCTCAATTGCGTTAAGCTCATCTTGCCACTCTTGCTTGCTAAGCTCTAATTTAAGAGTTTCGGCATATTTATCACCTTTTTTTATCTCAAGAGCCTTATTGTATTGCTTTGTAATTTTATCAATATTCATATGGTTACTCTTTTAATAAATCTTTGATATATTCATAAACCTTGGTATAACTCAATGCTTCTGCCTGACAATCTCTACAGAACTTTAAGGTTTCGTCCATTCGAACTTTATATGTAGAATTAGTCAAACTTGTTTGAAGAAAGGCCTTGAACTTATGAATATCAGACTCGTCAATTGAAGTTTCTTTTGCAGGATGCAATTTTGCATCAATGACATTTTGAACTTCTGATCTTGGCGTCAAATATCTAGCATACTGTGTCCAACACCAATCACCATCATATCTTTGTGGCTGACCATTAGGCTTAAGATCAGAAAGGTTAATAAGTTTTGATGTCAATGAATCCTGATATATTGTATTGATAGGTAACTGATATTCTTTCTCGATAAGTTCCTTCTTATTCTTTAAGGATATCAAAATACCATTAATTTGATGTTCAACAACTTTGGCTTGTGAAACTATATTTGAGATTCTCCATACGATTGATGAAATTATTGCAAATATTGATACACCATCCTTGTCTTCTAATACGATTCTCTTACAGTTTGACAGTAATCTAGATACCAATTGTAATTCAGATACATATCCTTGGAAAGGCATTTTCTCTGGATTCGCTTTCGCATAATTCTTAGAATACAACAAATCTGTTATAGCTGCTATGTGTTGAGTTGAATTCGATATTGTTGAAACAAGCTCTGTTTGCTTTTCTTCAATTCTTGTATTCAACTGACTACGCAACAAAGAGAAATCAATCTTTTCGATATACGCTTTAAGATATAGCAATTTTATCAATGTACACCCCTTGCTAAATCCATAAGACATATCATTATTATATGAAGCTATCCAATGATCATTTAGAGAATCCTTCATAAAAGTCAGCAGTTCGTCCAACTTACTTACAGATCTCTCATTATTCATCATAGCTGTGAAAGAACACAGATGTTTAATGATGTAGTCTTCATTATCATAAGAACTCATCAATTTACTAGCAGTTTCTCTTGATAAAATATTTAATATTTGATCAAAGAATAAGGATTCGTTAATCCTATCTTCAATTGGGGGCAGATACAAAGCATTTCTAAAGTTTCCTACTTCTTGAAGGATCTTTAATAATGATTGATAACTTGATGTAGGCTTCTTTGCATTCTCCAATATATAGTACATTGCAAGATACTTACTTTTTGTATCAGTTATATCTGCAGATTCAAGACTGGTAAAATCCCAAAGAATATTGTCTTCATAATCCCTCTTTTCGCAGATTAGGTTTTCCATTGCTGACTCATGGTCTTTTTTCTGCGCAAGAGAAATTGTGTTAATAACACAACTATCCCCTTCCAATACAAGTCTAGAATAGTGTTCAATTGTTCTAATAGCCTCCTTTTGCTTTGTCCATTCTCTATTTTTAATAACGTCAATGGCTGTATGGAAGTCGTATGTACGATTGTCGTCAATCAAAACAATATCATTGCAAGATCCAGCTACTATGACAATTTTTGCCACAGAGTCAATAAAATCTGCTATTTGTCCCCCAAAATTGAACTGATAGTGATTGTAATCCTCAAAAACCAACTTTTTCATTTTACAGATTGGCAGAAGGTTACCTGAACCATCCTTACATACTTCTTCTTTCAGTTGGCTTATATATTCATGTTCTTGGAGATATACTATTCTAATAGTTTTACTTGCATTGGTATGCAAGTCATTCTTTTGTGATTTGATATAGTCTTTAAGCCTGAGGATATACTTTTTTAAAGGTTCATCCTCTAAAATAGGTACAAAGATAATTGTATTGTCACTACTACGAGAAGTCAAAAGGACACTCTGTCTGAAATTTGAGGATTCAAGTTTTTTATCCAAACTCATATCCTTATATTTCAACTTCGGAGAGCCAATAGGCTGTTCAATGATTTCCCTAATGGCACGTAATGAATACTGCATATAAATCTCATTTCCTGATTTAATTTTGCAAGTTTCAAAAATACTATTAAGATTCTCAAAGTTATCATCAATTGTTTCCTCTTCGACAGAAGATTCAATAAATTTGATAGAATCTAAGATAAAATCTTTTGTCTCTCGTGTTACTTGGTCCTCATTATCCTCATACTGACTAATAAAGTCGTATGTTAACTCTAGTAATGGAATCAAGAAAGTTGTAGCAAGTGCTTTCTCTTTGTTATTTCTGCATGCAGTTGAAAAAGCAATTTTACCGTCAGAATTAGAACAAGCAGAGAGAATATAGCTAAAATACTTACCAACATTTCTTATATAATCAACGCTTGTGTATTTCCCTTGTTCTTTACACTTTTCAAGATATGCAGAAAAATCATCACTAATTGCAGGATTGAGTTCTTTTACTACAGATACTAACTCATCTGTACAGAAGAAATCTTCTGCACTATCCTTCATTGCCTCTCTGTATGAATCCTCAATCTTAATGGATTGTGGTTCAAAATCTAGTAAAAGTCTACCAACAATCGGACGAATGTAACTATTCATTTGATTGAAATAAGAAACCTTTAGGTATTTTACTTCTTCACCACTTTCATCTATTGGCTCATTGAAAATGTCCTTTACAAGGAATTCTGTTGCATCATATTCCTTATAAATACTATAATCAATGGCATCCCACAATTTCTGTATATGACCTGGACGACAACGAGACATCCACCATATAAAATTCACATATCCATTAGCGCACTCCTTCATAAACTTACGTTTAAGTAAGGCTACCGTTGGAAATGGAATCTGAATTGTCTTCAGTCTTCTATTAGCAGCTGTTTCGCTATCATTATTTCCATCTGTTCCCTTTTCTTTTGCTACTTCATAGCCAGAAGCTGGTCCATTGCCAATAACTAATAAGAAAGGTTTTGTCTGAACAACTTGATCAAACAATTCACGAAGGATACCACCCCCAGATGATTCAACATAACGTTTGAGTTCATAGAATTTTGACTCAAATTCATCCACAAGGAGTATAGGAGGTGTAGTGCTTTCTAATGCTTGGCGGATAACTTCTTCGGAAAAAACAAGTTTGCTAATTTCTGATTCTTTGGTATTATTTGAATCCAATGTGACAGGAATGAAATCTTCCAAATACTGGTTTAAGCTTGGGTTCTCAGAATCATCACCAGACTTAAAATCAGGGAAATCAATATCGCTTATATCATTCCAATTAGAGTTTCTCAATTTGTCGATCTGCTCTTTAATGATACTATTGATAATTCTGCTAAGTTGGTTATTTTGAACCTTACCAGATTCCAATGACTCTGCTTCCTTCTTTACAGCATCAACAATCTTAGCCAAAGGCATGTAGAAGGTAGGCGTTTTTAGCACTTCCCAACCGTAATGGAATAGATAGTATAATGTTGTTGATTTACCAATACCAAAAGCCCCCTGTAGCATTATTGGTTGGATATTGCCTTTGTTACAGCCTTCTTTTAGATCAGACTCTACAGTTTCTCTTAGTTTTTTATGTTCGTTACTAAGATCAACCCATTTAGTTCTTTTTATGAGTGGGATGTAAGTTCCTGCCATATTATTACTTTAATCTAATTGTTATCGTTTTATTCAGAAGTGGAGATTCTATTTGGTATAAACCTTTTCGCAAACCTCCATATACTATTCTCTCAGAATTTGAGGTACCTTCTATTTGTTTGTTTTCTAGATTCCGCAGTACTACTTCTACTTTTGGAATAATAGTTAAAATGAACTCTGCTTTCTTTTTCCTGACCTCAATAGAGAAAGGCATATGCTCATAATTGAACTCAATGCAATCATTCTCAGAAACAATATTATTGGTTCTGGCAGCCATCGCATATTCTTCATGTCCATTAAGAGGAATCAATCTTGGCTTAAGGACATTCATTTGAGGCATGTGTTTTGTCTTAGAATAATCCTCATAGTTAACATCTACAGAGAATGAAAAATTCTCAGACCTTTCAAGATTATTCATAAACGCAATCACAGAATGGTTTAAGAATCGAGCATTTGATATTTCTATTTCTCTGAATTCTTCTTGATCATTTGTCAACTTACAGTCTTTGGAAGAGCTATCCAAATAATAATCACCTACGTATTTATCCAGAATTTCAGTAAGAATTGGCTGCTCATTCCATCTCTCTATAAAGAAAGGAAAACCTGTTATTGATTCCTCTTCACAAATTTGATCATTCTCAGAAGCCATTTCAACAAATGGAGATATAGGACATACTCTAACAAACATTCCATCTTCTCCTATCATTTCTTCTTGAGAAACCAATAAAACCATAATAGGAGCAGCAGCCGACTGGAGTATTCCTTCGTAATCCATATAACTTCTTTTAATTGTCCATATCTGATTCTCTTTGATTTTAGGACGTAGATGCAAATAATTGACAGGCACATCATTCGAAGCGAATAAGTCGTTAATGCTGGCCAATTCTTTATCTGATACTATAATGTCTTCTTTCACCTCAGGAATTATCGGGTTCTTGAGGAAATCATTTATGATGTTCATATATTCTACGTTTGTCATAATGGTAATACTCCCGTTTCTGATATTTTGTCCAAAGCTAAAGCAATATTTTGCAAGAAAGAAATACCTTCCTCTTCATTATTAGGCACATAAGTAGAGAAAATTTTTTTCTTAAAATCTTCTATCTTGCGATGGACAGAGCTTTTCGGAAGGTTATACTTATCAGCGATGGATGATAATGATATACCACCTGTATTCTGAAATATGTACTCTAAGAATATACGTGAATCTACTTGACCTACGTCTTCGATTATTGTCTTTATTGCTTTGGTTTGCTCATCGTCAAGTTGATTATAAACAATTTGATTTTCTGACATATTTGTCTTGAAGACTGACTGATCTAATAATTCAAAGACAGCTTTAGCCAAAGAAGAAACCGATACATAACCATCAGCCGACAAAAGAATATCTTCTATTGCCAGTTTAACAATTGGCTTAAAATGTTTAGTATCTTCATTTATTGGATAATGAGCAAGATACTTAACGACATCATCTAACTTATCTATCCAATTATTACCATCGGACATTGAACTTTTAACATAAGCACTATGTTCGTGAGTTTCTTCATCATAGTCTTCTTGGCATATTTCTTGAACAAGTTCCTGACACTTTTGAAAACTCAGACCGACCTTTTGTTGTTCTTCCTTAATTCTGTTTGAAACAAAAGAAATGAACATTTGTGTAAAATAATAAGACAAATATTCAAATGGCACTTTTGACAAATACTTAATCTTATTTTTGGATATAATCCACTCAAAGAACTGGTGACTCAATTCCTTAATATCATCACTTTGCCAATCATTGTCATTATGATCCGATACTATGATACTTTTCTTCCACTGGTATTTCCTCACCATCGAAGTAATCGTACCAAGTATGTTTGCGTAACCTCTGGATGTTAGTTTTCCAGAGAGCAACTCTAATAGATATTCTTCCTTAAACATTGATTCCTAGGCTAAATTTGATTTGTAATTTGAGTTCTTCTATTTGGCTGTCACTTAAGGAGTCTATTCCATTCCAACCTCGTTGCAAATTAGTTAAATCCTTAGAATTATATGTCATTCTAAGTTTTATCAAGAAGTAAGAGTAAGGACAATCGGGATCATTTGGATTGATCTTTACCCTAAAGACATTTGTGCCCTTATTATAGTCTTTGGACGTTCCTGGAATTATCCAGCATTTTTTGTTTTCATCAAATACTCTTCCAACAACAGACGGATGAAAATCATCTTTGTCCTTGTTGTGAGCAAAATGATTATCCCAAATACCATTAGGAGCAACCCATATAGAGCCTATTACAGGACAATAAATATCCTGTAGTATGCTCTTCCAATTGGATAATTGTAAATTAATCATTTTAATGTTCTATCTATAAACTTTTTGTTACCGTTCGTTCCTTTGCATCAATCATTTAAATCAAAATACTGGCTACCCAAGAATGGCAGTTTCACTAATTTACCTTGTTTATATGCATTATAAGGCGAGAGATTCTTATGTAGCCCTAAAGCTGAAAGACGAACCACATTTGTTTCTCCCTGTTCATCTTTATCCGTAAACCATATTGTATCACGTCGTATAAACTCCTCATTTAATAGGTTAATGTTGTGAGTAGTCAATAGCATTTGTGAAGTCTGATTGCTATTAGCCAAGAATACTTTTATAAAATAGGATAGCAATTCATAATGAATGCTTGTTTCAACTTCATCTATGGGTACAAACTGGTTATTTTTCAGAAGGAAATTCAGTATTATGGCCATTCCTAAAAATCTCATAGTACCGTTTGATTCATACTCTTCAGATAATTCATACAAACTATTCCCTGTCCTATGAGTGAATGTCAATTCCGTATTTGTTATTTTACCTTTTTTCAACATTTCTGATTTTGCATCATCAGCAATTGGAGCTTTCTGAATCAGTTGTTCTAGTTCAGGCGTTATAAGTTCTTCTTCTTCATGAAGAGTAACATCTTCAATATTAAAATCCGAATCCTTTAAAAAGTTCAAAATAAATTTCTTCAGATTTCCATCCTTGTCCTTATCCAAATGACGTTTCACATATCCCGACAAAAGCATTCCAGGAGCAAGAACATCTTTTACTTGCTTTGCAAAATAGTCATAGACATCATTTAGCTTGGTCTTCCCTACATTGCAGTTTCCAAAAGCAGCAAGCACACTGCAGTTATTTATTGTGTTTCCTGCTATGGTATCCTGATTTTTCTTTGCCATTTTCAGGTTTGTTCCAAATTCTATAACTGAAGAATCTGTATAAGGATCATAGCTACGGCTATAAAGTTTTGTAGGGCGTATGGATTCATATACAGTTAATGTTTCGGAATATATACGCTTTTTATCAAGCTCAAAGCTAAGGATATACTTCAATTGGTTCAAATAAAAAGACATAGACATCTTTGTCGTTTTAGTCTTTGATGTTTCGTCTAATAAAAAAGGAACAACTCTAGTAGTATCATTACGACCTTTTGGCACCCTTAACACCAGCATCTTGAAAAAATCTATAGCTTCCAGCACATTGCTTTTACCAGACGCATTAGCCCCATATATTATTCCTACTTTCAGTAATCTTACACCATCCTTAACTTCATAAGTGTATTCATCCAACATAAAACTGTCTGATGAAGGTTCAAAGCTTATTTTTTGAGTCGACCTTATTGAGTAGAAGTTTTCTACTGTAAATTCTGCTATCATAGTCAATCTATTTCTTCTTTGATTGCAAATATATCAAATAAAATAAGAAATAGAATATTATACTACCTGTTTTTTGTAAAATAGCTACATTTATCCTGTTTATAATTAGATAAAATCAAATTATTCGCTTGACAACTTTACTTTACCCACGTACTAATATATACGTCCATTAAAGTAAAGTCAAATAGAGGGAAAAGAATTAATTCTATTTTTTTCCCTTTGTTCAGTAAAACAATAAGCGTGAAACTCCCTTGCATTTAGTTGACATACTTGGCGAAAAACTCACGTATTATTTGTACCTTTGTAAGTAGATAGAAAACTGGTGAACTTCAGTTGGGAAAAACTAAATTTTCCGTGGTTCTAATTAAAAGGCGGAAGGAAGTATAGAATTAATAGATTCAGCTTCAAAAACAACCCATTATGGCCTCAAAAATACTTTTCTACCGTTTAAAATATAAGTTTTTGATTATCAATTATATCTACATGTTGCATCGGCAAGTAAAACAGCCCAAACAACTCTGAACATTTCGGAACTACTATAATAAGAGGGCACTTACACATTATTCGACCACAAAATCTTCCGATTTAAAATTACTATAGAAACGTCCTGAAACAGCAGTAAACTTCAATACACAGTAATCAGGGTCCGTCACTCCCTCCGGATAATACATGGTATCTCCCTCCTGCCAGATCATCTCTTTACTGGCA
>OGZM01001897.1_pt1 | contig 13481 bp, 24 predicted proteins | sample 1576821 | NCBI WGS metagenome assembly OGZM01 (sample SAMEA3541491, study PRJEB24748) | human gut metagenome | biome: human gut; feature: human-associated habitat; material: faeces | place: China | collected 2012
CATAGAAAGCGGTGTCCCTGCTACGTTGGCAACGAAAGCGCCATTCTTGCGTTCCATCAGTGGACGAGAGGCAGTAACGGTCACTTCTTTCAGCATTTGTGCGTCTGGTTGCAGGTGAATGTCATTTTCCGGCTGGCAAGGAAGCGTCAAGGGTTGATAGCCTATGTAGGTTACTTTCAGCAAATGATTTCTTTCATTGTTGCCGGGTAGGATAAAGCTACCGTCTTCCGCTGTGACGCATCCTGTAATAAAGGCGGAATCAGCTGCTGCCAGCAGGATGACGTTGGCATACGCTAACGGTTCATTTCGGTCTCCGTATATGGTTCCGCGTACTTGGGTAGTCTTGCCATCTTTTCCCTTCCGCTGAATCACGAAGTAATCAGTACGTTCGATACAGTTGAAAGGTTTTCCTTTCAGTACTGTGCGGATGGCTTCGTCTTGCGTCTGTTTACGGATACTTGCTGTTACGTGATAATTCTCCGTCTCTTCATAGGCAAAAAGGATATTCTTGCCGCCCATCTTTTCTATCTGTTTCAGTGCGGCAGATAGCTTTTCGTTTTTTAGTTCCAGGCTGACCAGTCTGGATGTTTGCTGTGCATTTGCGGTTGGGGTAAAGAGTAGAAGAAAATATACTGTGTATATCATCCATACCTTTCTAAAAGTAAAATCTGTGCGTTTCATTATTCCTTTGTTTTTATTGATTTTACTTTGTTTTATAAACTTAATTAAAATGGTATATTTTCATTTGTTGCTTCTTGATAAGGTAGTTCATCAAACTGTCCAAAAGGTTGTGTATCTTGATTGTTGAAATTATTGTTATCAACAAATTCAAGTATCTCTGCTCTATTTACTAAAACGTCTGTTGTGTATCTTTTTGAGCCGTCTTGTGCTGTGTAGCTTCCTGTTTCAATGCTACCATACACAAGAATTTTTTTGCCTTTTGCTGTATATTTTTGCAAAGTTTCGGCTGTTTTTCCCCAAGCGACACAACTAATAAAGTCAGCTGTTGCTTGTCCTTTCGCTTCTGTTTCTTGCTTCTTTTCTTTTGATAGTCCTTTATCTACTGCAAGTGTAAATCTGCAATAGATTTTATTACTTTGTGTGTATTTTAGTTCTAAATCTTTTGCTATTCTTCCTGTTAATATAACGTTGTTCATATTTTTTATTCTCCTTTGTGTTGTTGTTTTTCTTCAATAAGTCTTTTGATTTCTTCCATTGTTGTAGTTGTAAATATTACATCATCATTTGCTAAATAGATTACACAATTATGATTGTCGTTTTCTTTTGCAAAGCATAAAATGTTTTGAATATTGACGTAACAATCGTAAGCACCTTCGCTATAATCAACGGTTACTTTTATAAAATTTTTCATAAATTTTCTCCTTTTCGTTTAACAAATTTCTACTATCGCTCCAGTTTGTCGTTGTATTGCTTCTAAAATCACTTTTTCTTCACTATTTGCATCTGACAAGTGCAATACATATATTTTCTTTAAATTACTTAAATTTGCTTGTTTTAAAGCTGTTAAAAGTGTTTCTAAACTCATATGATTTTTTACAATTCTATTTCTTAAACTCACGTTCAAGCTGTCATTTTTTACGTTGCTATCTATAACACTTTTTACATAGTTGCACTCAACCATTAGCACGTTTATATTAGGTATTTTATAAGGCATATAAGCCGTATCTGTTACAAATAACAAGCTTTCTTTTGTGTAAATATCTTTTATATAAAAACTTACTGGTTCTTGTGCATCGTGGATTGCTTGAAATGGCAATATGCATAACCTATTAAAAAACATATAACAATAAGTGTCTTCTTTATCTTTTGAAAATACTATTGCTCTGTGTGATTTTACATTTAAAGCATCAAATGTTCCTTTTGTTGCATATACATTCATACTATTCTTTATTAAGTCTTTAACTGCTTTTGAGTGGTCTATATGCTCGTGAGTTACCAAGCAACCCCCAATTGAAGATAGCTTAAAATTTAAAGCTTTTTGAATTACTTTAAAAGGCAACCCACATTCTAGCAAAATTTGTGTGCCGTTAAAGTTGGCTAGGTAGCAGTTTCCACTACTACCCGAACCAATTACTTTTATGTCTATCATAATCAACCTCTAAAATGGTGCATCTTCTAGCACGTCTTCAATTGCAACTTGCCCGTCAAGTTCTTGTATTTCTTCAAATTCAACTTCTTCTATTTCATCAAGTGGCAATTCTTTTACGTTTGCATTTTCTGACATTTCAACTTCCATAGCATTGTCAACTTCTTCTGTTGACTGATTAATTAAGTCAGCTATTTTGTCGCTGTCGTCTGCTGTGTTTACATATCTTTTGCAAATTCTATTTATAACAGTCTTAATTGCCATTTGGTCGGCAAAGTTTATATGAGCCCCTGACTTACCTTTCATTCGTCCTTGTTCCCAAGCTTTTTTTATTTGATCCATATTCATATACTCAATGTATAATGGCTCTTTTTCGCCAACAATAATTCCAATTGCACCAATTAAATCTTGTGCTTTGTGTTCTAAAGAAGGCTTAAACTCGTTTATTTTTGTCTTGCCTGTCAAAATGTCAAAACCTATATCTAATACATCATTTTTATAAACTGGATAAGCAACAACGTCTTTTACTCCTTTTAATCTTTTTGTTAAAGCTATCGTTCCAAGATAACTTCTTGATAGTGTAAGTTGGTTTCCGTATGGAATAAAATAACATTGTTGTTTTGCTGGATTAAGTCCTTGTACTACCATATCAAGCAAAGTATTTGCAATACTTTCTTGTGTACAAGCTTGTAAAACTGGTTTCTTTTCGCTCGTTTTTGCTTCTTGTAAAATCAGATAAGCACTTTTTAAAGCATTTCCTACACTGTAATTGTTTGGAAAATCTATTGCCCCTTGTGCTTGTAGTGCAACAACTTTGTTAAATACTATGTCTGTAATTTGTTTTTCTTCAATTTTCTTAATTTCGTTTTTCATTTTGTGTTATCTCCTTTTTTATAATATTTTTAAATCTTCATTCTTTGTAACATACAATTTTACAATTTGACTTTTAACTTCTAAAATGTCTGTGATACTTTCTGCATTATCTACAAAAATCGGTACTCTTTTTTCAAAGTACTCACTTAACGAATTTATAACATCAAGTCCCGCGTTGATTTTTCCAGCATTGTTTACTGACGGATAAGGAACACCATTGACTGTAACTTCGCAGGTTTCTTTGATTTCGCCGTTGACTTGTGTTTCAAAAAGTCTAAAATTAACTGTTTTAAATAAATCATTAATTTTGTCTTGTACTAAACTTGTGTAAATTCTGATATACTCATCACAAAGATACAATTTTCTTTGTTGTTCTTCAAAAATCTTTGCAAGTTCTTTTTCTTGAGCTAGATAATTTTTGATTTTTTCGTCAATAAATTTGTTATTGTCTTTTAAAGCCAGTTTTGAAACAACTACATTTAAGTTGCTTTGCAGTTGTTGTTTTTGTTCTAAAATTACTGTGTTATCATTACTTGAAATGGCTTGTAATTCTTGCTTTATGAGTTCGATTTCTTTTTGTAGTGTGTAATATTCACTTGGATAATCTTCTTTTTCTGTTTGTGGTTTTTCTTCTGTGAATTCTCCAAAATTATCAAAATCATTTTGCAGTTTTTCAATTTCTTCTAAAATAATTTTTCTGTCTGCATTTAAAGTTAATAAGTCTTGTTCTTCATCTGATAAATCTTTTTTCAACTCATTTGCTTCATTTTGTATTTTTGTTAATGTTTCGGCTTTGTGTTTGTTAAAATCTGATAAAATTTCGACTTTTTTATCTTCGTCAAACTCTTTTTTGCAAGTCGGACAAATTAAGCTACCGTCAAATTGTTTTGCATTTTCGGCAGTCCAATTTTGTCTAAATTCTTGCAGTTTTTCTTTTAAAACAAGAATATTACTTGTAGTTATTTTTATATTTTCTTTTAATTCTTCAAGCAATGTTTTTTTACTTGTTATAGTACGTTGTATTTTGTCTTTATTTGCGAAAAAATCGCTATATTTTTGATTATATTGTATTGTTGCTTGTAGTTGCTTATCTTGATTAATTTCGTCAATTTTCAGCTTAATTTTTTGCATTTCGTCAAGCTTGTTTTGTATGATATTATTTTTTTCAGTTATAACACTTGTACTTTCAGAACTCTTTGCAATTACTTTGTCAATATTTGCAATTTGCTTTTCAAGTTCTGCTTTTTCGTTTTCTAGCTCTGTAAAATCAAAATTGTTTTTTGACTTTTCTAGCTCGTCAATTCTAATCGGCAAGCTTTCAATTTCTTGATTTGTCTTTTTAGCACTCGCTTTTGCCATTGCTTTTATTTCTTCGATTGTATAGTTTTCTAAGTCTAGCTCTTTTAAATCTTTGTATATCTTTAAAATTTCGTCTTTGTCAACGTCTTTTATTAAACTTAACAATACTGCTCGTCTTTCTTTTTTGTCTAAAATCTCGCTAAAATACAGCGGATTACATAATAAGTTAAATTCTTTTTCACTTATAAAACTTTCAATTCTTTGATTGTATTCTGACTTTTTAACTGGCACGTCGTTTATAAAGTAGTCTGTTGTATTTCCACTAAAAACTGCATCAACATTTCCACGTTTTTTAGTCCAGATTTCTTTGTATGTTTTTGACAACTTCAAAGGTTGTCCGTCAAGTTCAAATTGTCCTGTAACTGTGCTTTCTAGTCCGTGCTTTGTTTCGCCGTTTTCAGCAAAAGGCTTTATATCAAAGTCTTTTCTGCTGTTGCTGTCTTTGTCCCATAACAACCAGCTATAAGCGTCGAAAATTGTTGTTTTACCGGAGCCGTTCGATCCTTCAATTATTGTTTCGTTTTTAAAGTCTATTGATAAATTTTCAATACCTTTAAAATTTTGTAATTGTAAAGATTTTAAAATCATTTCTTGCATTGTTAAATCTCCTTTTTTAATTAAAATTTTCTTAATCTCTTTTTGATTTCTTGTTTTACTCTTTGAACTTCCGTTCTGTTATACTCGCCGTTTTTTGTGTTCTTTTCACAACCAACCTTTAAGCATTTTAGCTTTAAGATACAAATATCTATTTCATCTAAAAGCTCTTTTCTAGTGTGTTTCATACTAAATCAACTCCAGCAACCAGCTACCATAGCCGATTACAAATATTGTTGCAAAAAAACCGTATATCATACCTAGCACGATATCGTCAAAATTTGACATATTTTTACATTTTTTACGTTTAGCTATATGATTAGTTGTCTTTTGTGTTTTCGCTTCGTTTTGATGTGAATAATCGACATAGTCGTTATGTTTTGCTATGTGGCTGTTTAAATTATCGTAAGTCGCTATCATTTTTTAACATCTCCCCATAATTTCTCTGCTATCTCAACCTTTTTCTTTAACTCGTTTACTGCTTTTTTAGCATAAGTTAAATCGTAACCGTGTTGTCTTTTTTCTGGATTGTCTTTTAAATCTTTATGGTGCAATTCAGCTTGTTCAAGTTTGATTTTAAAATATTCTAAACTGTCTGGCATTGCTAACGTGATTTGATTAGCTTTGTTTTCCCAATATTCAGCTTTTGCAATTTGTTCTTTTGCTTTATTTTCAAATTCAACTGCTTTTGCCATTCTGCTCCTATTACGTTCAATCAATGCTCTATGTCTTTTTTCGCTGCTGTGTCCTATTTTTATAGGTTCTGCTAAACTTAAAAAGTCTTTGCCTTCTTGTGATTGCTCCCATTTTTCATTGCTTTTAGCAATATTTTTTAAAGCACTATTATTGTATTTTTCAGCTTTACGTTCTGCGTAGCTTTGTTCTTCAGTTCTAACAACGCTATAAACTCTTTTTTTGCTTCTGCTATATCCTAAAAAGTTGTAAACTTCACACTCAACTTGCTTTCCGTATTTTGTTTCAAGAAAAATTAGATCTCCTTTTTCATATTCTTCTTCGCACTCCGCAACCCATACATTCGGGCAATACTTTATAAATTTATTCATTGACAATCTCCTTAAAATTTAATATACTTTAATTGTTAGTTTTTACATTCGCTCAATTCGTTTGAGTGGATCTCTTTTATAGACTTTATTTGAATTTGTAAATCGCTTTGGTCAGCAAATAATTCAAATAAAGTCTTTATTATTTTTTCGCTATTTATTTCGTTCATAAGCTACTCATCTACTCCGTTTCTATTAGTGGTAAATATCCATTATTTTTTAATAATTCATACAAAAACAATCTACCTTTGTTAGTCCATTTTGTTGTTAGTTTAGTGCTTGTAATTCCGTTCGCACCTGTAAAACAATATGTTTCTGAATGAGTATATCCTTTATCGTGATACTTACTACATAACAACCATTGATTAGACTGTTTATACTGAACCCTTAAACTGTGTAATATTGAATTAAGTTTTGTTCCGCTCATTCCATAGTCTTTTGCTATTTGTGTAATAGTCATTAAAGACTTACTCTTTAAAATCTTATCTACATAGTCTGCCTTTGGTTTTAACTCTCCTATTTGTTGAGTTTTAATTGTATTTTCGATTTCTAGTGCTTTTCTCTTTTCTTTTTCTTCTTTTAACTCTGTAGCTAATTTAATTAAAAAGTCTGGACTTGTTAAGGCTTCTTTTAACACTTCATCTGTCATATATGCACCGTGTTTTCTAATGCTAGGTAAAACTTCGTGTGTTATCCACCTTTTAAATGCTTTTGCTTCTTTTTTTCTACTTGCTAAAATCAAGTTATAAAGTCCATACTCATTTACTATATTTGTTTCTCCACTCAAGCCCCCTAAGTTGAACTTAGCCACCTCATCTTCGTCAAGTCTTGATATTGCAACTGTTGGATTTGTTAAGCTTAAAATATTACAAACATCAACCGCTACAAAGTATGGCTCGTTTTCAATTTGTAAAGTTCTAACTTTACCAAACTGTTCATTTTCATAAATTTTAATTTCGTTCATTATTTCCTCCTTTTTTATTTTAGAATTTCTCCCTGATGTTCTACTAACCACTTATTCAGTTCAGATTTTATAAAGTATAGTTTAGTTCCTATATAGATATGTGGAATATCATCATAAATTTTAGCTAAGTTTCTTAAAGTAGTTTCACCAATACCTATAAAGTCAACACACTCTTTAGTAGTTAATAGCAATTTATCTTCCATATTCTTACCTCCTGTATTTTTATGATATAATAACACCAGAAAGGGGGTGTTATTATAATGAAACTTAACTATGATTGTGTACGTGACATAATGTTATATCTTGAAGAAAACTTAAATTTTGGAAATCCAATACGCGATACTAACATAAATCTTAACTATGATATTAAAGATATACGTTACTCTTTACTGAAACTACATGAAATAAATTATTTAGATGGTAGTGTATCAAAATATATGGACGGCGATTATTCAGTTATAACAACAGATATAACATTTTACGGTCATAAATTTATAGGCGAAATACAATCTGATACAATATGGGATAAAACAAAATCTGTATCAAAAGATTTAGGTATTCAGACTATAAATGGAATTACACAAATAGCAGGTTCTGTGATCTCAGGCTTAATCTTATCTAAATTAGGTTAATTATTTAAGATTTTTAAATTTATCATCAATAGCAATTTTTACAAGTTCCCATTCTGCTTTCCTTAAATGTGTGGGAACTGTTGCTATTGCTACTAAAACCCTATCCATATCAATATCATAAGGCTTCCAGTAAGCATTTTTTTCTAAATATTCATTAGCACCTATTTTTTCTACCGGCTCTCTCATTGTTTCACCTCCTAATATAAAAATTAAGTTAAACTTAATTTTTTAGTTAAAAAAAATATCATTAAAACTAATATTTAAAATCTTACATAACTTTTCAAGATTTTCAATAGATATTTTTTTTCCTGTTTGGTCATTCTCCCATTTAACTATTGTAGTTTCGCTTTTTCCAATCTTTTCAGCTAGCTCTTTTTGAGTAAGTCCTGCATTGACTCTTGCAGCTTTTAGGGTAATTTTCCCACTCATAGCCTCACCTCCTCATTATAAATTTTAAGATATTGTATCTCAACCACAATTATATTATAAACTAAGCTAAACTTAATGTCAATAGTTTTTTCAAAAAAAACTTAATTTTTTTTCAAAAAAACTTGCTTTTTATTAAGTTATACTTTATAATATACATAAAGGAAGTGATCCAATGAAAAATATAAATGATATATTTAGAGAAAATCTAATTTATTATTTGAATAAACAAGGCAAATCTCAAAAAGACTTAGCAGAATATTTGAATATAAGTACTGCTATGGCAAATTATTATACAAACGGAAAGAATGTACCTAGAATGGATAAGGTCGATAAAATATGTAAATTTTTTGGTATAGAAAGAACAGATTTGTTAGAACCCAGAACACCAAAAACAATAGACGATTTAAACCTAACAGGAATAGAAAGAATTGCTGCAAGTCATAAGGATGAAGATTTTTCAGAAGAAGATTTAGAAGATATTCAAAAATATATAAATTTTGTAAAGTCAAAGAGGAAAAATGATGAATAAAAAGGAAGAGTTAGAGCAGTTTGCTTATGAGAACGAAATATCTATAAATGAAGTGTATTTCCAAAATGAAAACTTTGAAGGCTTATATATTGATAATAATGTCTTTATTAATGAAGAAATAAAGCCTTACAAATATAATGTGATACTCGCTCACGAGTTAGGACATCTGGGCATATAAAAAGATTTTGCCTATAGAAAAATTAATAGAGTATAAATTATGTAATGTGGAGTATGAGGAGATTTTAGAAGAGCTTTGTATTTCTAATGAAGATTTTTGCAAAATTATGGATTATTACAAAAGCAAGTATGCTCCCTACTCTATAATAAACGGCTATAAAATACGATTCGACCCTAGTTTTAGTGTTGAGAGTATTTAAAAATAAATTTTTAGGAGGATTTTTACTTATGAAAAAGAAAATTATAGCATTAATGCTAACAGGACTATTTTTAGTTGGTTGTTCAGCTAAACAAGAAGAAAAGAAAACATCTGATTCAACAAAGACAGAAGAGAAGAAAGAGGAGAAAAAAGAAACAAAAAAAGATAGTATCGGTTTTGATGGGAAAGTTGTTGAAATCAACGATTTAAAAATTGAAATTATTGATTATAAAATAATTAAAGCGGGAGAAGAAGGTAATAAATACGGAAAAAAGCCGGTTATAGCTTTTTGGTATAATACAACAAATAAATCAGATAAAGAAATAGATCCTTCTATGGCTTGGTTAGCTGTTTTTACTGCAGTACAAGATAACGATAAAAACATGGTTAATGAACTTCAAGTTGCAGGGCATCCAGATGATAGCTTAATAAATACACAGGATGCAAAAATAAAAAAAGGTGGAACTGTTAAAAATGCTGTTGCTTATGAACTATCCGATGAAGTAACTCCAGTTACACTAAAAGCTACTCAAGGTGTAAATGGTAAAAAATTAGGCGAAAAGAATTTTGAAGTAAAATAAAATAAAAAAAGCCCCCACAAATTTATGGAAGCTAATTTATAAGTGTATGATATACACTATTCTCACAAAATAATTATATCATACATTTATTATTAGCACAACTTTTAGAAAGGAAGTGCTATTTTTATGGATAATATAAAAAGAGCTGCATTGTATATAAGAGTTTCAACAGACGAACAAGCTCGAGAAGGTTACTCTTTACAAGCTCAAAAAGAAAACTTAATCAAATATGCAAAAGAAAATAACTATGCAATAGTTGACATTTATGCAGACGAAGGAATATCAGCTAGAAAATCATATAAAAATCGTAAAGAATTTATGAGAATGTTAGAAGATGTTAAAGCTAATAAAATTGATATAATACTTTTTATAAAATTAGATAGATATTTTAGAAATATTGGCGATTATTACAAAACTCAAGAAATTCTGGATCAGTTTAAAGTCGGTTGGAAAGCCACATTAGAAAATTACGATACTACAACCGCGAACGGACGTTTTTATGTTAATATTCGTTTGTCTATGGCACAAGATGAAGCGGATAGAACAAGTGAAAGAATAAAATTTGTATTTGATAATAAAGTGAAAAAAGGAGAAGTTATTTCGGGAAGTGTGCCTTATGGTTACAAAATCAAAGATAAACATCTTATTATTGACGAAGACAAAGCAGAGGTAGTTAGATATATTTTTCAAAGATATTCGCAAATTAGGAGCAAACGTTCAACAGTGGTTGATGCAAGAAATAAATTTCAAAATGGTATAACTTATAAGGTTTTAGATACTATGATAAGAAATGAAATTTATATTGGCAAATATCGTGATAATTTCAATTATTGCGAACCAATTATTTCAACAGAATTATTTGAAGAAGTCCAAGAGTTATTGAAACAAGGACATTTAAGATATGGCAAAAAAACAAATAATAACTTTGAATACAACTATATTTTTTCTGGTCTTGTTCATTGCCCTAAATGCAAAAAAATTATGGCATCAAACAAAACGTTAGGTTTTACAAGAAAAAACGGAGAGGAAGTTTATTATTTTTATTATAGATGTATGAATAAAATGATGCAAAAAAGCTGTGATTATTGCAAAATGGTTAATGAGCAAAAACTTGAAAAGTATTTGCTGGATACACTTTTTCAAAAATTAAAAAAATATAAAATAGATTATCAACTAAAAGAAAGCAAAAAAATAGCTCCTAATCTGGAACAAAAAAAGACAATTCAAAATAAAATTAAAAGATTGCAAGATTTATATGTAAATGAATTAATTGAAATTGAAGATTATAAAAAACAATATTCAAAACTACAAGAAGAATTATCAAAGTTTAAAGATTTAAGTAGCACAAAAAAGAAAGATTTTTCACAAATAGATAGTATCTTAAATAGTGATTACAAAGAAATTTACAATAAGTTAAACAATGTAAATAAGAGGATTTTTTGGCATAGTATAATTAAAGAAATATACCCTATACCTGATACAGAAAATTTTAAGATTATTTTTAAATAATACTTGTACTTATTTAACCTTACACGGTGGTTAGGGATAATAACTACAAAAAAATAAAAAAACTTTAAAAAAAGTATTGACATAGTATTAATACTATGTTATAATATATATAAGAAAGGAGGTAAGATATAATGAAGCCGAGTAAAAATCGGGAAAAAAGAAAAAAACTAACAATTAAAGAATTCTCATTCAAAATCAATCTTTTCTTTGTTAGTTTAGAAATCACAATCGTAAGGGGAAAATAACCCCCTTACGACTTCATTATAGCAAAAATAGTTATGAAAATCAAGTTTAAAATCAAAAAAACTACATTAAAAGAAAAAATACAATTTGTATTATCTGTTATTGTATTAATAACGATTATATATTTTGTTTGGAGGTAAAAATGGAAGAAAAAAGAAAAGCTTATAAAACAGCTGAACAACAAAAAGAGGCTGATAAAAGATGGATTGAAAAAAACAAAGAGCATAGAAACTACTTAAGTCGTCGCTCTAATGCTAGGGGATTTATAAGAAATCTAGCTAAAAAAGAAGACCTACAAGAATTAAAAGAATTAATCGAAAAAAAATTAAAAAAACTTTAAAAAAAGTATTGACATAGTATTAATACTATGTTATAATATAGGTACAGTAAGAGAGATACTGAATATAAAATTAAAGGAGATATAAAAATGATTTGCGATAACAGAGACAAAATAACAGGATATCAAAAAAAATTTAATGAATTATTAGAAAAAAGAAATTTAACAGTGGAATATAATGATACTTCTGGAGACTTTATAATATATGATAAAGACGGGAATTTAATAGGACGTTTTTATGATGAATTGAATAAAGACAAAGATGCAACAGATTGGAAAGTTGCTTACAATAACTTAAAAGATGTTTTAAAAACATTTGAAAACTAAAAAAGAGAGTTTTAAAAACTCTCTTTAGAAGTACTTTTTTTTGATAAAAGTAAGATTTAAAATTTACATTACAGTATGTAACTATTTGAACAAAAATATTATAACACATAGAAAAACAAAAAGCAATAGATAGGAGATTAAAAAATGAAAAAAATAAAAATTATGTTAATGTTGTTATCAGCATTAACATTGGTGGGCTGTATGGAAAAAGCTGACAATCTAAATAAAAATAAATCAGCAAAAATAGATGAAAATGCAAAAAAAAGATTTATAATAAAGCATGTAGATTATGATAAAGAAATTTGGATTGATAAAGAAACTGGAGTAAATTATCTTATCATAACGCATCTCGGAACCGGACAATACAAAGGAATAACTGTTATGTACGACAAAGATGGAAAAGTGTTGATTTCAGACACTAACAAAGAAAAATAAAGAAGAGAGGACTTAAAAATGAAAAAAATAATTTTAATATTATGTTTAGTAACTTTAATGTTTTTATTATTATCTTCATTAAAATTATTTAAGATAAAGGACGTTGAAAAATTGAAAAAAATGAGCAAAAAAATTATGAATATAGCAACAGGTAGTACTATATTTATTATCATTTTAACTATAATTTATATTATATTCAAATAAAAATAGGGAGCAATTAAGCTCCCTTTTAATTTACTCAAATGCTCTCATATCAATCCATTTCGCAATATTATGAACATAGTAATAACCACCTCTTTGAGCGGTAACTCTGAATTTTTTATTTAATAATTCATCTGTTTTCATAATTGTTTTAAAACCATCAGTACCCCATGGCTTAGTATCTACAGAATAGCCCCCATGTTTTATAGTAACCTCTTTTTCTATAGTTGTAACAGGTATTAGAGCCCTCTCATCAATCCAGCCACCTAAAAAATGAGAATAATAATATGCTCCCCACTTTCTTGTAACAGTTATAACAAATCCATTATATTCGGTACTCGTTTTTACTTGTTTTCTATCAGAACAGAACCAAGGTAACGTATCTATAGAATAATCGCCATGTATCATATACCTTTCTTGTATAGTATTCATAAATTCTTCATCTCCATTTCTTTCTACATATCTATAAACAGCATAGTTCCATTTATATAAATACATTTTGGAATTTTCAGAATCTTCTGAAATTCCTTTAGCATTATAATTACAATGTATTATTGTATCACTAGACGTAAATAAAGCAGTATGTGCCTCACTACCTGGAACACCTCTATATTTAGACCATATTATAATATCACCTTTTTGAGCATTCCAATCATGGTTTTCCGTGATTTTCTCAAATCCTAATTTTTCTAAAAGTCCACCCAAAGTTGAAGTGTTGTAGATATAATCACCTTTTTTATAAGGTAAATTAAAAGCCTGTACTAATGCAAAATACATAGAACTAGAGCAATCATAATAATTAGGACCCTGCCTATTAATCATAGAGTATCCAATACCCTGGCTTTTCTTTTCTCTAAACCATTCTATCATTTTATCTATTTTGTTCATGATCATACTCCTTTATAAATTCTTATACTTTTCTTT
>OGZM01001904.1_pt1 | contig 13443 bp, 9 predicted proteins | sample 1576821 | NCBI WGS metagenome assembly OGZM01 (sample SAMEA3541491, study PRJEB24748) | human gut metagenome | biome: human gut; feature: human-associated habitat; material: faeces | place: China | collected 2012
AGGTGGGCACGAGGTTCGTTCCGCCCGCCGCCCGCCTCGAGATCGCGCCGCGCAAGCTGTGGATCGCGCTCGGCGACAGCGCCCACGGCTTCGTGACCGTGGATGCGGGCGCCGCGGGCGCGCTGGTCGAGCGCGGCAGCTCGCTGTTGCCGGTGGGCATTACGGGCGTCGAGGGGGATTTCGCCGCAGGCGATGTACTCGACGTACGAGATGCAGATGGGCTCGTTATCGCTCGCGGCATCGCCGAGGCGGGTCACGATGAGCTGGAACTTGCCGCCGGCCGCCACCAGGAGGACATCGCGGGCAACCATCTGCTCGCGGCGCTCGCCAACAAACCCGCTATCCACCGCGACAACCTCATCGTGTTCGCCTAGCGCGCGATGTGCAACAGGGGCACGGGCACTTTTTACACGTGGAAGCGTACGTACATATGTGAGGAGATTGCCATGAACGACATTGCCGGATATGTCGAGGATCTCGCCCGCAGGGCAAAGCAGGCCTCGCGCTCCCTTGGGTTCGCCTCCGATGAGGCCCGTTGCGCCACCGTGCGCGCTATGGCCGTAGCGCTGCGTGATCGCGCGGACGAGGTTCTGACCGCTAATGCTGCCGACATGGACGCTGCCCGCGCCGCCGGTACGTCCGAGGGTCTGCTCGATCGCCTGTTGCTCACCCCCGTGCGCATCGAGGGGATGGCCGCAGGGTTGGAAAAGCTTGCCGATCTGCCCGATCCGGTGGCGCGCGTGCTCGATGAGCGCGATATCGACCAGGGCGTCCACCTGCGCCGTGTAAGCGTGCCGCTGGGACTGGTCGCCATGGTGTACGAGGCGCGTCCCAACGTCACAGCCGATGCCGCGGGCATTTGCGTCCGCACGGGCAACGCCTGCATCTTGCGTGGTGGCTCCATCGCCCAGAACAGCTGCGTGGCGATCGCTCATATCTTGGCGGATGCCGTTGAGGCGTACGGATTCGACCGCGCCTGCGTATCCATTATCGAGACCACCGACCGTGCAGCCACCGCTGCGCTCATGAGCCTGCGGGGCGTTGTTGATGTGCTCATTCCGCGCGGAGGCGCAGGCCTTATCCAGCGCTGCGTGCGCGAGAGCCTGGTGCCGGTCATCGAGACGGGCACGGGGAATTGCCATACGTACGTGCACGCGAGTGCCGACTTCGCCAAGGCGCGAGCCATTGTGATGAATGCCAAGACGCAGCGCGTGGGCGTGTGCAACGCCTGCGAGTCCCTGCTCGTGGACGAGGCTGTGGCGGACGCGTTCCTGCCCGGCATGCTCGCCGAGCTCGCCGCCGCGGGCGTCACTATTCACGGAGACTCCGTTGCCCGAGAGGCTGCGCGCGACGCCGACATCCTCGGCTCCTTCGTCGATGCAACGGACGAGGATTGGGGACGCGAGTACCTCTCGCTCGATATCAGCGTGCACACGGTGAATGGTTTGGACGATGCCATTGCGCACGTGAATCGCTATGGAACCGGTCACTCTGAGTGTATCGTCGCCGAGGACGCGGACGCATGCGACCGCTTCCTGCGCGAGGTCGATGCGGCGGCGGTCTACGCCAACGCGAGCACGCGCTTCACCGATGGCGGGGAGTTCGGCCTGGGAGCCGAGATCGGCATCTCCACCCAAAAGCTCCACGCCCGCGGCCCGTTTGCCGCCGAGGCCCTCACTACCTACAAGTACGAGCTTCGCGGCACCGGCCAGGTGCGCCCGTAGCGCATGATGGCACCTGCTTAGCAAGAGACCCCGCAGCTCGTCGATCAAGCTGTGGGGCCTATCCTGTTTCTTACGCGGTGCGGTGCACCCGCCTGCGGGGACGGTTACTCGGCGACGAAGCTGTCGCGGTCGGGCGCGAAGGACTGCATGGCCTCGATGGTGCGGGCGAACAGCTCGTCGAGCTCCCATCCGAGCATCTCGGCTCCGGAGCGGATCACGTCGCGGCTCACGCCGGCGGCGAAGCGCTTGTCCTTGAACTTCTTCTTGAGCGATTTAACGTTGAAGTCCATCACGCTCTTGGAGGGGCGCATGACCACGGCGGCGCCGATGAGGCCGGTGAGCTCCTCGGTGGCGAACAAGATCTTCTCCATCATGAGCTCGGGGCGGGGAAGGCTTGTGTTGAAGTCGCTCGTGTGCGTTTGGATGGCGCGGATGAGCTCCGGGCTGCCGCCTGCCGCTTCGATGTCCTTGGCGGCGTAGATGGTGTGGTTCATCGGGTCATCGTCGTGCTCTTCCCAGTCGAGGTCGTGCAGCAGACCCACGATGCCCCAGAACTCCTCGTTCTCGGGGTCGTACTCGCGCGCGAAGTAACGCATGGTCTGCTCGACCGTCTCGGCGTGCTCGATGTGGAACGGATCCTTGTTGTGCTCGCTGAGCAGATTGAACGCTGCCTCGTGGGTTATACCGGCGTTGAGCTGCGCCATGCTTCCTCCAAATGACGGTGCCTGTAGACAAAAGGTGCCCGAGACCCTGCCTTATAGCGCGTGAACGCCGTACCTATGGTCGGGGATCGGACACCTTGATTCCCCCATCCGGTGAAGGGGGGGGGTTTGCTGCATCACACTATAGCACGCGCTCGTTCGATGTGGCCCGTGCCCCTCGCGCGGCAACGTCAATTGAGATTAGTTGACCGCAGGAATCTCGCCGGCCTTCGTGGCCGCATCGATAAAGAGCTGTTCGACAGTCGACTCTTCGGCGTCCAGCGCGAACGCGAACTCTTCGACCGAGCGACGATGCGCCTCCTTGAGCACGCGTGCATAATAGCTGCTGGGCTTTTTGCCCCGCGCCTCCGCCTCGTTGATACGATGGTGCATGGTTTTCGCCACGCGCACCGTCTCGGGTGCGCCCAGTTTGAGCTGCTGCTTGAAGTGCGTTTCCTCGAGGGCGCTGTTGCGTTCCGTAAAGGTGTCGACCGGCAAATCGGCATAATTCCCCAAAAGGCTCTCGGCATCCTCGCGTGAAATAATAGCATGCAGGCGGTCCTGTTGGGCAAGGGGGTACATGAGGTGGGTTTCCGCATGTCCGGACTTTGCGCAGAGTAGAATCATGGGATGGGCTTTGTCCTCGGTGAATCCGGTGACGGTGCAAACACCTTGCCCGGGGTGAATAACGTGCTGTCCGATTTGAAACATGCTTCCTCCAACTGAATACTCTACGCGCTCGATAGGTTTTATATTACCACGAATACGTGCGGAAATTAGGTAAATGGCACCAAAACCTGATAATTCAAATGAATAAGGAAATGCAAAATCCAGTGAAGATACATCGATTAACTGATAATCCGACCGAGGATTATTCGTCTTGATGTGAAAAAGGCAAAGAAAACGCGTCTGGAGTATGCAAATACCTCCATTTCAGGATGTCTCGAGGATTCGCTGTGCTACAGTACAGTGCATCTGTACATGAGCCCTGCGAGAAGGACATCTCAGGGCCATACGATGAGGAGGACCTCTATGCCGGAGAAGATTGAAGAGCTGGTACGCGCTGCGCTGGCCGCTGCTCAGGAGGCTGGCGACCTGCCCGCATTCGAGCTTGAGGATTGTGGCATGGAGCGACCGGCCGACACTTCTCATGGCGAGTGGACCTCCACTTGCGCGATGAAGTCCGCCAAGCTGGCCCACTGCGCACCCAAGAAGATCGCCGACGCCATCGTGGCCCACATGCCCGAGAGCGCCGAGATCGCCAAGGTCGAGGTCGCCGGCCCCGGCTTCATCAACTTCTACCTGAACGCCGCCGCCAACAACGCCATTCTGGACGTCGCTCGCAAGGAGGGCATGGACTTTGCCAAGTCCAACGTCGGCCAGGGCCTGAAGACCCAGGTCGAGTTCGTTTCCGCCAACCCCGTCGGTCCGATGCACGTCGGCCACGGCCGTTGGGCCGCTCTCGGCGACTCCCTCTGCCGCGTCATGAGCCACGCCGGCTATGACATCCAGCGCGAGTTCTACATCAACGACCACGGTTCTCAGATGGACGTGTTCGGTAACTCCATCTCTTACCGCTACATGCAGCTCATCGAGATCATGGAGAAGGAGGGCCTCGATATCGACGGCGCTCGCGACTTCCTGGCTCAGGACCGTGACAACTTCGTCCAGGACGAGGCCGATGAGCACCTCGATTCCCATCCCTACATGGACGCCTTCACCGAGGGCCTGGGCGGCAACGCCTACGGCGGCACCTACATCATCGACGAGGCCGCTGCGTTCTACAAGAAGGACGGCGACAAGTGGGCCCATGTCACGGATGAGGAGCGCATGCTCTACTTCCGCGAGGAGGGCTACGCCAAGATGGTCGAGAACATGCGCCAGCTGTGCCACGACGTCCGTTGCGATTTCGACAAGTGGTTCTCCGAGCGCACCGTCTACATCAAGGATACCGAGGGCCCGAACGCCGGCACCTCCGCCGTCGACCGCGCCTTTGCCAAGCTCGACGAGATGGGCTATCTCTACAACAAGGACGGCGCCCTGTGGTTCCGTTCCACCGATCTGGGCGACGACAAGGATCGCGTCCTGGTGAAGGCCAATGGTGAGTACACCTACTTCGCCTCCGACGTCGCCTATCACTGGGATAAGTTCCAGCGCGTCGACCACGTCATCGACATCTGGGGCTGCGACCACCACGGTTACATCAACCGCGTGCGCTGCGTCTGCGACGCGCTCGGCTACCCTGGTCAGTTCGAGGTCCTGCTCGGCCAGTTCGTGAACCTGCTCCGCAACGGCAAGCCGATCCGCATGTCCAAGCGCAAGGGCACCATGGTCACCTTCCAGGAGCTCGTTGACGAGGTCGGTGCCGACGCCACCCGTTACACCCTGATCTCCCGCTCTTCCAACCAGGCCATCGATTTCGATATCGAGGCCGTCAAGGAGAAGAGCCAGAACAACCCCGTGTACTACGTCCAGTACGCGCACGCCCGCATCTGCTCCATCCTGCGCAAGGCCGCCGGCGTCACTCCTGAGCAGGCCGCTGAGATGGGCATGGACGCCGTGGCCGCCAAGGCCATCGGCGAGAACGTCGATTACGCGCTGCTCACCGACCCCACCGAGCTCGCGCTCTCCCGTAAGATCTCCGAGTTTGAGGACCTCATCGCCAGCTGCGCCCGCGACCGTGCGCCTTTCCGCCTGACCCACTTCGCCGAGGAGCTCGCCGCCGGCTTCCACAGCTTCTACCAGGCCTGTCAGGTCCTGCCGAGCGAGGGTCGTCCGGTCGAGCCCGAGGTCACGCGCGCGCGCCTCGCCGCCTGCGACGCCGTGCGCTCCGTCCTCGACCTGGTGCTGAGCCTTATCGGCGTTTCCGCCCCCACCAAGATGTAGCGGGCGCAACCACAGCACCCAACCTTGCCGCGCGCCCAGAGGCTTATGTACGTCAGTACACTGCGCCTCTGGGCGCGTGGCAATCTTGGGTGCCGTGGCACGCCCGGGGCTTCCTCAGGCACCGGATCTCGGGGCTCAATCGTCGGGCGCCGCACGCCAGGCGGGCGCCCTCCTCTTTCGCCGCGATCTGCGGCACCTGAGAAACCGAGCGGCGTTTCCAAACGCGCCGTTTTGCCCGGATGTCTTGTCGACATCCGGGCATTTTTGGTCGAATACGGGCACGATGTGGACAGATTCGCAGCTCATTGTTGCCGTCTGGTTGGAATATGGTATATTTTGCCGTAACGCGAACTGCGCTTTGCATCCCTTTTACAACGAATTCCACTACGAGCTCGTTCTTGGACAGATCAGAGCGCTCGCATTACCAACGCGAGAAGAAAGTAGAGCCGCGTGTCTGAAGAAGTGAATATCGAGAACGCGCCCGTTTTGGCCCCCGCTTCCGAGGGTGCCGCTGGCCCCGCCGCTTCCACTGCCGCTCAAGCGACAGATGTCGAGGCGATTCGTTCTACGGAGGGGGAGGGCGCGGCTGCCGAAGAAAAGGCTCCCGCCAAAAAGCGCTCCACCGCCAGGAAGAGCACCACGGCAAAGAGGGCTTCTGCCAAAAAGTCCGCAAATAAAGCTTCTGCCGATGGGGAGGCTCCTACGCAGTCCGGCAGTGATGTCGAGTCGGAGCCGGCAGTGAAGCCGAAGCGCCGCGCGCGCAAAGCAAAGACCGCGGACGAGGCGGGCACCCCGGCATCTCCCGAGATCATCCAGGCTCGAGCGCTCGCTCAGGTGAGCCAGGCATCAGTGGTCCGTCGTCAGCGCCGCGCGGCGGAACGCGCGGCGGAGATGGTTGCCGGAGAGGCCCCGGTCGCGGAAGTTCCGTCTTTGTTGGAGAACCCCACCGTGCCGCTCATCGACCCCGCACTACGTCCGCATCGTCGCGGCAGGAAGCCCAAGGCGTATATTGAGGCGGAGAAAGCCGCTGCTGCGGCGCTGGCGGCCCAGCAGGCGGCATTGATGGCTGCCCGGGACGAACAGGCTGCGGCGAGCAATGAGGCGCAGCCTAAGGTTCCCGCGTCCGGTGTTCAAGACGCAGAGTCCGAGGACGTGCCGACTCCGAAGGACGCCGCGCCCAAGAAGGACGCTCGCCCTGGTCGTGGCGCACGTGCAAAGAAGGCTCAGGCGCTCGATGCGCCCGCTTCCTCCGACACGGCGGACACCCAGCCCACGCCCCCACATCCGGGCGAGTCGGACGAGGCCAAGGGCAAAGACGATGCCCGTACCGATGGTAAGCAAACCCGCCGCACCCATCAGAATCGCCGTGACGCCGAACATGGCGAGCGTGATGACAAGGGTCCCAAGACTCCCTCCAAGAACGCGGAGCGCCGCGAGCGTCGCGAGCGCCAGCAGAACAACCGCAAGCAGCGCAACAACCGTTTTGCTCCCGTCGAGCCCTCACTCAAACGCGAGGAGCTGGCCGCCATGAAGGTGGCCGAGCTGCGCGAGAAGGCCCGCGAGCTCGAACTTGATCCGACCGGCATCAAAAAGCCTGAGCTCATCGAGGCCGTGTATGCCGCCGCCGCCCGTGCGGAGGGCTTCCGTGACATCTCGGGCATCCTCGATATCGACAATCAGGGATTCGGGTACGTCCGTGCGCACGGTTACATGCCCAGCCGTGACGACGCCTTTGTGCCCGCGCAGATGGTTCGAGCCGCTGGCCTGCGTCCCGGCGACCTAGTTGAGGGCACGCTGCGCCCCATGCGCGCAAACGACAAGCTTCCCGGCCTCGCCAAGCTTCGCTCGGTGAACGGCATGGACCCCGAGGAGGTCAAGCGTCGCCCCAAGTTCTCCGATCTCACGCCGATCTATCCCAACGAGCCGCTCAAGATGGAGCATGGTCGCGATTCCATCACGGGCCGAGCCATCGACATCGTGAGCCCCATCGGCAAGGGCCAGCGCGGCCTGATCGTCTCGCCGCCCAAGGCCGGCAAGACCACCATCCTCAAGAAGATCTGCCAGTCCATCGCCATCAACAACCCCGAGGTCCATCTCATTTGCCTGCTGGTGGATGAGCGCCCCGAGGAAGTCACGGACATGCAGCGCTCCATCAAGGGCGACGTCGTGGCGTCGACCTTCGATATGCCCGCCGAAAACCACACGCGTGTGTCCGAGCTCGTGATCGAGCGCGCCAAACGCATCGTGGAGCTCGGGGGCGACGTCGTGGTGGTACTCGACTCCATCACTCGACTCGCCCGCGCGTATAACCTCGCGGCCCCGGCGTCCGGGCGCATCCTCTCCGGCGGAGTGGATTCCGCAGCACTGTACCCGCCCAAACGCTTCCTGGGCGCGGCTCGCAATATCGAGAACGGCGGATCCCTCACGATCCTCGCTTCTGCGCTCATCGATACCGGCTCCAAGATGGACGAGGTGATTTTTGAGGAGTTCAAGGGCACGGGCAATATGGAGCTCAAGCTCGATCGCGATTTGGCCGACCGTCGCATTTTCCCGGCCATCGACCCAGTGGCATCGGGCACGCGCAACGAGGACCTGCTCGTTGACGAGCAGATGCGCCCATTCATGTGGGGCATCCGCCGGATTCTGGCGGGCATGAACAATACCGAGCGCGCCGCCGCGTCCTTCATCAAGGGCCTCAAAGGCACGAACTCCAACCAGGATTTCCTTATCCGCACCGCCAAGAAGGCTGCAGACCACGCCGACGCGCTGTAGGGGCTTTTGGGTCGCGTAGCGGGGTATACGCTTCGGGTCGTGGCTTCGCTTCGTTCCGCAAAGACGACCCTACGGTATACCCCGCCACGCGACTAAGGCCCGTACGTGGTTGTGGAATCTGCCTAGACGAAAAATCCCCTCGCAGCTCTTCCTGCCGTGAGGGGATTGCCTTGCTTACAGGATGCCCAGCACGCGCTCTGCCGCCAGAGCTGCTTTGTAGGGGAGCACGCGCGAGGCTGCGTAGTAGGCCCGCATGTCCAGGGACGGGATGCAGAGGTCTTTGCCCGCGCGCGAGGCACGTAGGGCTGCCTTCGCCACGTTCTCGGCGCTCTCGAATCCAATTGCGGTCATGGCGCGTGCGGCGACATCGTCGCCCGGTTTGTCGAGGAATTCGGTCTTCATGAATTTGGGGCACACGGCGGTCACGTGGATGTCTGCGCTGCCGAGTTCTGCGTCGAGCGAGCGCGAGAGGTCCAGGACGAACCGCTTTGCCGCCGAGTACACGGCGAGCTTCGGTTGGGGAATGAACGCCGCCACGCTCGAGATGTTGATGATGCGGGAACCGGCGCGTAGATAAGGGAGGGTACGGTAGATGAGCTCGACCGGTGCCTGCATGAGCAGACGTGCCATTGCGCCGCCGTCTTTCGTGCGCTGGGAGGCGACCGAGCCAAAGATGCCGAACCCCGCATTGTTTACCAGGAGCGCGACTTCCGCGCCGGGCGTCTCGGCAAGAGCTCCCTCGATGACTTCGAACGAAGACGGATCGGTGAGGTCGAGGCAAAAGGGGCGAACGGGCGTCGAGCTCGTGCGGCGAAGCGCCTCAAGACGCTCGAGCCTCCGAGCAATGGCCCAGATCTCATCGATGTGCCCTGCCTCGCCGGCGTCTATGCGCCTGACGAGCTCTCGGCCCAATCCGGAGCTTGCTCCCGTGACAATGGCGACTCGCAGCATATGAACTCCCTACGTATCGATATCGCTTGTGCGATTTCGCATCGGCAAGGTTCTTGTTCCCGATTTCCACTTGCCAAATACACTTGAAAATACCTGCGAATTCTTACATAATCAACGAAGATCGCGACGGAATAATGCAGATGAAACGAACCACCATCCGTTGCTTGGGGCGCACTGCGCCATCGAGCCATGCCATTCATCTTTTCCATCCGACCTCAAGCCGTCGCCCGACGTAGTCTGGCGTGGTCATCTGTCATGAAACGTATGGTACCGAGGGAGTGCGCCATGGCTGAGGCAAGAATTGGATATCGTGGCAACGCGGTCGGCATCTCCGCGGGATTGGGCATTGCGCTTCCGCTTGCCGCGTATGCTGTGAGCTTGCCGTTCGATGGTGTAAGCGAGGTCGTCCGCGCCGACGCCATGCCGTTCGCCGCCGGTATCGTCGCCGGTGTCGGCATGCTGGCGCTCACGGGTCATCTTCTCGACGTCCATGCCGATCGTGTCGCCGCCGAAGAGGCCGAGGCCGCGCGATTCTCGTCCATGTACGAGACGGGCGTCATCAATAGGGGTGCTTCCAATTCGCACTCCCAGACATCCTCGGCACCACGGGGCAAGCGCTTTGCCCGTAAGGGCACCCCGGCCGGCGTCCCTGTGATCTCGCGCGCGGTCGATGCACTCGACGAGATGGAGGCATGGGCCGAAATCGACGCGATGTTCAAGGACGGCTCGCCTATCAGCTGTGACCCCACGCGTTCGAAGGATATGTACCAGATCGCGCTCGAGGAGTTGCGTCGTTCCGAGCGCGCTGCAGCGGCCGCCACCTCCGTCACCACGGCCACGGCTACCGCTGCCACCGCTGCCGTTCGAGCCACGACCCCCGTCCCTCAAGCTGCCAATGCGGGTGGGTCGTTCGTCGATGATTTCGATTTGGACGAAGCCGATGCTCGCGACGAGGCCATGGCCTCCCTGTACGGTCCCTCGGTCGTCTCTCGCTCCCATGCGCCCGTGCTTCCCACCATGTCCGCGCCCGTCGTCCAATCGGCGGTCCCCGTGCGAACGGCCCAGGCTTCTAGCCCCGCTCAACAAGTACGGTCGCAGGAGGCTCCGAGCGTCCCGGTTGCCGACTACTCCGGCCATGAGGGTATGTGGGCGGCGGCGCTTGCCATCCTCGCTGACGAGAGCGTATCTGCTCTGACATCCGTCTCTTCCACACCCGCTGTTGCCGAGCCTGCCGCGACCTCAGTCATGGATGCCAGGCGCATGGCGGCCATTGCCGAAGGCAGTCATGCCACGCGCCTGCATAGCCATGTCAACTCGATCATCGAGGAGGAGTTCGACAAGGTCCCGTCCAAAAGCGTCCACAGGACCGCTCATGAGTACCTTAAGGTCATCGAGGGCGGGACGGCGGGGATGCCGGCGCTTCAGTCTGCGGAGGGGTAATTCGGCTTGTCGAACTTGTCGAGTCAGTTTCGTTCCAAGGTGAGCATTCCCTGGCTGCTGCTCACCTTGGTGTTCGTCACCTTCATATGGGGCAACTCCCTCGTTCCCGGTCAGGGGAGCGGTTCTTTAAGCTTGAGTGTCATGGAATGTGCCCATGAGGTGCTGCGCTCACTGGGGCTTCCCTATGCGTGGCTGACGAACTTCATCATTCGCAAGACCGCGCATTTTACCGAGTATCTCGTGCTCGGTCTGTTCGCATCGCAGGCGTTCGACAGGACCGGTGCCGTGTCGCGCGCTTCCCTTGTCGCCACCGCCGTGTTTTGCGCATTCATTCCATCTATTGATGAGACGATTCAACTCTTCGTCGCCGATCGTTCCGGGCAAGTGGTCGATGTGCTCCTCGACTGCTGTGGGGCGGCAACGGGCATCGTGTTCCGGACAGCATGGATTAAGATGCGAAGAGGTCGCAACAACCCGTGTTGAGTGCGTACGAAGCGCGGGTAACCGCATTGCGCGGGATTGGGCGAAGCCGGCGGTGGGGCATGGGACGGCCATGGGGCCAATGGATTTTCACCCTCAGGCCAAGGCTCTCAAACTTTTCTTGAATTACCCCTTGCATTGAACGCCATGAGCGTGCATAATACTCTTCGCTGTGTGACAGACATGGTGGGTGTAGCTCAGTTGGCTAGAGCGACGGGTTGTGGTCCCGTAGGTCGAGGGTTCGAGTCCCTTTACCCACCCCATTCCCTTTCACATGGCAGATGCAAAGGGCGATTAGCTCAGCTGGCTAGAGCAGGGGACTCTTAATCCCAAGGTCCAGGGTTCGAATCCCTGATCGCCCACCACATTGCATCCTTTGGACATACGGGCGATTAGCTCAGCTGGCTAGAGCAGGGGACTCTTAATCCCAAGGTCCAGGGTTCGAATCCCTGATCGCCCACCATTGAATGTATGCTCCCGCAAGGGAGTTTTTCTTTATGTGCGTGTTCTAGCTCCTCAAATCGATTGCGTTCGGCTACATCCCATTGAATCCGGGGGATGCAGCAACGTTGATCAGGCACGCGGATGATGCATGTGCGGTGGATAATCGGGTCGATAGTGGGACCCAAGGCTCTCACGTCGTTCGCGCATGGCACTTAGCATGGCGTGAGCGAGCTTGAGCTGCGAGGAAATGCGAATTCCCCGTGCGAGTGAGGCGTCACGGGGGATGACGCAGTCGCGGCATGCTCCGTGGAAACGTGCCTCATGCTGTAACTGCTCGATATCCTGTAGCGCATCTGCGAGACCTGCCTCGGTGCGCTGGATCATGGCGTGCGCGCTCATCGTGCGCTTCATGTCCCCCGCAATGCGGGAAGCATCCATGTCGTCGAGGGGCACTTCCGTCATGCGGATGTCTTGAAGCGCCAGCTCGAGGGCGCGTGTCGCGACATGACGTATCGCGGCACCGGATTTCACGCACTGAGCTGCCTTCGCTGCCTGTGTGCCGGCAATCCTTCCAAACACGAGTCCATTGGCGCTCGAGAGCCCTCCAATGCGATCGGCCCCGTGCATGCCTCCCGTCACCTCACCGCAGGCATAGAGACCGGGCACGCCGGTCTGAGCACATTCATCGATCTGTATCCCACCGTTTGCCGCGTGTGCGTACATGGCGACGTGCAGGTTATCCGCGGGAGTGATGCCCAGCTCGTCTTGCATCCATTGGGCGAATGTCCTCACAAATTCGGGGGCTCCCTCATGCGGGAATCGATAGCGAACAGAAAGCCCCTCGTCGCCAGCAGCGTCAATCGCCATGTCCACGAGTGCGTCGTCAAGACGGCAGGTGAAGGGTCCGTGCCCGGAGCGCATCTCAAGGAGCGCGCCGAGGTCCTCTGGCTCCCTGGGCAGCAGTTTGTTCTCGTCCTCGAACATGGCGTAGCGAAACGTCTTCTCATTGAAGACGATGCCGCGGGCGGGGTAGACCAAGCCGGGCATCATCTGCATGAATTCAATGTTGACGAGGGAGCAGCCGGCATCCATGGCGATGCCCTGGGCGGAGCTTAGGACGTCTTGGGAGGTGAGGCTTCGCTCGAATAGGCCTCCGGTTCCACCTGTCGAGAGGACGACGGCGTTGGCGATGCATCCGAAGAGTTCCTGGGCCCTTCGGTCGTAGAGGATGGCACCAACAATCGCCCTCGTTCCGTCTTCGCCGCGGGTGAGGCGCATCAGCTCGCATCGTTCGAGGACATCTATGCCGAGTTCCTCGAACGCGCGCTTTGCGGCAGCCTCGAACTCCTTTCGTGTGATGCCACGCCACAAACGGTGTTTATGGTCGAAGCAGGGTATAAAGGTTGATTCAAGGGCGCTTTCGGCGCTTTCCGGACGTTTGAGCCTCACGCCAAGCTCATCTTCGAGCCAGGCGATCGACGGGTGAATACCCCGTACGAACGTCTCCACGAGCCTCTCATCGGCGACACCGCAGCCAACGCGTAAGATGGATGCGATCAGATCCGCCTCGTCGGTATCGGATTCGGGTCCGATGAGGCCGAGCCCCCATGTGCCCGGGTAGAAGCTCGATCCTCCGAATAGCGGTCCGGCGCAGGCGAGTGCCACCGATGCGCCATGGGATGCGGCTTCGATTGCGGCGCTGATGCCTGCAATGCCGCCTCCGATGACGAGGACATCGCATTTGAGTTCCATGGGGTTCTCCTATCTGCGGATTGGCCGATGATGCGCCGTTCACTAGGGTACGTGGTCGCGGTATCGTTCGGACGCGCGGGTCGGTACGCGGCAGATGCTATTGCGCGGACGGTTTGTCATACGAGTCATCTAGTCGGATATTGCATGAGATCGTCTGAATTTTAGATATATGCGTACGCGCCTCTCGTGCGCCTGAGGGCTGTCGCGCGCGTACATCGGCGGGTGCGCCCGTTGCCGTGTCCGCCTGTCCACCCTCCATCCTCCACCTGGAATCCTCTCCAAGAAAAAGGGCC
>OGZM01001908.1_pt1 | contig 13404 bp, 8 predicted proteins | sample 1576821 | NCBI WGS metagenome assembly OGZM01 (sample SAMEA3541491, study PRJEB24748) | human gut metagenome | biome: human gut; feature: human-associated habitat; material: faeces | place: China | collected 2012
TTCCCTTATTGGAGAAGGTAACAATCATGGATGTGGCTGCCGAAGGAAAAGCCATTGCAAAAGTAAACGACCTGGTAATTTTTGTTCCTTACGTAGTGCCGGGTGATGTCGTAGACCTGCAAATCAAGCGTAAAAAAAATAAATATGCCGAAGCCGAAGCGGTAAAGTTCCACGAACTATCGCCCAATCGTGCAGTTCCTTTCTGCCAGCACTATGGTGTTTGCGGCGGCTGTAAATGGCAAGTGCTACCCTACCCGGAGCAGATCAGATACAAGCAAAAGCAGGTGGAAGACAACCTGAGACGTATCGGAAAGATTGAACTTCCGGAGATTTCGCCGATTCTGGGTTCCGCAAAAACAGAGTTTTACCGGAACAAACTGGAATTTACATTTTCCAACAAACGTTGGTTGACGAACGAAGAAGTCCGTCAGGATGTGAAGTATGACCAGATGAATGCAGTAGGTTTCCATATTCCGGGAGCATTCGACAAGGTATTGGCAATCGAAAAGTGCTGGTTGCAGGATGATATATCCAACCGGATTCGTAATGCAATACGCGATTATGCTTATGAGCATGACTACTCATTTATCAACCTGCGCACGCAAGAAGGTATGTTACGGAATATGATTGTCCGCACTTCCTCCACAGGTGAACTAATGGTAATCGTGATCTGCAAGATTACGGAAGATCATGAAATGGAACTGTTCAAGCAGTTGCTTCAATTCGTGGCAGATTCTTTCCCGGAAATAACTTCTCTCCTATACATTATTAATAATAAGTGCAACGATACGATCAATGATCTAGATGTGTATGTGTTCAAAGGAAACGATCATATCTTTGAAGAAATGGAAGGATTGCGTTTCAAAGTGGGACCGAAATCATTCTATCAAACAAATTCAGAACAGGCATATAATTTATATAAGGTAGCCCGTGAGTTTGCCGGACTGACCGGAAATGAACTTGTATATGACCTTTACACCGGAACCGGAACTATCGCCAACTTCGTATCACGCCGGGCTCGTCAGGTGATTGGTATCGAGTATGTGCCGGAAGCCATTGAAGACGCAAAGGTGAACGCAGAAATCAACGATATTAAGAATGCCCTGTTTTATGCAGGTGACATGAAGGATATTCTGACTCAGGAATTTATCAACGAGCATGGACGTCCGGATGTTATCATCACCGACCCTCCTCGTGCAGGTATGCATCAGGATGTGGTGGATGTAATCTTGTTTGCCGAACCCAAACGAATTGTTTACGTAAGCTGTAATCCCGCCACTCAGGCACGTGACCTGCAATTACTGGACGAAAAATATAAGGTGAAGGCCGTGCAGCCGGTAGATATGTTCCCTCATACTCACCACGTGGAAAATGTGGTATTGCTGGAACTCCGATAATCTTTAATTGAATCGTTCTTAAAAGAAAAAAGAAATGGAAAAAAGACCGAGAAGAACTCCTGCTGAAAAAGCACGTGCACAATATACCAATTATGCAGTCAAAGAGCCAATGGAACTAATGGAGTTCCTGACTGCCAAAATGCCGGACGCAAGCCGTACAAAACTAAAGTCATTGCTCAGCAAACGAGTGGTATTGGTAGATAATGTAATAACCACGCAATTCAACTTTCCGTTGAAACCGGGAATGAAAGTTCAAATCAGCAAAGATAAAGGAAGGAAAGAATTTAATAACCGATTGCTGAAAATTGTGTACGAAGACGCATATATCATTGTGGTCGAAAAGATGCAAGGACTTCTGTCCGTCAATACGGAACGTCAAAAAGAGCGCACAGCCTATACCATACTTAATGAATATGTGCAACGTTCCGGACGTCAACACCGAGTGTACATTGTACATCGTCTGGACAGAGACACTTCCGGATTGATGATGTTTGCCAAGGACGAAAAAACACAACGTACTCTGCGCGACAACTGGCATGATATAGTGACCGACCGTCGGTATGTAGCCGTAGTAGAAGGAAGTATGGAAAAAGATTATGATACTGTTGTTTCCTGGCTGACGGACAAGACTTTATACGTAAGTTCCAGTGGATATGACGACGGCGGTTCAAAGTCTATCACTCATTATAGAACAATCAAACGTGCCAACGGATATTCTTTAGTGGAACTTGATTTAGAGACCGGACGTAAAAACCAGATTCGTGTACACATGCAGGATTTAGGACATCCGATTGCCGGAGACGGAAGATATGGAGGAGAAAATTACTCTAACCCGATCGGTCGATTGGCCCTTCATGCTTTCAAACTGTGTTTCTATCATCCTGTAACGGGAGATCTAATGGAGTTTGAAACACCTTATCCGGGAGAATTCAAGAAGTTGTTTCTGAAAAAATAGAATAAATACAAGTTAAAAGAAAGGAGCTATACCATTTATACACAAGTATGGCTCCTTTCTATATCTATTATATTATTTTCTTATTGCATTCTCAACTCAATATATCCGAAAAACTCGCCATCAAGATATAGATCACCTCGCATATAACGTCCGCTCACACGAACACCTCTCACCTCACGCAGAGCAAAATCATAACCATAATCAAGGTATAAAGTTCCATAATCTACCCGCCAACGAAAAGGCAAGTCACCGGCAGAAGCACCGTCATAATCATAGACCTGATAATCAATTCCCAAGCCGTTATTATCCAAGCGAATACCGCTTTCTATCGGATCTCTGTTAGTACCAAATCCCAAATCTCCAACCCATGTTCTCCCCATGAGGTCATCATAAATATCTTCATCATCCTCACATGAAGTAAAGCCGACAAGCAACGTCAGCATCAGCAGAAAACCTGCGTATTTTTTAATCAGTTTCATAATCTTCTAGTTTATTGCGTTTATAAATACAAATTTAGCGTTTTTATTTTACTATATGCTCCAAGCCATAAGTTTTTTGTACCTTTGTTCCCGATAATATTAAAAATTCTACATGAAACTTCTTTGGCTTGATTTAAATAGCTCCTATGCACACTCATCGTTGGCGCTCCCTGCATTACACGCCCAGATAGCAGACGACACTACTATTGAATGGTGTATAGTATCGGCAACCATAAATGAAAATACCGGAATGGTTGTCAGCCGGATTCACAAACACCGGCCGGACATCATTGCCGCCACCAACTGGTTATTCAATCACGAACAGTTGCTACACATCATATCCCGTGCTAAAGCATTACTTCCGCATTGCTGCATCGTACTCGGCGGTCCGGAGTTTTTGGGAAATAATGAAGCCTTTTTATATAAGAACAAATTTGTCAGCGGAGTGTTCCGTGGAGAGGGTGAAGAAGTATTCCCCCAATGGCTGAAAGTATGGAATCACAGTAAAGAAACATGGAAATCAATAACGGGACTTTGTTACTTGGATGAAAACGGTCGCTATCAGGACAATGGAATTGCCCGCGTCATGAACTTCTCTCAACTTGTTTCCCCCGAGAAAAGTTGTTTTTTTAACTGGAGTAAACCGTTTGTACAGTTGGAAACTACCCGAGGTTGTTTCAACACGTGTGCCTTTTGCGTCAGCGGTGGTGAAAAGCCGGTGCGTACCATTCCTTTGGAAGCTATCCGTGAACGTCTGAATGACATTCACCAGCATGGCATTAAGAACGTGCGCGTACTCGACCGTACTTTTAATTACAACAACAAACGGGCTAAAGAATTACTGGACTTATTCCGGCAATATCCGGACATCTGTTTTCATCTGGAGATTCATCCGGCTCTCCTTTCCGAAGAATTAAAACAGGAATTATCGGTCTTACCCAAGGGGTTATTACATTTGGAGGCCGGCATTCAAAGTTTAAAAGAGTCGGTTCTGCAACAAAGCCGCCGTATCGGAAAGTTATCCGACGCATTGGAAGGATTAAAATATCTCTGTTCACTAAAGAATATGGAAACGCATGCTGACCTCATAGCAGGTCTCCCACTCTATCACTTATCCGAGATATTCGAAGACGTCCGTACCTTGGCAGAATATGGTGCAGGAGAGATTCAACTGGAATCCCTAAAGTTACTTCCCGGTACCGAGATGCGGAGAAGAGCAGAAGAACTAGGCATTCAATACTCGCCCCTTCCCCCTTATGAAGTCCTCCAAACACGTGAGATTTCAGTAGACGAGTTACAGACAGCGCATTATCTATCCCGCCTGTTAGACGGCTTCTATAATACTCCTACCTGGCAAAACATCACCCGGATGCTTATTCTGGAAAATCCTCGTTTCTTACATGAGTTGCTCGATCATTTAGTTCAGGCAGATATCATCGGCACCCCGTTAAGTCTGGAAAGAAGAGGATTGATCCTATATAATTTCTGTAAAAATCATTATCCCGATTACTTGACTCAAGTCAGTATCGCATGGATCGAAGCAGGTATGTCATTAAAAAAAGTTCCCGCCGAAAAAGTCAGAACCAAACGGCAAGTTCCCCCGGAGAGTTGGGAAGTCATCTATGGTTCCTATCGGGAAAAACTACGTCTGTGTTTTCTCCCCGTTGATGAAGACGGACATGGCTACTGGTTCGGATTTGAGTCTGAAATCCAAAAGATAGAACCCGTATTCAAAGCTATTTCATAATGATGAATAATCTACAAGAAAAGTTTTAGAAGCCAAGGAGACACAACTTCCATTTTATTCTCTACCTTTGTAGAACGATTAAATAACATCATATAATAATGAAAAACTTTATCAAGGGATTCCGGTTTACCCCCTCCAATTATCCGGCAGCAGTAGAAGACAAAATACAGAAATATAGAAAACAAGGATACAAACTTCCGCCTCGTAAAGTGCTCCGTACCCCCGAACAACTGGAAGGAATACGTGAAAGTGCCAAAATCAACACTGCATTATTGGATCATATCGCGGAGAATATCCGTGAGGGAATGTCTACCGAGGAAATTGACAGACTAGTGTATGATTTCACAACCGGTCACGGAGCCGTTCCTGCTCCCCTCAATTACGAAGGATTCCCCAAGAGTGTCTGTACAAGCATTAACGACGTAGTATGCCATGGGATACCCAACAAGAATGAAATCCTGAAAAACGGAGATATTATCAATGTGGATGTCTCTACCATTTACAATGGATACTTCTCTGACGCCTCCCGCATGTTTATGATCGGCGACGTAAGTCCCGAAATGCGCAAACTGGTCCAAGTGACGAAAGAGTGTATGGAAATTGGTATTGCCGCCGCACAACCTTGGAAACAACTGGGCGATGTGGGTGCCGCTATTCAGGAACATGCCGAGAAAAACGGATTCAGCGTCGTGCGCGACCTCTGCGGACACGGTGTAGGCATGAAATTCCATGAAGAACCGGATGTAGAGCATTTCGGACGCCGGGGAACAGGCATGATGATCGTACCGGGAATGACTTTCACCATTGAGCCGATGATTAACATGGGAACCTATGAAGTGTTTGTCGACGAAGCTGACGGCTGGACTGTCTGCACTGATGACGGATTGCCCTCTGCCCAATGGGAGAATATGATTCTGATTACTGAAACCGGAAATGAAATCCTGACTTATTAAATGGAATTGATTTTACTTATTGTTATCGCCGTATTAGTGATAGTATTACTTGTACTATCACTAACGAAAGGCAACAACCAAAATCAAGCGGAACAACTGCAAGCAGCCTTACGGCAACAAATGCAAGAAAACCGGGAAGAACTGAACCGAAGTATCCGGGAGTTGCGCATGGAAATGACGCAAGTATTAAATCAGAATATGCAGCAACTCCAGGATGTCCTCCACAAGAATATGATGACCACAGGAGAATTACAACGGCAGAAATTCGACACAATGGCCCGCCAACAGGAAACACTGATTAAATCGACCGAGAAACGCTTGGATGATATGCGTCTAATGGTTGAAGAAAAGTTGCAAAAAACGTTGAACGAACGAATTGGGCAGTCATTTGAGATTGTCCGTTCGCAACTGGAAAATGTGCAGAAAGGTCTGGGAGAAATGAAATCTCTGGCCCAGGATGTCGGCGGACTGAAGAAGGTACTGAGCAACGTAAAAATGCGGGGAACATTCGGTGAGGTACAGTTAGGTGCATTACTGGAGCAAATGATGAGTCCGGAACAATACGACGCCAATGTCAAAACTAAGAAAAGCGGAACGGAGTTTGTAGAATTTGCTATCAAACTGCCGGGAAAAGACGATGTGAACAGCACGGTCTATCTCCCGATTGATGCCAAATTCCCCAAAGACATATACGAACAGTATTACGATGCTTTCGAAGCGGGAGATACCGCTTTGATCGAATCGTCCGGCAAACAACTGGAAAACACCATTAAGAAAATGGCAAAGGATATTCACGACAAATATGTCGACCCTCCTTTTACCACAGATTTCGCAATCATGTTTTTACCGTTCGAAAGTATCTATGCAGAAGTTATCCGGCGGACAAGCCTTGTCGAAACACTTCAGAAGGAATACAAAATCGTCGTAACAGGCCCGACTACTTTAGGAGCCATTCTGAACAGCCTTCAAATGGGTTTCCGTACCTTAGCCATTCAGAAACGTACCGGAGAAGTCTGGACTGTATTGGGAGCTGTAAAAACCGAATTCAGCAAATTCGGCGGACTGCTTGAGAAAGTACAAAAGAACCTGCAAAATGCCGGTGACCAGCTTGAAGAAGTTATGGGCAAACGAACCCGTGCTATCGAACGGAAGCTACGTCAAGTAGAACAATTACCACATGAAGAAAGCCGGAAAATACTTCCAATCGAAGAAGACGGGGAACTATTTGACTAATCCGAAAAGAATAGCGCTAAAACGAATTTGTTAGGAATATCTTTCTTGAATGCTAGAGGGCGTGTCTAATAAGTCGGGGTGGTAGGTAGATGCACAATGCTGATAATAAACAATTCATGCATTCACCTACCACCTCCCCCTACGGGTACTCCTCCTTCCTGAAGGAGGAGAGTTTTAAATACTACCGACTTGTCATTCTGTTATTACTCCAGTAGTCTCTAACTATGCAGTCTCTAACTTTGCGATCTCTAACTATGCAGTCTCCAACTATTATCAGTGGAGAAATAAGTATTTTATTGATAGTTCAACTTTAACAAATAATTATTCCGGAGAACTGTCTTCACATCGGTCACTATCCCCATTTCACATCCCTTATCCACCTTCATACTGACAGTAATCTCATTCTTCTTATCTCCCTGTAATGTACAGAAATCTTTCAAATCTCTCTCCAATTCAGCCAGAGTAAAATTCGTTATTTCTTTCTCTACTTTGCCTGCGGCAGAGAGTAATTTAAGATGAATGCCGGTAATCTTCATTGTAGTAGAATTATTATATGGATTTTTCTTTCTATCCTTGATAGAAATATCGCCATAACCAATCAAAATAGGAAATTCTTTATCAAGGTATTCCTTACTGTTATTTCCCGATGTTTGGGCAATATCAGCCCGAATTTCAACAAAAGCATCCCGCATAACAGACAACAAATCTTTTACCTGTTCTTTAGGAGTATCAGGAGAAAACAAGACCCCTCCCACTTGATCCTCTGCACTGTTATACTTTTCTTTTGCCAGGCGCTTATGTTCCACCATTGTTTTTTTAAGTACCTCTTTCAGGTCTTCCTTAGCAATCGTTTTATTGTTCAAAGTCAATTGTCCATTAGCATCTACTTTTACGATATGCGCCTGTCGCTCCCGAATCTTATATTTCAGCTCCGCATTCTTAGGAGAACGATTATAATATGCCTCCATTTCATCATCAACAAACTTGAAGATATCCTGATCTTCTCCGGTTTTTGATTGCAATACTTCCCGGACCGTATTTAGTCCTAAGTCTTCTTTCACTTCCGGCTGTGCAAACGCATAAAGCGCTCCACCCATTACAGGCACCACAAACAATAGTTTCAACCGTGCCCACCGATTGGTTCTTTCTTTTAACATCATAGTAATACGTTTTTTAAGTTTAGAGTGATTAAAACCGTTGGCCATAGAGTAGAGCCTTGTACCAACAGCTTTTTTCACCAATAAAAGTTGATATCTCGTTGCATCAATGCCTGTATTAAGCACCCCATTATCCGCTTCAAACTCATGTACTTCCTGCAATTCCCGTTTCAGCAGCCAAATGGCCGGGTTGAACCAATAAAGAATTAACAAACACTGCATACATAATAAATCGAGTGTATGCCGATAACGTAAATGCATCGTCTCATGGAGTAAGATCCCGTCTGTCGACTGTTGTGAGTAGTCGGATACGGAAACAACAATATATTTTCCCCAGCAAAAAGATGAAATAGGTTCCGATACTACAATCAGTTTATACTTCCCATAGGAGCGCCTCTTTCCGTTCCGTATAAGCTGGAACATCCGATAAAAGGAAAGCAAAATCCTGCACAAAACAAACAGCCCGCCTGCCAGATAAACATATCCCAAAGCAATAGGACACCAATTTATAGCCTGCATATTTCCGGTTTCGTCCACTTGCGGCCGAACCCAAAACATTGTGTCCCAAAATATGCCGTCCGCCTGCTCAACAAAAATCCCCTGAATCGTTTGTAAAGGAACAGTTAAAAATGTCTCCTCTTGAGTGGTAAATTCTATCAAAGGGAGAAACATACATCCTATGATCCCCGCCAATATAGTCACCCGGTTGAAGCGAAAAAAAGTAGTTCCGCTCATTAATAATTTAAAGAGTAGATAGAATATTATCAGGTAACATCCGGATTTCAACAGATAAAACAATAAGTCTCCCATAGTAATGACATCTTTTTATCAATAGTGCGTTTCCCAACTATTATTGCAAAAACTATTTTTCGTTTTTCCCTCGTTGAATCTGGTCAATGAGTGCTTTAAGCTCATCAACAGACAATCCTTCTTCTTCAATAAAAGAAGACACAACATTGACATACGAATTATTATAGTATTGAGAAATCACTTCTTTAAGAGCAGAACTTTTATACTCCTTCTCCGAAACAAGTGCATAATATTGATAAGTATTTCCATAAGGCGTATAACCTACGAATCCTTTCTCCTCCAACCCGCGCACAAGAGTGGAAACGGTATTATAATGCGGTTTGGGATCTTCATAATAAGCTAATAGTCCGCGAACAAACATCGGGCCGTTTTCCCAGAAAATACGCATTATTTCTTCTTCTTTTGCTGTCAATCGTTTCATACATTTCTATATTTTCGGTTTAACTCACCAAGTATAACGCCACAAATATAGTATTTAATATCGAACAAACAACTAAAATGCGCAGTTATTCAACTAAAGAAAACAGTTATTTAACTATTCTTATTAGTAGATCAGTTCCATACCCTATTATTTCCATATAATAACTACCGGAAATAATAGGGTATAGAGAGTTTATTTAATCAGTATAGCTCCTTAAAGCCAGGTTTTTCACCCAAAGAACAAATATTCCGGTCAAAATCAAGTTCAGTACTAAAGTAAGTACAGAAATTACCAATGCCGGACCTCCCAAATTATATCCCAATGCGATAAAAATAATTCCGGCCCCCACTTCACCACGGGTAAACATACCGATAGAAAGTGCCAGTCGTTCACTCAGCTTCCGGTCACGATAGAAAAACATAGGACATAACTTTCCCACGTTCGACAACAAAGAAACAATTACCACATGAAACAGAATCATCCCCCACGACATCATTTCCTGGGAACCTGTCACCGAATATGCCCCCGAGTGCGTTTCCGCAAAATTGACTCCGATAAAATGAGGCATACTCATTCCTACCAGGAACATAAAGAAGAAAGAGATTCCGGTAGAAACTCTCCGTTCCACAGGCGTGTCATGTTCCTTATGCTTCATAATCATACCCAATACAAATGCCGGAAGCAGCACCTCAATATGGATACTTCCCGCCTCTCCGTACAGCTCCTTGCTACCAAGATAGAGTATCTGCGTAGCCAGAAATATGATAACCGAATAGAACAGGATCGCTTTCCAGTCCTGACGCCAGTCGTATTTATTCAACTGTTGCCAACCGGCGGCCAACAGCATAAACACAATCACCACGACAATAATCAACTGCCAGCGCAATCCGATCATCATGATCTGGAGAGGAATCATCAGGATGATCGTATCCAAATCATCGAAAATAGCCAATACCTGAATCTTCTTATAAATCCAACTGGACTTCAGCCCGATAGCGGCGAGCATGGTAAACAAGATTCCCGCTGATGTCGGAGCGGCAAAACGGCTCAACAACAGATTCTCTTTCCAGGCGTCGCCATTGCCCCAAAACTCGGGCGGCAACAACACGAAAACATAGTACAGAGCGATGAGCAGCCAAGGTACGGCTGCCGTAGCCATAGCGATGAAATAGTCCTCGGCATAGGAGCGCCAACGTTTTTTATCGATCTCGAATTCCCGGCCGACATTGATCATGATGAACGACAGACAGACATAAAGAAAGGTCGTCGCCCCGGCCCGAAATGCAGGATAGCTCTCTCCGAGCATCCCCGGAAGAATCTGGGAAGCCACGAGGCCAAGGATGAGAAGCAGGGAAAATGAGAAAATCTTTTTCATCGGAGGTTTTCAATAGAATGTTCGCGCAGTCGGCACAAGGATTTATGTCGGCTAAATCGCGGGTACCGCCCGGAATTTTGGTACAAAGAAAATCAAAATCCCGGAATTTCCCCGCATCGTCCGCCAAAAAAGCACCGACTGCGCACCTCAACGCCACTTTTTCGTGCGGAAGAACAAATAGGTCACGAATCCGATGACGATCATCACGCCCCAGGCCAGGATATAACCGTGCTCCCACTCCAGTTCGGGCATGTTACGGAAATTCATCCCCCATACTCCGACCAGAAAAGTCAGCGGAATGAAGATGGTCGATACGACAGTCAGCCGTTTCATAATATCGTTCATCCGCAAATCGTTGTTCGAGATATACAAATCCATCAGCGACGAAAGGGTTTCACGGCAGATGTCGATATTTTGCGCCACGTTGAGCAGGTGATCGTTCACATCGTTGAAGAAGGGCCGATTGACCCGGTGCAACAAACTCGAATCGGAACGAAATAGCCGCGAATATTGTTCCTTGAGCGGCAGAACCGTCCGCTTGAGCTGCATGTAATCCCGCCGGAGCTCCTGCATCTGTACTCCGATGTCCCGGTCTCCGGTATCGGCCAGCAATGCAGATTCCAGCTCCTCCAACCCGTCGCTGATCGCCGCTGCAACCGACATATAACCGGTTATCAAGCCATTGAGCAACACCGAAAACAGGTAGTCCGACTGTCGGGTACGGATTTTCAGTACATTGTTACGGATGGCACGCATCACATCGTCGAAAAAATCGTTGTCCCGCTCCTGAAACGTCAGCACGAAATCAGCGCCCTGCACCAGACTGACCTGCATCGCTTCGCCACCCATAATCTGCTTGGCAATAATCACATTGTACTGATCGTGCTCCTCGACCTTGCTGGCATGGTCGGTATTGAGAATGTCCTGCATGACCAGAAAATCGATCCCGAAATGCGTACAAACCGTCTGCACGGCATCCGTATCTTCCAGTCCGTGAATCTGCAGCCAAGTGATGCCATCGGGCTGAAAGCGGGACTTCATCTCCCCGAAATCATCTCCCGCAGCCTCTTCGACCCGATCCACAGTATAGCTGCACAGATGCAGATGAGTCCGTGTTTTCGTATCCCCGTTGTAGGCGAGCTTGTCGCTGAGCAGGTTGTTTTTCATGGCTGTACGATTAAAATTCGACCGTGACGCCCAGCGTCGGCACCAGCGTACCGCTCGCCTGGCGGATATACTTCATCTTATAACGCTGCTCCGAAGGCGGAGCCGAAGGATTCTCGATCACGCCGGTACTCATCAGCACGTCGGGCTGACGGAGCTTGCTGAAGGTCACGTTCTGCAAATCGACATAGATACCCAGCATGCATTTACGGAAATAAAACACCTTATCGACGCGCACGTCCAACTGGGCGAAGGCATCCAAACGTCCGGTATTGTATTTCGAATAGTCGTAATAAGGACGTCCCGAAGCGTTCCACGCCTCGACGAGCGACGATTTCTCGACGTCGTACGGCGTATAAGGCGTTCCGCCGATAGCGCTCAGCTTCGCCCCGACGCTCCACCCACGCGAGAAATCGTACGTACCGCTGATATTCGCCACGAAACGATTGTCCCAGGCAGAAGGAATATATTTCGCATCGTGCCGACTGCGGTATTCGCTGCTGAAAACGGTCAGTGCACCGACCAGATTGAAACGATCGGGAAGCTGCCAACGCACCATCAGCTCCAGACCGTAGGCGCGTCCCTGGGCCGAAGAAACGAGCAATTCGTCGCCCGAGGTACCGTAGTCGTTGCCTTTGCAGGTCAGCGGCACGTCGTCCGCCACCGAAAGCGGGATATTCGTATAATATTTGTAGAAACCTTCGAGCGAAACCACCAACCGGTCACGCAGACGCCAGTTGACGCCGACGGCGCTTTGCAGGACCCGCATATACTCCAGACCCCGATTGACCAGCTCGCCCGTATTGTCTTTATAACCGAGCGCCGTATAGGGCGGCAACTGGTAGAAAAGCCCTGCGCTTCCGCTCACCGACCAACTGTCGCTCAAGGCATAAGAAGCCGACACACGGGGCGAAAGCTGCTTCCAGAAACGCTCCATTTCCGCCGAATAGTCGCATCCGTCGGCCCGCACCCCCATCGAAACCGTCAGCCGCTTGTCTGCGGAGGCATAGTCGGCCCCCACGAAAAAGCCCCAGCCGACAATTCCCAAATAAGTGCGATAGTCCAGCAGCTCGGCTTCCTGCTGATAAGTCCGCTGCAAAGTCTTGTTATGATAGGTAGAATAGTTCAGTTCGGCTCCTTCGCGCAGCGTCCACCGGCCCAGGTAGGAGCGATTTTCGAACCGCAGGGTCGTCTTCTGCTCCACGCCCCGCAAACGCAGGGTCAGATTATCCGGAGTCGATTCGTCGTTGTTGCGGTATTTGGTATTGCGGTTATTCAGGTAGTTATGACTCAACGCCACCGACTGCACGTGCCGTCCGGCGTAATGGCGGTACACGGCACCCACAGTAAAGGTTTCCTGTTGGATACGAGGCAGGTAACTGAGCAGATATTCGTTCTCCTCGCCCTTCTCGTCGAGATTGAGCTTCATGTTGTCGATGCCCACCAGTCCGAGGAAAGTCAGCTCGTCCCGCTCCGAAAAACGGGTCTTGACCTTCAGTTGCCCGTCGATGTAATTGGGCAGAAAAGGAAGCCCCAGCAATTTGAAGAGGAACTGGAGGTAGGATTGCCGCACGGAAAAGAGGTAAGTCGTCTTTTTACCCACGTGTCCGCTGCCGCTGAGCGACACTTCGGAGGCACCGAGCGTCGCCTTGAAGGTCTGCCGTTCGAGATCGCCGTCCCGCAACCGGAAATCCAGCACCGAACTGAGCGCCC
>OGZM01001914.1_pt1 | contig 13363 bp, 11 predicted proteins | sample 1576821 | NCBI WGS metagenome assembly OGZM01 (sample SAMEA3541491, study PRJEB24748) | human gut metagenome | biome: human gut; feature: human-associated habitat; material: faeces | place: China | collected 2012
AACATATCGTTTTTTACGATGAACTCGCTGCATAAATTACGCAGATATTTTTAATATCGAGAATTTTATTTTTAAATTACTACCTTATAAAAGAAACTATGTTAAAAATTTTTTATAAATTAGTTTGCCAACATACGAATTTAAAATTTTAATTTTTATATAAGGAGAGATTTTTATGGAACAAAATAATGAAATTTTTGCAAAAATGCCTGTGAAAAAAGCAGTGGTTAAAATGGCAGTACCAAGTGTTATATCTTCACTTGTCCTTGTAATTTATAACATGGCTGATACTTTTTTCGTAGGACAGACACATGATGCAATGCAGGTAGCAGCAGTATCTTTAACAAACCCTGTATTTGTAATGTTTATGGCTTTCGCCAATCTTTTGGGAATCGGCGGAAGTACAGCCATATCTATTTTTTTAGGAGAGAATAATAAACAGCAGGCAAAATCAGCAGCAGCTTTCTGCTGTTATGCCTCTCTTGGACTTGGATTTATTTCAGCAGTGCTGATTCTTCTTTTTATGGATCCACTACTTAAAATTCTTGGGAGTAGTCCAAACACATATGAATTTTCCAAAGACTACCTGTTTTATATAGCTTTGGGAGCTCCTTTTATCTTTTTTGCAAATGCTTTCGGACACACAGTTCGTGGAGAGGGAGCAGCCTCTGCATCTATGATAGGAGGAATGATAGGAACTATTGTTAATATTATTTTAGACCCTGTATTTATTCTTACTTTAAATATGGGAACTGCAGGAGCAGCTATTGCAACTGTTTTGGGAAATATTTTCGGCTGTATCTATTATGTTTATTATTTTCAGAAAAAAAGCCCGTTTCTTTCTATTGCTTTCAAAGATTTTTCTCTTATGGGAAAAGCTGCAAAAAGAACAACAGTTCTTGGTATTCCTGCCGGAGTAAACTCTGCACTTATGAGTGCATCAAATATTGTTTTGAATAATAAACTTGCATCTTATGGAGATGCTCCTGTGGCAGCAATGGGAGTTGCAATAAAAGTATATCTTCTTATTGTTTTTATTCATATGGGAATAGCAAACGGAATACAGCCTCTTTTGGGATACTGTTTTGGAGCCAAAAGAAAAGAGCGTTTTGTAAGTATATTTAAGTTTAGTGCATGGATTACAATAATAATAGGAACAATTCTTACAGTAATTTATATTGTTTTCAGCTCTCAGATTATTCAGCTGTTTATTAATGATAAAGAAGTTATTTTATACGGAAAAGAGATGCTTATTGCAACAGCAGTTCCCGGACCTATTCTTGGAATACTGTTCCTTTGCACTAACAGTATGCAGGCGGTTGACCGTCCTATGCCTGCAACAATTCTTTCTGTCTGCCGTCAGGGATTTGTTTTTATTCCTCTTCTGTATATTTTTGATGGACTTTTTGGTTTAACAGGAGTTAACTTTACACAGGCAGCAGCTGACTATATCTCTGTTGGTTTATCTATTATTCTGTTTAAATGGTCTTTAAAAAATCTTCGGAATGAAACAAAATAATTTTTAATGATTAATTGACAAAAGATGTTTTTTCTTTGTAAAATAATGAAAATCGCAGATAAAGAAGTATTGGAGAAAAAACAATGATAAGAAGATTTAATAAAAATGATATTGATGAAGTAATGAAAATATGGCTTAATTCAAACGTTCAGGCTCACAGCTTTATAAATAAAAGTTATTGGGAAGAAAACTATCCTATGGTAAAAGAGATGATTCCACAGGCAGAAGTATATATTTATGAAGAAGAAAATAAAATTTGCGGCTTTATAGGTCTGGCAGAAAACTATATAGCAGGAATTTTTGTTGATGAAAAATTCAGAGGAAAAAGAATAGGGCAGAAACTTTTAAATTATGCAAAAGAAATTAAAGAAGAACTGACTCTTCAAGTATATGAAAAAAATACAGGAGCAGTGAGGTTTTATAAAAGAGAAAAATTTATAATCAAAACTGCTCAGGAAGATGAGACAGCAGGAGAAAAAGAATTTTTTATGATATGGGGAAAATAAAAAATTTGTATTTTTTCTCATTACTCTTGTATACTTTTTTATTCGCATTTGTCTGGTATTCTTTTTTTGAAAAGAAATACAAAACTGTGATATAATTAATACAATAAAATTAAATTAAAATATAAATTTATGGGGGACGTAAAATGCAGTATTTTTCAGGAAGATTTAAAGAAAAAGCAAGTGATTTAATTCTTGATTTTCATTCATCAATTAATTTTGATAAAAGATTATACAGATACGATATTATGGGAAGCATTGCCCATGTAAGAGGACTTGGAAAACAGAATATTATTCCAAAGGAAGATTCAGAACTTATTGAAAAAACTTTAAGAGAAATTTTATCTGATATAGAAGAAGGAAAAATAACATTTTCAATAGAGTATGAGGACATTCATATGAATATTGAAAAAATACTTACAGACAGAATAGGAGATGTTGGAAAAAAACTTCATACAGGAAGAAGCAGAAACGATCAGGTTGCTCTTGATATGAAACTTTTTACAAAAGATGAAGTGAAAAAAGTTCAATCTTATGTGCTGGAACTTATTGAAATTTTAAATAATACAGCAAAAGAAAATGTAAAGACATATATGCCCGGATTTACACATCTTCAAAAGGCACAGCCTGTAACATTTGCTCACTATCTTTTAGCATATGCTGAGATGTTCAGAAGAGATTACACAAGACTTGAAAATGCTTTTAATCTTATGAATACATCTCCTTTAGGTTCTGCAGCTCTTGCAGGGACATCATATCCTTTGGACAGAGAGTTTACAAGCGAAATTCTTGGATTTAACAATCCTTGTTGGAACAGTATGGACGGAGTAAGCGACAGAGATTATCTTGTTGAAATTATGAACTGTTTCTCACTTATCATGGTGCACCTTTCTCGTTTTTCAGAAGAGATTATTCTTTTCTGCTCAAATGATTTTGGATATATTGAACTTAGCGACGCTTTCTCAACAGGAAGCAGCATAATGCCTCAAAAGAAAAATCCAGATGCAGCAGAACTGATAAGAGGAAAAAGCGGAAGAGTTTTCGGTGATTTAATGGGACTTTTAACAGCATTAAAAGGTATTCCTTTAGCATACAACAAAGATATGCAGGAAGATAAAGAGGCATTCTTTGATGCAGTTGATACGGTAAAAGGATGTTTTACTGTGTTTAACGGTATGGTAAAAACTATGAAGCCAAGAAAAGAAAAAATGCTTAAAGCATGTCACGATGGATTTATAAATGCAACAGATGCAGCAGATTATCTGACAGGAAAAGGAATGAGTTTCAGAGATGCTTACAAAATTACAGGATCTATGGTTGCATACTGTATTGACAATAAGAAATCTTTAGACACTATGAGCATGGAGGAATACAAAAACTTCTCTGAGCTGTTTGAAGAGGATATTTACAAAGAGATAGATATTGAAAGATGTGCAGAAAAAAGAACAACACTTGGAGGACCGGGAGAGTCAAGTGTAAGAAAGCATATTACAGATGTTGATGAATTTATAAAATCTGCTGTGGAACATTTAAAAAAATATAAACTTAATGATATTTTATAAAAATTTTTTCTTGACATGGAGTGAACTCCATATGGTAGGATATAATTATTAAAGTGAAGGGAAAAGGAGGAGTTTGGTATGGAACAGAAAAAATTAGGATTTGGGTTTATGCGTCTTCCGCTTTTAGATAAGGAAAATCAGGAAAGTGTTGATGTTGAGCAGTTAAATAAAATGGTAGATGAATTTATAGAAAATGGTTTTACATATTTTGATACAGCATATATGTATCACAATTTTAAAAGTGAATTGTTTTTAAAAGAGTGTCTTGTAAAACGTCATAAAAGAGATACTTTTACAGTAGCATCAAAACTTCCTACTATGTTTTTAAAAGCACAGGAAGATGTAGACAGAATATTTAACGAGCAGCTTGAAAAATGTGGTGTAGATTATTTTGATTACTACCTTATTCACAATTTAGGTGTAACAAACTATCAGACTGCGCAGAAATTTAATGCTTTTGAATATGTACAAAAGAAAAAAGAAGAGGGAGTTGTTAAACAGTTTGGTTTCTCTTTCCACGACTCAGCAGAACTTCTTGATAAAATTTTAACAGAACACCCTGAAGTTGATTTTGTTCAATTACAAATTAACTATTTAGACTGGGAAACAGAAAGTATTCAATCTGAAAAATGTTATCAGGTTGCTGAAAAACACGGAAAACCTATCATAGTAATGGAGCCTGTTAAAGGAGGAACACTTGCAAATCTTCCTGAAGAGGCAGATAAACTGTTAAAAGAATATAATCCAAATACATCAACAGCATCTTGGGCAATTCGTTTTGCTGCAAGTCTGCCTAAAGTAATGATGGTTTTAAGCGGAATGTCAGATATACATCAGCTTGAAGACAATATGAGCTATATGAAAGATTTTGTTCCTTTTGTTGAGGAAGAATATCTTCTTTTAGATAAAATAGTAGGAATTTTAAATGCAAATATAGCTGTTCCATGTACAGCTTGTCAATACTGCGTTGATGGATGTCCTATGCATATAAACATACCTAAATGCTTTGCTCTGTATAACTCTGAAAAACAGGCATTAAACAAAGGATTTTCTATTCATCAGGCATATTATGACAACTATACTAAAGGGGAAGGAAACGGAAAAGCTTCTGACTGTATTAAGTGTGGAAAATGTGAAAAAAGCTGTCCGCAGCATATAAAAATCACAGAAGAGCTTGAAAAAGTAGCTGCCGTGTTTGGTAAATAAAATGGAAACACATGAGATACTGCTTAAATTAAAAAACAACGAGCTTTCTCTTGAAGATGCAGAGCTTATGCTTAGAAAACAGCCTTTTGAAGAGATGGGATATGCAAAAATTGATACTCACAGAAAAATAAGATCAGGTTTTTCTGAAGTGATTTTCTGCAGCGGAAAAAATGACGAGCACCTTCTTCGTATTTTTGGAAAACTTTATGAAGAGGACGGAGAGGTTTTTGGAACAAGAGCCTCAAAACATCAATATGAAATAGTAAAAAAAATATATCCGCAGACAGAATACAGTGAGATATCAAAAATATTAAAAATAGAGAAAAAAGATAAAAAAAGAACAGGAAAAATAGTTGTATGCACAGCAGGAACAGCTGATATTCCTGTGGCAGAAGAGGCAGCAGAAACAGCAGAATATTTTGGAGCAAATGTAGAGAGAATATATGATGTGGGAGTAAGCGGCATTCACAGATTATTCTCTAAACTTGATATAATTCAAAGTGCAAACTGTGTTGTTGCTGTAGCAGGAATGGAGGGAGCTCTTGCAAGTGTAATCGGAGGGCTTGTAAACAAGCCTGTTATTGCTGTTCCTACATCAGTTGGCTACGGAGCAAATTTTGGAGGAGTTGCAGCTCTTCTTACAATGATAAACTCTTGTGCAAACGGAATAGCGGTTGTAAATATAGATAACGGTTATGGAGCAGGATATATGGCAACACAGATAAACAGATTGGGAGAAGGAAAATGAGTAAAAAACTATATCTTGAATGTTACAGTGGTATAAGCGGAGATATGACAGTTGCAGCTCTTCTTGATTTGGGAGCAGATGAAAAAGTATTAAGAAAAGCACTTGATTCTCTTCCTGTTGAGGGCTTTAAAATAGAGATAAAAAGAGTTAAAAAGGCCGGGCTTGATGTGTGTGATTTTAATGTAATTCTTGACAAAGAACATGAAAACCATGATCATGATATGGACTATCTTCACGGAGAACATCATCATGAGCATAATCATCACCACCATCATCACCATGAGCACAGAACTCTTCACAATATTCTTCATATAATAGATCATGCAGATATGACATATGAGGCAAAAAAAACAGCTGCCAGAATTTTTACAATTTTGGGAGAGGCTGAGGCAAAAGCACATGGAACTGATTTAGACCATGTCCATTTTCACGAAGTGGGAGCTGTTGATTCTATTGTTGATATAGCAGCTGCAGCAGTGTGTCTTGATAATCTTGGAATAACTGATGTAATAATTCCATGTTTGTATGAGGGATACGGGTTTGTTAATTGTCAGCATGGAACAATGCCTGTACCAGTGCCTGCAGTGACAAATATTGCAGCAGCAAATAATCTTAATCTTCATTTTACAGATGTTGAAGGAGAACTGGTTACTCCAACAGGAGCAGCCATTGCAGCAGCAATAAAAACATCTGACAAACTTCCTAAAAGTTTTACTATTGAAAAAATAGGGACAGGAGCAGGAAAAAGAAATTATAAAAGACCAAGCCTTTTAAGAGCAATGATAATTAAAGAAACGGTTGTGGAAAAAGACTATATTTATAAACTTGAATCTAATATAGATGACTGCACAGGAGAGATGCTTGGTTTTACAATGGAAAGACTGCTGAAAGCAGGAGCAAGAGATGTTCATTACAGCTCTGTATTTATGAAGAAAAACAGACCTGCATATCAGCTTAATGTTGTGTGCAGCGAAGAGGACATAGAAAAACTTGAAAAAATAATTTTCGAAGAAACAACAACTATTGGTATAAGACGTATTAAAATGGAAAGAACAGTTTTGAAACGCAGAATAGAAAAAATCAAAACTTCTCTTGGAGATGCAGATGTAAAAATCTGTGACTTAGGAAATGGAAAAAGAATTTATCCTGAATATGAAAGCGTAGCTTCAATATGCAGAGAGAAAAATCTTCCTTTCCAAGAAGTTTACGGAATGATTCAGAGAGAATATAAAGGTGATGAATAAATGGGTTTCTGTGAAGAAAAACTGGAATCCCTTCTTTCTCTTATGAAAAAATATGCAGAAGAAGATATTATTGTAGCTTTTTCCGGAGGAGTGGACAGCAGTATAATTTTGAAAGCAGCCTGTATGGCAGCCTCTCAATCTGGAAAAAAAGTGTATGCAGTAACTATGCACACAACACTTCATCCCTCTGCTGATATAGAAATTTCTAAGAAAGTGGCAGATGAGTTAGGTGCAGAACATACAATCATTTATGCTGATGAAATTGAAAATGCCGGAATTAAAAATAATCCTGTGGACAGATGTTACCTTTGTAAAAAATATCTTTTCAATGAAATAAAAAAGAAAGCAGAAGAGCTTGGAGTAAGATATATTTTAGAGGGAACAAACGAAGACGATCTTCATGTGTACAGACCGGGAATAAAGGCTGTAAAAGAGCTTGGAATAATGAGTCCTTTGGCAGAGTGTAAAATCACCAAAAAAGAGGTAAGATTCTTTGCTGAAAAATATGGAATTTCTGTGTCTGACAGACCCTCTGCACCATGTCTTGCAACAAGATTTCCATATAACACACCTATTTCTTATGAAAATATGAAAAAAGTGGAAAAAGGAGAGGAATTTATAAAAACTTTTGGTGTATATAATATTCGTTTGAGAATTCATAATAATATTGCCAGAATTGAGATTGATGAAAAATATATGATGAAAATAATAGAGCATAAAAAAGAAATTATTGAATATTTAAAGAATCTGGGATATGATTATGTTACTATAGACTTAGAAGGATTTCGTTCAGGAAGTATGGATATATTTTTAAACAAAGCACAGGGAGGAAAGTAATGAGAAAAAAATGGGGACCTCTTATTGGAGGAATTCTTATTGGTTTTATAATAATGGCAATGAGATATGAAAATGTTGTTCCTGCTGATAAGTTGATATATAAACATAATCTGGTTTATGAATCAGTACAAGATAAGGATAAACTTTTTACAGGAACTGCAAAAGTATATTTTAAAAATTCTCAGCAGGTTAAAATTTCTTCTGAATATAAAAAGGGAAAGCTTCATGGAAAAACAATAGAGTATGATGAAGATGGAAGTGTACTGAAAAAATCTAAGTATAAAAAAGGTGAAATAGTTAAATAGAAGATTCTCAAGGAATAATCGAGTAATGAATTTCTTATAAAGATAAAATTTTAATGAATTTATAATACTTCTATAATCAGCTAAAAAAATAGGAAAATCCATAAAACTAAATTTCCTATTTTTTAGCTGTTTTTATTTTTCTGTATACCCATAGCTGGGTAATTATTACTTTAATCCTCAATATGGTTAGATAATATTTTTATAGAACATTAAGTTTAATAACTCCAGCGTTATTTAAATTTCATTATGATTTAGATAATACTGATAATTTTGAATCAGTAACAGAATTTTCAGAATAATTTAAATTTCATTATGATTTAGATAATACACTTCTCTTTGAAAAACTCATTTTCTACAACTCCTATTTATAAAATTTGCCTATCTATTTTATTTCTTCAATTTTTTAGCATAATAGCGTATTTACATTTATTGTCTGTTCCTAGAATTTTTTACACTATCATAGATAGACAAAAAGATGGATATAAAATCCATCTTCTTAAAAATTTTTCATAAATATTGAAATTTACTTTTCATATATACATCTTCCATCAGCCTGAGCTGTTGGTGGATATTAGAGTGATTAATATTTATATAAGTTACTCTAAGTATGGCCAAGGTGAATCTGTTTTAATTTTCTTAAAATGGGAATTCATCATCATTTAATACTTCCGTATTATTTGTAGACTTATCTACAATAGTTTCTTCTAATACTGATTTTATTCTATTAATAAAAGCTATTTTATCCTCTTTACATCCTTCATAAAATTTATATAACTCTAATACATCCTTATAAGTTACACTTACATCTTTTTCTATTTTTTCAAATGAAAAATTAGCTTCTTTAAAAAGATCTTTTATTTTTATTCTTTCCGACCACTTAAATGCTTTTAAAATTTCATTTAAAGATTCTAACCATTTTTCTATATCTTGATTATTTGGAAGAATTGATAATCTAATACAATAAAAATCAGAAAATGGATTATTCGTTTCAAAAATATTTTTTAAAATGACAGTTAATCTTTCCTGAATTTCTGTTAAACTATTTACTTCAACTATTTTTAATAAATTATCAATACTTAATTTATCTTCAGTAGTTTTATCTTTTGATAATGAAGAAATTGTTTCATACACTTGATTTAATTTTTTAGATATTTCTTTTAGTCCATCTTTTTCATCTTGTTCTTTAGTGTCATTACAATATTTTCTGATACTTTCTTGCATAAAAAATGCCCATTGTTTTTTTAAATTTTCTTTAATATCAATTGAATTTTCAAATTTAAAATAGGCATTACCACTTTTTAATTCATTTATTTTATCTAAAAAAGCAAAGATATATTTATAGCTGTCTTTTTGAAAAGGATAAAAAGTATCTACTTCTTTCTTTATTTCCTTTTTTTTCGTTTCTGTATCATAAACATCATTTTTTTTAAAAAACTCGCTGTATTTTTTCTCTAAATACTTTCTATAATTAGAATAGTCATATTCTACAAATTTATTTATAAAAATATATTTTAACTTTGCCTTACTAATTGCTTGTTCAAATTCTAATAAAGTAACACTTTCAGGAACTTCTTTTTGAGTATTATGATATCTACTTCCATAATAATCACCTATTATTAATATATAAATATCTGAATTTTTTATATATTGGATACATGAATCTTGGACATGTTTATCAAATTCGTAAAATATATCTCCAAACTCACTCATTATTGGCTCATACCCAAATTCTTCAATAAATCTTCTCAAATTTACTCTTACTTCTTCTAAATCAAAACAAGTTGAACTTATAAATATTCTAGGTGCTGGCATAATTTTCTCTCCCTCTTTAGATTTCCTTTATTCTTCATAAATTTACTCTTTTCAAAAATTCTTTAAATTTTGGAACTGTAAAATCTATTTCTCCATGTCTTGTTGCATAAATTAAACCTTTATTTATTAACCTAGCTCTTATTGGAGATATGCTTGCTTTTTAATTCTTTATTTAAAATATGTGCTACATTTGTAACTGTACAAGGTAATTCATTACAATCTGCCATAGCAAACATAAACTCTCTTTCTTTAGGAGTACATTTATCAAATCTAACTTTAAAGAAACTTTTATCTAATTCTTTAAAAAAGATATTTTTCATTTCATTTACAATATTCAAATCAATATCTTTATACTTTTTACTTACAAGATAGCAAAACTGTTGTATAAAATAAGGATACCCTTCTGTAATATTATATATTTCTTTTAATGCTTCTTCTGTACATGTAATATCAAAATGTTTTCCTGGATTAACAATCGCATTTTTATCATCTTTATAATCTAAAGATGATATTTCAACAAAAGCAAACATTCTTTCTGCATAAGTTTTAAATTCTGTCATATTAACCAATATTTTAGGCAGTCCTGCCGCTATAATAGTGATTGGCAGTCTTTCTTGATTTATTCTATACTGAGCTGTTATTAATGCTTCTAACTCATTTTGTTTAGCGTATTGTATTTCATCTATAAAATATATAATTGTATTTTTGCTTTCTTTTGCTAATCTTCCTAAATTTAATAATAATTCTACAGTATTATTCTGAAGCATCATTTCACTTAATTTTTTATTCATCTCAATACTGATAGAATTTTCTCCTGTTGTATAAGTTAATGTAAAATTCTGTAAACTATTTTTAGCTGCTTCAAATATATTTTGAATTTTTTCAGCTTTACTGATTTTAGAGAATGTTTGATTTGCTGATAAAATTATATCATTTATTAATGAAACTTTTTCTTGTATTTCAAAATGGAATGTTAATACTCCTTCTTTTATTGCATATTCTCTTAGAGCAGTAAGTAATACAGTTTTTCCCACTCCTCTTAATCCATAATTATTATTGGCTGTCTTGGATAACCATGCATTAAAGAATAAATACTATCTTTTCCCTTGAATAATCTCATTTCTTCCTGCTAAATATCCAGGCATAATACCTGCCCAGGAGTATATGGATTTATCTTACTCTTTTTTTCCTCCTATAAATACATTAAGAATTATATTCTACATTATAACATAATAAAATATAAAAAAATACTATATCTAGCATTATAGAATAGAGTACAGACTGTTTTTTCTTAATTACTTCTAAAATCTAATTTTTATAAAATTTTATTTTTTAAATACAAAATACAGCATATAATGGTACGCTTTTTATTCCATTTTCAAAACCAAAATTCTTAGATGATATTTTTATACTATATTCAGGTTTATATTTTTTTATATATATTCCTAAACTTTTAGAGTTAGTATTGTCTGCTGCTTTCACTTCTACAGGAATTATTTTTCCCTCTCTCATTATTATAAAATCTATTTCTGCTGTTCCCTTTGGAGCTTTCCAATAATATTGAGTATATTCATTAATATTTAAGTGAATGTTAACATAATTTTCTGTCATTCCGCCTTTAAAATCATTTAATTCATTTGATAAATATAAAATATCCTCTGGTACAACTTCTTTCTTAGCACAAAAAAGTCCTATGTCTGATACATAAATTTTAAAAGAATCTATATTTTTATAATTTTCTAAAGGTTTTTGTATATCTTCCAAACCATATATTTTTGAAGTGATACCAGATAAAGTAAGCCATTCTATTGCATTTTCAAATTCAGAAGCCCTTCCTCCTGTTTTTACTAATTTATATTGAAAACGGGTATTTTCTTTAGATAGCTGAACTGTAATATTATCATAAACTAATCTTGTTTTTTTTATTTCATTGGTAACATTATATTTGCTCATATCATTAAGATAACTAAGCAGTATCATTTCCTGAGTATGACGGATTAAAGTATAGTTTTGTGTCTCTTTAAATTTGTTTACACATTCCGGCATTCCGCCAACTATAAGATATTTTCTGTAATATTCCATTGCTGTATTATGTAATACACTTGGCATTGGTGTATTATTATTAAAAGAATTTTTTATACTTTCTATTAAACTTTTTTCTCCTAAAGCTAACATAAATTCTTCTATATCCATAGGATACAAAGTTTTCATGTCAACCTTTCCTACTGGAAACGAAAATTCTTGACGATTAACTGCTATTCCTAATAAACTTCCCGCTACAATTATATGGTATTCTGGAGCTTGTTCATAAAAATATTTTAAAGATGTAAGAGCCTTTTCACATAACTGTATTTCATCGAAAAATATAAGAGTTTTCTCTTTTATAATAGTCTGGTTAGATAATCTTGATAATATTGGAATTAAATATTCTGGGTTTATATTTTCTTCAAAAGTTTCTTTTAATTTATTGTCAGTTTCAAAATTAAAGTAAGCTACATTTTCATATTCGTTTTTTCCAAAAGTCAATACAGAATAAGTTTTTCCTACTTGCCTTGCCCCTTGTAAGATAAGAGGTTTTCTGTATGAAGAATTTTTCCATTCTTTTAAATATTCAAAAATTTTTCTATACATAAAAAGTTACTCCTTTTTTATTTTTAGTATATCATTTTTAGAAAAAAATGTAAAATTGTATATGAATTTCGCATTAATTTACGAAAAATTTCTATGATTTTACACATTTTTTGAAAATTATCTTCTGATTTAAATAATATTTTTTACTTATTTATTTAAACTTCATTATGATTTAGATAATACTTTCTTCTTTCTGATAATTTATAACTTCTGCGTCATTTTTTAAATTTCATTATGATTTAGATAATACAGTTTTTCTTGGAATTAATGAGGCAAATTACCTAAACTTTAAATTTCATTATGATTTAGATAATACTCTGTTCCCATTTTTTCTTTTGCATAAGTCAAAATTCTTTAAATTTCATTATGATTTAGATAATACAAGAATTAAAAGGGTTAAGCGAAGCAGAAATACAACTTTTAAATTTCATTATGATTTAGATAATACATATCTTTTTTACACACAAACGAGGGGGTGAAAAATTTTAAATTTCATTATGATTTAGATAATACTCTGGTCAAATATCTCAATATGCAACAAAAAGAGATTTTAAATTTCATTATGATTTAGATAATACCTATCTAATTTAAAAATTCTGGTTCCATCATCTTCATTTTAAATTTCATTATGATTTAGATAATACCATGGGTACTATGACCATAATTACTAGAAATAATTTTTTTAAATTTCATTATGATTTAGATAATACACTGGTCTTAGACATTCTGAAGCTAGAGCTTTAAAATTTTAAATTTCATTATGATTTAGATAATACTTAGTTAAATCTAACAAACTATTAACAACAAAGTCTTTTAAATTTCATTATGATTTAGATAATACTTAGTTAAATCTAACAAACTATTAACAACAAAGTCTTTTAAATTTCATTATGATTTAGATAATACTTAGTTAAATCTAACAAACTATTAACAACAAAGTCTTTTAAATTTCATTATGATTTAGATAATACTTAGTTAAATCTAACAAACTATTAA
>OGZM01001916.1_pt1 | contig 13335 bp, 9 predicted proteins | sample 1576821 | NCBI WGS metagenome assembly OGZM01 (sample SAMEA3541491, study PRJEB24748) | human gut metagenome | biome: human gut; feature: human-associated habitat; material: faeces | place: China | collected 2012
AGATATTTTTAAAATCGAAAATTTCATTTTTGCACTATTTATATTTTTTAATAAAAATCTCTATGAAAATAAATTTTTTATAAGGAGCTCTTTAAGTTTTAGGTTATCAATACTAAGATTTAAAGAGTTTCTTAAATTTGTAAGCCTTTCTTCGTTTAAATACTGTTCATCAATAAAGTTTTCTACTTTCAGCATTTCCATATCATCATCTGTGAAAGAATTAATTACTTTAAGGAATTTTTCTCCATAGTTTTTAAATTTCTGATTTCCTATACCACGGATTTTTAACATTTCCCAGCGGTTTTTAGGTTTTTTCTCAGCCATTTCAATAAGAGTAAGATCTGAGAAAATAATATACGGAGCAACATTTTCCTCCTGACTTATCTCTTTTCTCAACTTATTAAGATTTTCAAAAAGAGGATCTTCATAATAATCAAAAGAAACAGTTTCATTTGAACGCCTTGAAATTCTTTTCTCATCTTTTAAAATTAAATAAGAAGTTTTGTTAAGCTGAACAGTTGGAAAACTTCCTGCACTAAGTTCCAAACACTCTTCTGAAATAAGAAAATTTACAAACTCTTCAATCCACTCTCTGTCTTTATCCTGCATAATTCCAAAAGTAGAAAGAGAGTTGTAGCCTTTTCTTTCAATTTTAGTATCTGACTTTCCAAGAAGGATATTTACAAGTGTAGAAATTCCAATGCTTTCTTTTGCACGTCCTATGCAGGATATAACTTTTTTTGATTCAGTAGTAAGGTTTTCCACATCAGTAGCTTTTTTGCAGTTTCCGCAGTTTCCACAATAACTTTTTATACGTTTATCTCCAAAATATTGAAGAATAAACTCTCTGTAACATCCTTCCAGATAAGCATACTCAACCATTTTATCTAGTTTCTTTCTTTTTATCTGTTTTATCTTGTCGGTTGTTTCTTCGTTGTTAATAATAAAAAATTCCTGAGTGGCAATATCCTCTTCAAAGAAAAGAAGAACAGCCTCACTTGCAACACCATCTCTTCCGGCACGTCCTGCCTCTTGATAATAGCTTTCCAAGTCCTTTGGAATATTTCTGTGAATAACAAATCTCACGTTTGATTTATCAATTCCCATTCCAAAAGCATTGGTTGCAACCATGATTTCTATATCATCTTTTAAAAATTTATCCTGAAAAGATGTTCTTTCTTGTTCAGTAAGCCCCGCATGATATTTTCCTACACTAAATCCTTTCATTTCAAGATAAGCATAAAGATTGTCTACCTCTTTTCTGGTAGAGGCATAAATAATTCCCGATTTATTTTTATGCTCTTTAAGATATCTTACAATATATGCTTCAGGAACAACTCCTCTTTCAACTTTGAAGAAAATATTTTCCCTGTCAAAGCCGTCAACATAGTGAAAACATCTGTCCATGTTAAGAAGTTTCTGAATATCTTCACGGACTCTTGGAGTGGCTGTTGCAGTAAGAGCAAGAATCTGTATAGGTTTTCCCATTGCTTTTATAAATTTTGGAATTTCAAGATAACTTTTTCTGAAGTCATGTCCCCATTGTGAGATACAGTGAGCCTCATCAACAGCTATAAGAGATATATCTATCCCTTTCATAAAGTTTATAAATTTTTCATTTATTATTCTTTCAGGAGCAAGATATATTATCTTAACCTTTCCTGATTTTATTTTTCTTAAAGAACTTACATATTCCTCTTTTGATAAAGTAGAGTTTAAATACAAAGCATTTACCCCAAGAATTTTCAGAGCATCTACCTGGTCTTTCATCAGAGAAATAAGAGGAGAGATAACAAGAGTAATTCCGGGAAAAATAAGAGCAGGAATCTGATAACAGATAGATTTTCCTCCTCCTGTTGACATAACTCCAAGAGTATCCCTTCTGTTTAAAACACTGCTTATAATATGTCCCTGTCCCTTTCTGAAAGAATCATATCCATATATTTGTTTTAAAAGTTTTAGTGCTTCTTTTTTCATTCAATATCCTTTATAAATTATTGTATTATTATTTTGAGTTTAAAAACAGCATAGCATTTCTGTCAAAGTTTTTACACATCATTCTGAAAACTTTTGCAGTAACTTTTACATCATCAAGACTGCTGTGAAAAGAATAACAGCTTACATCGATATTATAGAATTCAGCTGTTTCAGAAAGTTTTGGATTTTTGTATCCATAGGCAGAGGGAATTTTTAAAATGCTTTTGTTTGATGTCATTGTATCAAAAATATTTGGTGTATCAATATATTTTTCAATATATTTTAAGTCAAACTTAATATTGTGTGCAATAAAATGTCTAGTTTCCTTACAAAAATTTTTAAAGCTTTCAATATCATCATAGAAAAACTCTGGATAGGAATGTCCCTCTCTTCTTTTGGTAATTTCTTCTTTAGTAAGACCATTTACACAAATGGCATCAGGGTTTTCTTTTTCTCCCTCTTTAAGATAATAATATCTGTCGTAAGTTTCAAATTCTTTTAAAAATATTTTCTTTTCTAAGTCATAAAATACTTTTACAGCAGAAATAGAAAGAACAGAGCAATCAATAGTAAGTCCGTTTGTTTCTGTATCAAAAATAATAAGAGGTATAATTTTTGAAACCATAAATTTTTCTCCTTTTTCTGAAAAATAAAATAATTGCTTACTATATTACTATACATGATAAGCAGGAAAATTAAAAGAGAAATTTGTAAAAAATAAAATTAATTTGAAAATCAAAAGATTTGTGCTCTAAAATGAAACACTTTTATTAAATAGTTCTTGACATTTTTTTATTTATACTGTATATTAAAGTTATCACCAAAGTAATAAAATAAAATTTAAAGTTTAGAACATTTAGGAGGTAGAAAATGCACGTAATAGACAAAGAAACTTGTGTAGGATGTGGAGCTTGTGAAGGAACTTGTCCAGTAGGAGCAATATCTGCAACTGACGACGGAAAATTCGCAATCGGAGACGCTTGTGTTGATTGTGGAGCTTGCGCTGGTGGATGTCCAGTAGGAGCTATCGCAGCTGAGTAGTTTCTAATTAGAAATTAATCTGAAAATCCAGAGAGAAATCTCTGGATTTTTTTGTTTATATTAAATTTTTTAATAATAAGAAAAAGGAAAAAATAAGTTAATAATATTTTAAAATAAAAAACCGCAGCGGATAACTGCGGTTTTAGTTATTAAACTTTAAAGATAATTAGTCGTCCCAGCACTCTGTATTTTTAAGATTAGGAATATCTTTTGCTCTGAATACAGGGTTTTTACCTTCTTTTCTCTGCTTAATATAGTCTTTAATAACTGATATAGCAATAGGAGAAAGAAGAGTGATAACAAGGATATTGATTAAAGCCATAATACCCATGAATAAGTCTGCCATGTTCCATACAGTACCAAGTTTTGCAACTGAACCGATATAAACAGCAACTAGAACAAATACTCTGAAAATAAATAAGCTTGATTTATTTTTAGAGATATAGCTTAAGTTAGCTTCTCCATAATAGTAGTTTCCTATTACAGAACTGAAAGCAAATAGGAAGATACATAAAGTTACAAAGTGAATTCCCCAAGTTCCAACAGAATGAGCAAGAGCCATTTGAGTTAATTTTATTCCTTCAAATCCTTGGCTGTAAGCTTCTTGATAATCTGGATATAATAGAACGATGAAAGCTGTAGCACTACAAACTATTATAGTGTCAACGAATACACCGAATGCTTGTAATAATCCCTGTTTAACTGGGTGAGAAACATTAGAAATAGCAGCAGCATTTGGAGCAGATCCCATACCAGCTTCGTTAGAGTATAATCCTCTTTTTACCCCTTGAAGAATTACAACTCCAAGTCCTCCACCAACAGCTTGTTTTATTCCAAAAGCATTTTCTATTATATGGATGAATAATCTAGGTAATTCAGTTATATTTAAAACTAAAACAATAATTGCAACAAGAATGTAAGCAACAGCCATAACAGGAACTATAACTGCAGATACGTTTGCGATTCTCTCAGTTCCTCCAAATATTACAGCAGCAGTTAAAGCTGTAACTATTGCTCCGCCTATATAAAGACTTAGTCCAAAAGAACCTTGAAGAGCAGAAGTTATTGTATTTGCCTGAACAGTATTGAATATGATAGCAAAAGTTACTATAACTATAACAGAGAATAAAGCACCTAATTTTTTCATTCCAAGAGCTTTTTCCATATAGTATGAAGGTCCTCCTCTGAAAGAACCGTCTTCATTTTTCACTTTATAAACTTGTGCTAAAGTATTTTCAACCAAACTTGTTGCTCCTCCAAGAAGTGCAATCAGCCACATCCAGAATACTGCTCCGGGACCTCCGATAGAGATAGCTATTGCTATTCCTGCAAGGTTACCTGTACCAACGTGAGATGCAACAGCAATACAGAATGCCTGGAATCCTGTAACCTGTCCTGCCAGTTTCTTTTCACCGTCTTTAAGAGAAGATAATCTTCCTGTGATTAAAGAAACCATATCTCCTATTAATCTACCTTGTGCAAAACCTGATCTTACAGTAAAGAATAATCCTAATGCGATCAGAAGTCCTATTAAGATATAAGACCATAAATAATTGTTAAGTGTTCCTACTAATGAATTTAAAAAATCCATACTTACCCCCTTTTATTTAATTAAAATATATTGTTACCTTAATTTATTTTTTGATTAAAATATAGTTAGTTTAAGTTCTTTTGATAAAAACTCAAGCATTGCACAACCTGCAACTGAGTTTCCTTTCTTGTCAAGAGATGGTCCATATACCCCTATTCCCATTTTTCCGGGAACAACAGATACAATTCCTCCACCTACTCCACTTTTTGAAGGTATTCCCACTCTTACAGCAAACTCTCCTGAGCTGTCATACATTCCGCATGTAACCATAAGAGTTTTTACTATTGTAGCAACTCTTGGAGTAATAATCTGAGCTCCTGTGCTTGTTTTTCCGTCTCTTGCAAGGAACAGTCCCAATCTAGCAAGGTTTCTTGCTGTTGCTTCAATAGAACATTGTTTAAAGTATACATCAAGAGCATCTTCAACATTTCCGTCAATTATTCCCTGATCTTTTAAGAAATATCCCATAGCTCTGTTTCTGTTTCCTGTTTCAGATTCTCCACAGTAGATTTTGTAGTTTACATCAAGAGTGTCATCTTCTGTAATTTTTCTTACAAAGTCCAGTAGTCTTTCAAATTTTTCTCTGGCATCTTTCCCTTTTATCATAGAGCTTACTGCGATTGCTCCGGCATTTATAAGCGGATTATAAGGTTTTTTTCTGCTTGATGTTTCAAGTTTTTTAATAGAGTTGAAGGGATCTCCTGTAGGTTCCATTCCCACTTTGCTAAAAACGTACTCTTCACCGTTATCAAGAATAGCAAGCATAAGTGAAATTATTTTTGATATACTTTGAATAGTAAATTTTTCGTCACAGTCTCCTGCACAGTATTCATTTCCTTCTACATCATACACACATATTCCCAGAGCATCTTTTCTTGCTTTATCTAGTTCTGGTATGTAGTTTGCAACTTCACCAAACTTTGTTTTTCCTTGGTTGTTTGTAACCAGATTTTTCAATAAATCTTTCATTTCTTTCCTCCGTGATAGCTTTTAAAACACTTTTTACAGAAAAAATATTTTTCAGTTACTAAAAAAGCATTTTTCTTACTATATTAATATATACCTTTATCTTTATTACGTCAATATATTTTTGAGATATTGTGCATATATCTTTTATATATGTTTCCGGGAAAAAAGTCATCTATTTTTTGCATTTTCTTTTTTCAAAAAATCGATATACTAAATATATTTTTTAAATTAATTTGATATATTAAAAATTTAAAAATAAAAAGGCTGTATAATTTTATTTCTTGTTTTCTCGCTTTATACAGCCTTTTTTAATTTTTACTATTTCTTTTTAGTTTTTTCTTTTGGTTCTACTATATTTCCCTCTGCATCAATTTTTTTTATGTTTTTACACTCTGGGTATCCTGTACATGCTAAGAATCTTCCCCATCTTCCTCTTCCGATTTTGAAAGGTTTTCCGCATTTTTCACATACTCCAGCCTTAGAAAGTATTTTGTTTTCCTCTTCTTTTATTGCCTGAATTCTGTCGTTTAATAAAACAACACCATCTTTTTCTTCAACAGCTCCTTGAGTAAGAAGTTTTCTTATATCTGATGGAAGAGGTTCTCTTATATTATCTGTATTGTAGTTTTCACTCTCAAGATAGCTTCCAAATCTTCCTAATTTTAAAAGCATTACTGCTCCTGAAGAAGTTTTTATATCTGTAGGCTTTCCTTTTTTAGCATCAAGCTTTTCTTTTAAAATATCATTTACATGTATTTTTCCAGCCTGTATATCTTCCATTGGAATATCTATTCCCTTAAGAGAATATTTTTCTTTGCATTCTTCATCTTCACATGCAAGATATCTTCCAAATCTTCCATTCTTAAGAATCATATATCCTTTTCCGCAAGGGCATTTAACGTCAGATAGGATTATTTTATTTTCGTCTTTTTCGACTATCTCTTTATATTTTTCAATATTTTTAGATAATCCTGAATAGAAATTCTCAAGTATTTTCTGCCAGTTTTCTTTTCCCTCTGCAATGTCGTCAAGCTTGCTCTCTAAATCAGCAGTGAACTTTTCATTCATAATATCTTTGAAGTTTTGGTTTAAAACATGTTTAACTTCATATCCAAGTTCTGTCGGAACAAAGCTTTTTCCCTTAAGAGAAACATATTCCCTTTTCTTTAGAGTATCAATAATAGTTGCATAAGTTGAAGGTCTTCCTATTCCGTCTGCCTCAAGTTTTTTAATAAGAGAAGACTCAGTAAGTCTTGCAGGTGGTTTTGTAAAGTCTTCTTTAATAATAAGCTCTTTTAAAACAATGCTGTCACCAGTCTGAATATCAGGGAAGTTTCCTAAAGGAATTTCCTCTTCATCTTTAAATATCTTATAATATCCGTCAAAAGTTATTTTGTTTAAAACTCCTCTAAACTGTACACCGTCTTTTTCACAGATTAATTCAAATTGATCATATTTCATCGGTGCAAGTTGCGAAATAAGGAATCTTTCCCAGATAAGTGTATAAAGTTTTAACTGATCTTTATCAAGATATTTTTCTAAATTTTTAGGCTCAAAGTTAATATCAGTAGGTCTGATACCTTCGTGGGCATCCTGTATATTTTCCTGTTTTTTCTCAGATTTTTTTGTATTTCCGCTTCCTAAATATTCTTTTCCGAAGTTTGCAAGGATATAGTCTTTTGCCATATTTTTTGCCTCTTCAGAAATTCTTGTTGAGTCAGTTCTCATATAAGTGATAAGTCCTTTATGAGTTCCGTCTATATTTATCCCCTCATAAAGCCCTTGAGCAACTCTCATTGTTTTTGATGCTCCAAATCCTAAATATGATGATGCTAATTGTTGAAGTGTACTTGTTTTTAAAGGTAAAGGAGGATTCTTAGTTTTCTTGTTTACCTTTGCACTTTCAACGATAAATTCATTTTTTTCAAGTTTTTTAATTCTTTTTACTGCCTCTTCATCTTTAAGTTTGTCAATCTTTTTATTGTCAATCTTATATAGAAGAAGTTCTATTTTGCTGCTGAATTTTCCTTTTATATCCCAGAATTTTTCAGGAACAAAATTTTTAATTGTGTCTTCAAGGTCGCAGATAAGTTTTAATGCTACTGACTGAACTCTTCCTGCACTTGTATTTGAAGATATTGTTTTCCATAAAAGAGGACTTATCCCATATCCTACAAGTCTGTCAAGAATTCTTCTTGCCTGCTGTGCATTAACTTTATTTGTGTCTATTTTTCTTGGATGTTTTATAGCATCTCTTATTGCTGATGAAGTAATTTCATTAAACTCTATTCTGTTGTTATCATTTTCATCAAGCTTTAATGTATGGGCTATATGCCAAGCTATAGCCTCTCCCTCTCTATCAGGGTCAGATGCCAGATAGACTTTATCAGCTTTTTTTGCCAGTTCCTTAAGAGCTTTTGTTATCTCTCCTTTTCCTCTTATAGTAGAATAATTTGGTTTGAAACCATTTTCAATATCTACTCCAAGAGAACTTTTAGGCAGATCTCTGATATGTCCGAAAGAAGCAGTTACATTAAAATTGCTTCCTAATATTTTTTCTATTGTTTTCGCTTTAGCTGGGGATTCAACTATCACTAAGTTCTTTTTTGGTGATTTTTTTCTTGCCATTAACTTCCATCCCTTTCTACATTATTTATATTTTTTAAGTTCTTGTTTCATTATATTAAAAGAATATCAAAAAATCAACATTTCTTTCTTTTTTTCTTATTTTTTTCTTCTGTATTTTCCCCCGGTAATACTGGAAACAATTCCTTTTATCTCCATATCCATAAGAATTGCAAGGGCATTTCCTGCTTTTATGCCTGTTTCCATAATTATTTCATCAAGGTTTCTTTCTACAGACAAAGTGTTATATATTTTTTTCTCATTTTCATCAAGAGGAACTGCACAGGAAATCTCTTTTGTCATTCCTGTTTCCCAGCCATATTCAATCAGGATATCTTTTCCGGAAGTAACCAGCTTTGCCTCAGATTTTTTTATCAGTTCATTTGTTCCCATAGAGGCAGGAGAATAAATATCTCCGGGCACAGCAAAAACATCCCTTCCCTCTTCCAGAGCAAGATAAGCTGTGATAAGGCTTCCGCCTTTTTCTTTGCTTTCTACAACTGTAATTCCTTTGGAAAGCCCGACAATAATTCTGTTTCTTCTTGGAAAATTAAAAGTATTCGGCGGTGTTCCAAGAGGATATTCTGAAATAAGAAGTCCCTCTTTCCCTATTATTTCCCAATATTTTTTGTTTTCAGCAGGGTAGATTACATCAAGCCCTGAACCTACAACAGCTATTGTTTTTCCATTTTTTGCAAGAGTTCTTTTGTGGCAGATACTGTCAATTCCTGCTGCCAGTCCGCTTACAGTTGTTACTCCTGCTGCAACCAGTTCATCAACAATTTTTTCACAGGCATTTCTTCCGTAAACTGTTGCTCTCCTCGTACCTACAATACCAATATTCTTTCCATCTGCAAGAGAAAGGTCTCCTTTATAGAATAAGAATAAAGGCGGGTGTGATATATTCTTTAAATTTTCAGGATATTCTTTATCTTTTATGCAGAGAATATTAATTCCTAAATCTGTATATTTTTTTACTGCACTTTCTAAATCTGTTTCTTTGGAATGGTATATTAAATTTACCACATCATCACTGAAACCAAAATAAAATTTAAGCTGTTCTCTGTCCAGTTTAAAAATATCTTCATAATGTTCCAGCCTTTCCATAAGTTTTCCTGTAACGTTGTCTTTAATCCCTGCTGCCCTTAACCTGTACCACTCCATTTTCTTCCTCGTCCTCCGTTATTTTGCGTATGCCTTAACAAGTAAATCACTTATTAACTTTGAATCAGGATAAAGCAATCTTCCCTCTGTAAGTATTTTTTTTGCTCTTTCATATTCTTCTCTCAGAAGATAAATATTCCCAAGAGCTGTGTAAGCCTCTTCTGTATTTTTCATACTTTTGTATTTTAAGAAGTCTCCAAGAGCCTCTTTGTATTTTCCTGTATTTCTATAACAAATTCCTCTTCCAAGATATGCTTCTGCAAGATTTGGATTCATATAAATTACTTCGCTGTAATAATCAGCTGCTGTAGAATCGTTTCCAAGAAATCTGTTTGTAACTGCTGCTCCAAAAAGATTATCAGGAGTATCAATATTTTTACTGAAAATATCTTTTGCTCTTTCATATTTTCTGTTTATAAAATATTGATTTCCAAGATTATAAATTTTTTCAGGGTCACTGCTTATCTCGTTTACATAATTACGGAAAAAAGTTTCGTAGTATTTTACCATAGGAGCTGTTTTTTCTCTTACTTTCTCGTTTGTTATTGCTGTTTCAAGTGCAGCTATTTCAGGAGGACGATAATCACCTGCCTGAACAGGAAGAACATTTACCTTAAATGTCTTTTCTCTTTTAGTTTCTTCATCTATATATTTAAATTCAAGATAAGCAGGAATCTCCCTTTCCGGCTCTTGTGTTTCGTTTTTTTCTATAGCACTGCTTTCAAATTTAGGCTGTTCTTTATTTTTATTTCTTCCAAAAAAGTTTCCAAAGAAAGTATAATTATCTTTTCCCTCTCCAAAAGAAACCACAGATGAAAAAATCAATAAAAATATTATTAATATTTTTTTCATAAATTATTTTATCTCCTTTACTATACTTGTAAAAATACCATTATATAAATTTGTTGTTATTATGTCTCCCTCTTTCAGATATTTAACATCTTTTAATATCTCATCATCTTTTTTGGTTATGCTGTATCCTCTTGAAAGGGTTGCAAGGGGATTAAGATTTATAATCTTTTCAGTTTTTAAGATAAGATTTTGTCTTTTTCTTTCAAGAAGAATTTTCATTGCTCTGTCCAGTTCTCTCTCTTTTGAGACAATATCATCTTTATAATCATCTATTCTTCTTGCAAAATTTTTAAGTGCGTATGAATTTTTTACGTTTTCCAGTTCTTTTTTATTTCTCTGAAGATTTGCTTTTATTAATGTAGTAAGATATCTTTTTTTGTTTTCAAGCATGCTGTCTATCTCTGCTCTTACTGGAACAGCTATCTCAATGCTTTGTGTAGGAGTTGCAGCTCTCACATCAGCTGTAAGGTCTGTCAGAAGAAAATCTATCTCATGGCCCACAGCAGAGATTATAGGTTTTTTGCAGTTAAAGAAAGCAAGAGCTGCTGCCTCTTCATTAAATGCCCATAAATCTTCGATACTTCCTCCGCCTCTTCCTGCAATTATCAAATCAATCTCTTCTATTTTATCAAGAGTCTGTATTCCTTTCACAATCTCTTCAACAGAACCAGGTCCCTGCACCTTCGCAGGATAAACATAGATATCTATATTTTTCATTCTTTTTTTTGTCGTGTTTATTATATCATGAAGTGCTGCTCCATTTAAAGAGGTAACTACTCCTATTGCTTTAGGATATTTTGGAAGAGGTTTTTTATATAAAGGAGAAAAATATCCTTTTGCCTCAAATTCCTCTTTAACTTTTTCAAGTTTTCTGTAAAGTTCCCCTATTTTATCCTCTTTTTCAATGTGTCTTACAAGAACCTGAAAATCTCCCCTGTTCTCATAAAATCCCACATCACCGAAAATTTTTACAGCATCTCCCTCTTTTAAATCCTCAGGTATTCTTTTGTATTTATAGCTGAAAGCAGCACATTTCACCTGACATTTGCTGTCTTTCAATGTAAAATACAGATGTCCGCTCCTGTAATAATTTACTCCTGAAAGCTCTCCTTTTAAGAAAAATTCCTGCAAATCAGAATTTTCTTCAAGATAGCCTTTTACCATTTTATTAAATTCACTTACTGTATATATTCTGTCTGCCATAAATTCCTCTTTAACTTTTTATTAAAATTCCAATAATATATTTTTTAATTTTAACATCTCATCTCTTTTTTTGATAGCATTTTCAAAATCAAGCTCTTCAGAAAAAGCTTTTATCTCTTTCATAAGTTTCTCAATATCTTTTTCTATCTCTTTCTTAGATGAATATTTTTTCTCATTTGGTTTTGCTTTTGTTTCCTCTGCAGGCAGTCCGTAATCAAGATTCAGAACCTCTTCAGACACTTCTCTTACAACACTCTTAGGGTCAATATTGTTAAATGCGTTATACTCTCTTTGAACAGCACGACGTCTTTCTGTTTCGTCTATTGCCTGTTTCATAGATTTAGTTATAATATCTCCGTAAAGAATAACTTTTCCATTAACATTTCTTGCTGCTCTTCCTATTGTCTGAATAAGAGAACGGCGGCTTCTCAAAAATCCCTCTTTGTCAGCCTCAAGAATTGCTACAAGAGAAACTTCAGGAATATCAAGTCCCTCTCTCAAAAGGTTTATTCCCACAAGAACATCAATATCACCGTGACGAAGTTCCCTTATAATATCTATTCTTTCAAGAGTATCAATATCTGAGTGCATATATTTTACTTTTACTCCCAGGTTAGCATAATACTCTGTAAGTTCTTCAGCCATTTTCTTTGTAAGAGTTGTCACAAGAACTCTTTCTTTTTTCTTGGTTCTCTCTCTTATTTCGTGAAGAAGATCATCAACCTGATTTTCAGTTTTTCTTACTAAAATTTCAGGGTCAATAAGTCCTGTTGGTCTAATAAGCTGTTCTGCAACCTCTCCATGAGAAACTTCCATTTCAAAATCTCCCGGAGTTGCAGAAACATAAACTATCTGGTTGGCTATATTTTTAAACTCCTCAAATTTTAAAGGTCTGTTGTCAAGGGCTGCTTTCAGTCTGAAACCATTTTCCACAAGGTTTGTTTTTCTTGCCCTGTCCCCGTTATACATTCCTCCAATCTGGGATACTCCAATATGTGATTCATCTATAAATATAAGGAAGTCTTTAGGGAAATAATCTATAAGGGTATCAGGTCTTTCTCCCGGTTTCTTTCCTGTAAGATATCTTGAATAGTTTTCTATCCCTTTGCAGTAACCTATCTCTTTTATCATTTCCATATCATAGGTTGTTCTCTGCTCAAGTCTTTGTGCCTCTAAAAGTTTTCCCTCTTTTTTAAAAGCCTCCACTTCAATTTCCATATCTTTTTTTATCTCGTTAAGTATTCTGTCCACTTCATCTTCCTCTGTAAGATAGTGAGATGCAGGAGGAATCATTATTCTTTCAAGATTTTTCTTTATTTTCTGCCCTGTAATTGTGTTTATTTCAGAGATATTTTCTAAATCATCTCCAAAATATTCAAGTCTGTATCCAACTTCATGGGAAGAGGGATATATATCAATAACATCCCCTTTTATTCTGAACTTTCCTCTTTCAAAGGCAATATCATTTCTTTCATATCTAAGACTTATAAGTTTTTCTATAAGGGCTGTTCTGTCATATCCTGTTTTCAAATCAATAGGGATAGTATTTTTCTTATATGTTTCAGCAGAACCCAATCCGTAAATTGCTGATACTGATGCTACAATAATTGTGTCACGTCTGTTTATAATGGCAGATGTGGCAGCATAACGAAGTCTGTCTATTTCATCATTTATTGCTGAATCTTTTTCAATATATGTGTCTGTTGATTTTATATATGCCTCAGGCTGATAATAATCATAGTATGAAACAAAATATTCCACAGCATTTTCAGGAAAGAAATTTTTATATTCTGAATAAAGCTGTGCAGCAAGAGTTTTGTTTGGTGCAAGAATAAGAGCAGGTCTTTCTGTTTCTGCTATTATATTTGCTATTGTAAATGTTTTTCCCGAACCTGTAACTCCAAGAAGTACCT
>OGZM01001933.1_pt1 | contig 13195 bp, 7 predicted proteins | sample 1576821 | NCBI WGS metagenome assembly OGZM01 (sample SAMEA3541491, study PRJEB24748) | human gut metagenome | biome: human gut; feature: human-associated habitat; material: faeces | place: China | collected 2012
CCATGTTCAGAACCACAAACGGAAGCCCCATCGCAAAGTACAAACTCGGAACCCATTCCAAAGGAGAATGTTTAAGATGACTAAGAGATTGCATAATACACAACTAAAAGAATGCTTAAAACATTATAAATATACGGATTTCATCCGATATGAACAACTTTTTTATATGTTTTATACTAAATCACAATAGGTTATTACTTATTCTGATATAGTGCGACAATCGCGAAATACAATCTTGTATTTTAACAAAGAAACCTGTTCGAAATTTTTTGTATCTTGTGATAGGTTATTTGAAATGCGGTATTTGAACGCAATAGACTGTTGCCTTTTCGTTACCTATTTACGATGCAAAAGAATGTAACGACTCGATAAATCGAGTCGTTACATTCTTTTAATCCCATAGCAGAATGGGATTCAGCTGCCACACACGAACCGTCGTTCCCGACGGACAGGCAACGCTTATTTTATCCGCTCGAAATTAGGGCAGACTCATCTCCACCCAGTTCATACCCGGGTCACCGATCTGCTGACCACCCGAAGAGTGGACGTTGATTTCACCCAGCATGCTGTTGCCCGAAGGAGAATGATCCTTGATAATCTGACCTGCTCCGTCGTTGAGTTTCCAGTAGCCTACCAGACCTTCCGAATCCACCGGAACGGAGTAGAAGTGGTTTTCGGCATTGATCTCCTCCTTGGTCAGCGTGCGGTTCCATACGCGCACCTCGGCCATATAACCGGGGAAGAAACGGTCGGCGTTGTAGGCATAACCGATCCAGAAAGCACGGTTGTAGTCGCTCTCGGAACCGCCGTATGCCACACCTAGGTTAAAACCGGAGTAATTGGAGATACCGGTTCGATACAAAAGTTCTCCGTCAATGTAGAAATAAGCGAAAGTATCGTCCCACGTCACGGCGACATGGTACCAGCGATCCAGTTCGGAGAGTTTCAACTTGGTATCCGTACGGTTTCCGCCTTGCATGGCCAGCTGAATTTGGTTCCAAGGCACATTGACGTCGCCCAGGCGGAGGAGGAATTTACCCTCGACACCCATGATGGTCGACAAAGATCCGGATACGCGCGTCTCCTGAATATTGACCAGCGCCTCCATGGTGCCGTTCTTCAAGCTGTTGAGCGCTCCGCCATTCTTCAAAAACGGGAAATAGCAGCGCGAGCGGCGCATGTCGGCCACACACTCGATCAGACCCTTGGGCTTCTGCGTAATATTGATGTTGACCGTCAGCGCCTCGGAGTTGTCGGGAGCGTTCTTCTCGGTGAGCACGACATCGCAGCTGCGAGCAGATCCGTTAACCAGAGCCTCCACTGTGAAGTGCAGGCCGCTATCGTCGGCATTATTATAGGTAAACCAGCCCGTCGCCCCCTCGCTTACCGTCACATCGAACTCGACATTGGCCGTTACCGGAATATCGAGTGTCTGAGCCTCCACATCTAGGAAATAGGCCAACTTCTCGGGCTCGATCTTCGACTTGGGAAGCTGAGTTACCTTCAGCACGGCTGTGCCGTTCTTCACACCCTTGATCGTCACGGTAGCCTCACGCGGAGTCTCACCGTCGTTCTGGGCCATGGAGAAATAGGCCGTCACGTCGGTCTCGGCGCCGCCCTCGGTGGGGCGGGCAATCGTATAGGTCAGCCACCCCTCGGTCTCCGATACGATTTCGGCCGTCAGGTTGCGATAGTTGACATTCGTCGTCAACTCCACGGCCAAACGCTCCACAGCCGTATAAGCCAGGCGCATTTCCGACTTCGACGTGATTTCGATGGTCTCGCCAGTTTCGCCTTTCTCGACGATCTGGAATTCGACCTCCTTACTGCCCATCTTGAAGACGTAGTTGGCGCTCCGCTCCTCCTCGGTCTCATTGGGATCCACCTCGAAGACTATCTCGGCACCGTCTTCTCCACTCGTAGCCGACGGCGTCACGAAATCGGACTCTCCTTCGAGCGTCCACGCGCCCGAGCTGGTAACCAGCACCGTCACCTTGCCGCCTTCGCAGGACAGGATGTTCGCCCCATCGGCATAGAAGAGTTCGAGCTGCTCCTCGGTCTCGGAGGCCTTTTTCTTGAGCGTAATCTTGAAAGACGCGGTCTTCTTGCCGCATGTGAACGTATAGGTGAAGACCTGGTCTTCCTCCTTGTCGTTGGCCTTCACGGTGAAGGCCACGATGTCGCCATCCTTGCCCTTAACGGCCGAAGGGAGCACATAAGCGTTCTCGGCGCCTTCGAGCGTCCACGCGCCCGAGCTGGTAACCATGGCCGAGACATCGCCGCCCTTACTCCCCACAACGCCTTCCATCGGCGAAACGGAAATCTTGTCTTCGGTAGTCGAAGGATCCACTTTGTCGTCGCTGTCATCGCAGGCTCCGCAGAGTGCGAGCGCAGCAGCGGTAAAAAGAAATATTTTCGAAATTTTCATATCTTGTCGTTCAGGTTTTAAGGATTTGTTCATTACCAGCGAACCGGAAAACGGCTTCGCCCGGTTCCGACCGAACGATCGGCGGCATCCCGGCCGAAGCCGGAACGCACGACCGAGTCGTTCGTTTTCAAGTTAGTTGATCGGGTGCGGTGCGGGATCGTATTGGCCCTCGCTGATCTTGTTGTAGACATTTTTGGGATCGCGTACGCTCTGCTCGTAGCAGCCCTCTGCCACGTTGCGGAACTGCCGGAGCGAATGCGAACGGTTGTTGCTGACCGTTCCGGTTCCGGAAGGATCGAATGCGAACCACATGATCCAGCCGTAACCCTGATTCATCAGTGCCTTGGCTCCAGACGACGAGATGGAGTTGCCATAGTTGAGTTGGATAGAGTTGCCGGCACATCCGCTCAGTCCCATACCGTTTACCGGTCTTGCCGAACCGCCGTAGTCGGCGCAGACGTTGTCAATGAATTCAGACGGCTTATGCTCCACACCGTCGATGAATACCGAAGGCAGAGAGGACTGGATATAGCCCAAGTAATAGAGGTGTACCCAAGTCTCCCAGGGGCACAATTCCTTCATCGCCTTTTTGGTCTCGTAGCAGAGACGGGCGGCCTGCTGGGAGCTGGGGCCTGCGAACCATTTTCCGGATCCGTAGTAGCTCGAATACTCGTCATCGAAACCGATACCATCGAGTTTATAGTCGAGACAGATTTGAGCCAGCTCCTTACCGAACTGCTCACAACCCCAGTCGCTCAAACCAGCGATGCCGGCCTGGTCGTGGTTGCCCAAGATGTCGAGCAACACCTTGATACCTTTCTTACGCAGCGGCTGGAGCAGTTCCTCCGAGTTGTCGAGTAACGCCTGCACGTTGGGGTTGGCATTCATGTAGACCTTCTGCTTCGAAGCATCCCAGTTGATGTTGCCAGCGAATAGCACGACAGCATCGAAAAACGGCTGACCGTCCTCCAAAATGTACTCAATGGCGTTGAGCGGGTTGCAGTCGTTCACCTCGAAATAACAGATGTTACGGATCTTCTTCGAACCAATGCGCGAAACTAGGAAGTCAACGTATTCAGCCTCATCTTTAACGACGATACCCTCCGTTTGGGCTACGGCCTGAAGGGGAACCATGTAGGTGGTTACATACTCCAGATCGGAAGCACTCGGCGTGAGCGTTACCTCGATCTGCGCAGAGGTTTCACCGGCGGGGATAGTCATCACGCCGTCGTTCGCAATGGTGCAGAGTTTCTCGGGGAATACGACATACTCGGTAGCGTGGTCGAAGTTGTACTCTTCGACATGGCGTTCGTCGAAGACGAGCTTCACCTTGGTCTCAACCATAGCGGTCTTCTCCAGCGTGAAGGTCAGGGTTTTCTTGACGGGCTCCACGGCATCGTGAGCGAACTGGATGTTCAGATCATCGGCCGTCGAGAGCGAACCGGCGATCTCCTCGCCCGGGGTGGGATTCTCGCTGCCGGCCTTCTGCGACACGGCGATCTTCGCAGTCTTCTCACCCTCGCTGGACGTCACGACGATCTGCCCCACACGGGCATCTCCCGTATTGTCCTTGGCGTTGACCGTCAGCTTGTCGCCCTGCTTCTCGGCCGTCATCCACTCCTCGGGGTAGGAGAACGTCCAGTCGGGTGCATTAGTCGTAACGGTCAGTTCAACGGCCTTGTTGCCAGTAGCCTCGAACCCAATGGGATCCGACGGCGAAATGCTCAGTACGATTTCACCTACTTCAAGCCCCTTTTGGTTTACGTTGATGTTGACGGGTTCGGCGTTACCGGCCGTAATCGTGATGCGGCCCGGACGTACGGACTCCGTGGTATTAGCCTGGGCATTCACAGTTAGTTTGTCGCCGTCCTGCTTGGCGACGATCCACTCACCGTTCTTCTCGAATGCCCACGACTTGGCGTCGGTCTTGACGGTCAGCACAACGTCCTGATTGTCGCCGGCCTTGAACTCAATAGCAGACGCAGGTGTTACCGACAGGGAATTCTTTTTGTTCACATCATCGTCATCGTTGCAACCGACGAGAGCCCCCGATGAAATGGCGAACATACCCGTTAAAAGCATCAGAAATGACTTTCTTTTCATGTTTGGTTGATTAGGTTAATTAAAAAGGTTAAATTAAAGTTAAGGAATTACGATTCTTCAGGTAATAAATCTCTCACTCTTCGGGAAGCGCGACGCTCTGCCAATTCACTTCGCGCTCGGTCTTCAGATCGAAGCCGTTGCCGGTATAATCCTTGACGGTCTTACCTTTCGTATTGTCGTCGAACTTCCAATAAGCCACCAGTCCGTCTGATGCGGGATCGATTTTGTAGAAATGGTTCTCGGAAGCGATCTCCTCGGCCGTCAGGGCCTTGTTCCAGAGGCGCACTTCGCCCATCATGCCGTCGAAACGACGCTCGTAGAACAAGTCGCCGTCCGACTGGAGGCGGTACGAGTGGCCGATCCAAAAGCAGCGCTCCTTGCCGTCCGTCTCGTCGGAGTGCGGAATGGCGAAGTTGATCTTGTCGATGATCACGGCATGCCCGTCGGTACCAGATACTGAAGCCTTGACCGTATCCTTCAGCTTGCCGTCGATATAGACGCAGATAGTGCCACGATCGAATGTGACGGCGATATGATGCCAAACGAACAGCTTGAGGTCATAACGGCTGTCGGCCTCGGCCGGAATCTTCCCGCGTGCAGGCGAGGTCTCCTCCTCCGAAACCTTCTTGGCGAAGGCCACCTGCAACTGGTTAGTCGGACGGCCGTCGTCGCCCAAACGGATGAGGAACGTATCCTCGATGCCCATAATTGTCGAGATCTTGCGGTCGAACGAGTTGGCGTAGACGAGCGCTTCGAGCGTGAAGGTCTCCATGTCCTTCACCGCCTCGGTATCAGCCGTCCACTCGGGCCAGGCGCAGTTGTTCTCCATCTCGGCCACGACGTTGATGAGCGCGGCCTTCGAGAAGACGAAGTAGACCGTCCGGGCGCTTTCGAGGATATTCATGCCGTCGGCCGACACGATGCGTACGGGCAGCACATAACGCTGCTTCTCCTCGATGGGCAGATTGTCCAAATTCGTAAAGGCGAAGGTGAGCGGCGCACTCTCCACCATCCCGGCCGTGATGACAGTCGAATTATCCGCGAAATCGTAATAGCCGCCGTTGGCAGGGAGCAGTTCGGCCGTTGGATCGTCGTAGAACATCCGGTAGTGCTCCAACAGACCGGGAGCCTCGGCGAACGTGACCGTGATGTCGCGCTCCCGGGGCTGGGCCATGGCGACGGTAACGTCGCAGCTCTCTTCCCGGGTCACGTCGAGGTTGTCCCGTTTGATAAACACGTCGTCGGTGAACGACGTGGCGGAGATGAACACCTGATTGCTGAAGTGGTGTTTGCCCTCCTCATCCTCCTTGCAGCCCATGAATACGGCTACCAGGAGCAGACACAATGCGAATCCTAATTTATTTTTCATCGTCGTTTTTATTTTCGGGATTGTTTTCGGGCTCCTCTTCGGGCTCGGGGTTCAGGATGCCGAGCGCCTCGCGGATTCTCTTGTATGTTGGCGTATTGAAATAGTCTTCCTGTGCGTTCGATGCGCAGAGCCCCAGCTTATCGCACTGTACAGTCTGGGAGGTTTTCGGATCCATCACCCACTGCGCGGCCACCTGGAGCGAAGCGCCCACCTGAGCGTCGTCGCCACCGTCGGCGATCGACGGCACGGAGGCTTCCAGCACGACCCGGTTGCTCGGAACACCCTCTTCGAGTTGGTCGCGCACCATACGGGAGATAGCCACCGACGACGAGGCACCCTCAGTCAGGATGATGACGTAGTCACACTCCGCAAGAATCGTCTGGTTCTCGATGCTCGTGATGAAGGCGGGGTATCCGCGGAAGAAGAGTAGCTTGTTGGGATTGTCGCGGCGCCACGTGTCCGCCGCCAGGACGAACGGAGCTGCGGCGCTGCTGTCGTAACCGCCCAGATAGGAGACGACGATGCCGTCGAATCCGTATCGGGAGCAGGCCGCAAGCTGCTTTTCAGTCTCGGCCTTGCAGTACTCGGCGAACTTCTCCTCCGTATAGTCGCCCTCGTGCTCTGTACCGAAAGATGCCTCCTTCATGGCGTCCCAGGTACTGCGGATTGTCGTATAGTCCACGACGTTGAGCGTGCGGGTACCCTTCTTCGAACGTACTTCGGCGATCTCGTCCGACAGCGCCGGATGCAGGTCGTCGACGTCGGTCATGAGCAGGTAATCCACACTGTCGGGCATGGACATCGGATGCTGGTTCTGCCGGTTCGGAGCGGTCGAAGTTCCCCGGACGATCATCATCGTCACCAGGTGTTCGCCGACCTTGAAATCCCGGAGCGATGTCAGAAAAGCCGGATCATTCTGATTCATCGGCGGCAGAAAATCTTTGTGTTCGGCTTCCGTCCAGTCGCTGCACGAGGCCAGCAGGGCCGCCGCGGCGAAGAACGGAATGAATAGGCGTTTCATGTCGAATTTCGTTTTAATGGGTTAAACGGTGTGTACGGTTATTTGACGGCCGGATTGCAGTCCCACCACATGCGGGTTGCCATGTTATCGGAGCCACCAAGCATCTCCACAGCCTTGGCGTAGTTCTCCGGGTTGTTGGTCGCCTCGTCCGCAGGATAGGACATGCGGCGAGCGCCGAGCGTAAGGTTCCGGATGCCCTGCGAGTTATTGCCCACGGCAGACTCCATGGCCGGAATCAGGTGCGGAAAGCCTGTACGGCGGAAATCAGCCCACGCCTCGTTGCCAAGATGGAAGTTGGCGATCCACTTCTGGATGATGATGCGCTCCTGCATCTCCTCCTTCGAGGCGCCGTCGTTCCAAGCCACCCCCAGCTGGGAGAGCTGTGTAGAATAGGAGGTCGCACCGCCGTTGGGGTCGGTGTAGGATTCCGGAAGAGTGGTGCCGACAAGGTATTCGTCGACGCCCGCAACACCCCACTGTTCGAACGAGAGGCGGACGCCCTGCTCGTAGAAGGTCTTAGCGCTGCCACCCATGTTCCAGCCGAACACGCCGACGGCTTCCGCCTTCAGGAAGGCCACCTCGGCGGCATTCATCCACTGCAACGGAGTAGCCATGCCATCTACGAAGTTGACGCCTGAATAGAGCAGCCCCACAGTGCTGAGCGCTGGAATGGCGATACCACGACGCATGCCCACATACTCAAGGGCGTTGTCCCCGGAGAACTGTGCCTTGCTGAAATATTTCTCGCGGCGCGGATCCTCATAACCGTTCATGTAGCAGATGATGTCGGCTGCAGCATGCGAATCGCCGCCCGTCACCGACCCAGCTGGGGAGTTGTACATGCATGCCGTATAGAGCGGATTGCCGTCCTTGCCGAAGGCCAGGGACGAAAGCTGCGCATTGTCTGCGTTCGACTGCATGACACCGACAGAGTGCGCCACGGCCTGTTCGCCCAACTGCTGCGGAGAGAGGCCCTTCGAGCTTACGAAATCGGTGTATACCACCCGCATGGCCAGCCGCAGCTTCATCGAGTTGGCAAAACGGCACCATTTCACGGCTGTGCCGTCGAAGACTTGGTCGGTCGTGCTCGTGATGCTCCTGTCGATGTTCTCGTCCAACAGGGCGATTGCCTCGTCCAATTCATCGAACATCTGCGAATAGACCTTGGGCTGGTCGTCGTAAGCCACCTGGATCTTACCGGTGCTTCCGATCTCGGAATAAGGAATCGGGCCATAAGTGTCCGTCACACGGTTCAGGACGCAGACCTTCACGATCTTGAGGATGGCCAAAACGAGCGGATCCTCCGAAATCCCCTCCACGTTCGACATGTTACTGTACAGTTGCGGGATGACTTTGTCGCTGTACATGAACACGTTCGTCCAGTTGTCGGTCGGGTTGTATTTGGAAATGGTGTTCGTCCAGCCATTGTTCGCATCAGCGTAATAACCGCCCTGCGTACTGCCCAGCAGACAGTCAGTGAACTGCGCCGTATTGACATCCGTCGAGACGACGGTCCCGAACATGGCAGAGAGTCCCGAGGCGATGGCGTAGTCCTTGGCCTCCATCTGCTCCTTGTCCACCTCGTAGGGATTGCTGTTGATGTCGAGGTAATTCTTGGTGCATGCGCCCAGAACGCACACAACTGCGAAGGAGAGCGCCGCTTTTATCAATTTGTCTTTCATCGTGTCGCTGTTTTAGAATTTGAGACGGAGATTGAATCCTACGTTGCGCAATGACGGCATCATGAAGTAATCAATACCTTGATAGTAGTTGCCCGTCGTAGCGATGCTTTCTGGATCGAACGGAGCCTTGTTGTAGAGCATCCACAGATTGCGGCCCACGATAGAAACCGTAATCTCGCAGACGTTACGCAGCAGCTTGCGGGGAATCGTGTAGCCAATCGAAGCCTCCTGCAACCGCACGTTCGTGGCCGAGTAGGTGTAGAACTGCGGGATGGAATTGCCGCCTGCGATGGCCGAATACCAAGTGTAGGCATCCACCACGTCGCCGCCGTTGAGCGTCACGCCTCCGGCATCGCGCGCCGCGGCCGTAACCTCTGACACGCCGTATTGGTCGAGCATGGCCTGCGTACGCGAGTAGACGATGCCGCCCAGACGGGCCGAAATCATGAAGCCGAAGTTCAGGTTCTTCCAGCGGAAGTCGTTGCGCCACGACATGTTGACATCGGGCAGTACGCTGCCCAGCTTGACATACTTATTCACATCCTGGATCGTCTCCGTAGCTACATTTCCGTTCTCGTCGATGTAAATGGCATTGTTCTCGTCGTAGCGCAAATCGCGGCGGGAGTAGAGGTCGCCCAACGTACCGCCCTCCTGCAGTAGGAACTGTGCGTCGCCCAGACCGCCCATGTTGAGCCGGTCGATCGAGAAGCGCTCGCCCGTAGCGTAGTTGATGACGTTGTTGGCCAGCGAGATGATCTTATTCTGATTGGTCGACAGGGTGTAGTTGGTATCCCACGTGAAGTCGCGCCAGGTGTTCCGATAACCCAATGCCAGCTCGATACCCTGGTTACGGACGTTACCCGACTGGATGATGATCTTGGAGAAACCCGTACCGCCCGAGATCTGCGGGTCGAAGGTCTGGTTCGACGTATGCGAATTGTAGTAGGTGAAATCGAGGTTGAAATGCTTGAGGAAACGCATCGTCAGACCCACCTCGACCGACTTGGTGCGCTCGGGCTTGAGGTGATAGGCGGGATACTGCGTCTGCGTGTTCCACGACAGGCCGCTTTCGTTCCACGAATAGAGCGGGTTGGCGATGTAACGCTCGAAGGCAACGCCCACCGAGGCGAACGAACCGCGCAACTTGATATAGGAGAGATTTTCAGGCATGTTGGGAATGAGCTGCGACAACACGACCGAAAGTCCGACCGAAGGATAGAAGAACGACTTGGCGTTCGAATGCGGACCCGCCAGTTGCGAAGGCCAGTCGTTGCGGCCCGTAAGGGTCAGGTAGTAGGTGCCCTTGTATCCCACCTCGGCCGAAGCGAAGATCGACTGCGTCTGCTCACGCCAGCCCTCCTGCTTACGGACGGTCTTGGTCGAATTACTCAAGTTCTGAATGTTGAAGACGTTGGCCAGCCCCTGCTTCTCGCCCGACGTACCGTCGGCAATGGGGCCGCGGATCTTCAGGGCGTCGTTCTTCATATCCGAGAACGAAGCACCGATGTTGGCCTGCAACGACCAGTCGTCACCGAACGTTTTATTGATATTGAGCAAAGCATCACCATAAACCTGGCGGTCCATCGTCTTGGTGACGCCGTAAAGGCCGTTGGCGGACTGCTCGGTGAGCTGCACGTTCGAGGAAGCATACATCTTTTCGGTGTAGGTGTTGTGCGAGTTGTCGATGCGGATGCGGCCTGAAACATTCAGCCAGTCGAGGATGTCGTACGACAGCGCCGCGTTGAGCATGTAACGATCCTTACGGTTCTCGCGCAGGTTGCGGTAGTTCGCCCAGTAGGGGTTCTGCATGGTGATGGAGCCGTCACCCATCGGCCAGTACTGTTTCGAAATCTTGTCTATGGGATCGTAGCGCTCATACATTTCGATATCCGCCCAGTCATCGCCGCGCGGGAAGAGGTAGGCTCCCGTCAGAGGGTTGTTGTAGGTTCCCTGATTGATCATGTTGCAGTCTTCCTGCAATATGTAGCTGGCTCCTACGTCCAGTCTCATCTTGTCGTTCAGAAAAGAGGAGGTGTTGCGGAACGTGAAGTTGTAACGGTCATAGCTGTTGTTGGGCACGATGCCGTTGGAATTGATGGCCGCGGCTGAAAAATAGGTCTGGTTCTTCTCCGTTCCGGTCGAAAGCGAAACGCTCTCGGAATTGGCTACGCCGGTACGGAAATAGTCTTCGCGGGGATCGTAGCCGTATCGGTTGGCGCGGTTGAGCCGCTTACCCCAGCTGTAACTGGCCACGTTGATCGGCGTAGTAAGGTTGCCCGTACCGTACCGGTTCTGGAACTCGGGAAGAACGAACGGAGTCATGATCTCAACACCGGCCGTCGCAGTGACGGAGAGCTGCCCCGCCTGTCCCTTTTTCGTTGTCACGACGATGGCGCCGTTGGCCGCGTCCGAGCCATACAATGCAGCTGCCGCAGCACCCGTCAGTACGGAAATCGACTCGATGTCCTCGGGGTTGATGTCCGCAATGGGATCGGTCGTACCCTGCGAACTGAACTCTGTGCCGCCCTCCTGGGCTTTGGTGAACATCGGCACGCCGTCGATCACGTAAAGCGCATTGGAGGTCTGCGAAATGGACTTCATACCGCGCATGATGACCTTCGAAGCGCCGCCGACGCCCGCCGACGAGGCGTTGATGTTCACACCAGCCACCTTACCGTTGAGCGAGTTGATGAAGTTGGCGTCCTTGTTGGCCGTGATGGCATCGGAATTCACCTGCTGCACGTTGTACGACAGGGCTTTCTCGGCACGTTTGATGCCCAGGGCCGTAACGACGACCTGCTCGACCTCGATGGACGAATTGGCCAGCGTGATGTCGAAAGTCGTACGCGAGCCGATGGGCACGACACGGGTTTCGTAGCCGATGAAGCTGACCGACAGTTCGGGGTTGTCGACCGAGGCGGGGACCGTCAGGGCGAAGTCTCCGTCGATGCCGGTGGTCGTTCCGACGGTCGTGCCCTTGATCAGAACGGTGGCTCCGATAATGCCCAGGCCGCCGGAATCCTTCACCACGCCCGAGATGGCCGACGGCCGCGCTGCGGCGACGCGCTTCGACAGCACGATGTTGGGAACCGTGATCTCATAGGTGATGTCCGTGTCCTTGAACAGCAGCGGCAGCACCTCGTTGAGAGGCTTCGAATCGGCCTTGATCGAGACGATGCGTTTCGTGTCGATTTCGTCCGTATAAAGGAAAAGATACTTGGTCTGCTTTTCGATTTCGTTCATGACGGTCTTCATCGGAACCTTCGTCATGTCGAGCTTCACCGCGATTTTCTGCGTTTGGGCCACGGCGGGCGCACCGCACAGGAACACGGCGAGAATTAGAGTAATCAGGCATTTTATCTGCCTAATACTTAAATTTTTCATAAGTTTGCTGATTTAAGATCAATAGGTTAGCAATCGAATCACTGTTTATCTCCCGCCGGCGGACAGGCGCCGCCGAAGCCGGCATAGCCAAAATCGTTGCGGCCCTGGACCGCTCCGCCCGGCAGTGTAGCGCTGTTTTTATCTCCCGCACCAGCGGGTAACGAAAAGACGCTGCTGGCGATATTGACCACCGTCCAGTGCCACCAGCCGCTGCCGGTAGGCGCATCGGGATCCCGGACGGTGACCGCGAAGCTGCGCGTACCCGCCGGGGCGTTTTTCCATGCCAGCTGCGGAGAGACATTGCCTCCGGTACAGCCGAAACCGGCAAACCAGTGCTGCTGGGCCAGCGGCTGCCCGTCACGCATATCATTGCTGCTTACGCTAAACGGCGCGGCCATCGCGCCGCTGCTCACAGCCGCTACCATCGCCACAGCCATGCGGATACCTGTTTTCATCGTCTGCTCCTCGTTGGGGTGAGAAAACAGGGTATGAGAGTCCGCACCAGCTGAATGTGCCGAAGCGCCTGCATTTTGTGCCGAAACGCTCACCTGTGCCAGCCGGGCGAAAGATGCTTGCGTGCGCCAGGTGTGCTAATCTACGCGCCATTTTTCGGTGCCGACATTCCCGTTGCTTAAAGGTAGCCCCATGACAGATTCCCTATTCCCCCGCTTAGTGTTAGCCAAAGGACGCGAGAAATCCCTGCTGCGTCGCCATCCGTGGATATTCTCCGGCGGCGTCGCCCGCATGGAAGGTAAAGCCCGCAGCGGTGAAACCATCGATATCGTTGACCATCAGGGAAAATGGCTGGCCCGCGGCGCTTACTCGCCGTCGTCGCAGATCCGCGCCCGCGTGTGGACCTTCGACCGCAATGAAGCCATCGATAGCGCCTTCTTTGAACGCCGTCTGCAGCAGGCGCAAACCTGGCGTGCCTGGCTGGCCGAGCGCGATGGCCTCGGTCAGGTCCTCGACAGCTACCGCCTGATCGCCGGCGAGTCCGATGGCCTGCCGGGCGTCACTATCGACCGCTTTGGCAACTTTTTCGTGCTGCAGTTGCTCAGCGCAGGCGCCGAATACCAGCGCGCCGCCATCATCAGCGCCCTGCAGAACCTGTTCCCGGACTGCGCCATTTACGATCGCAGCGATGTCGCCGTGCGTAAAAAAGAGGGACTGGAGCTGGCCCAGGGGCCGGTGGTGGGCGAACTGCCCCC
>OGZM01001940.1_pt1 | contig 13130 bp, 12 predicted proteins | sample 1576821 | NCBI WGS metagenome assembly OGZM01 (sample SAMEA3541491, study PRJEB24748) | human gut metagenome | biome: human gut; feature: human-associated habitat; material: faeces | place: China | collected 2012
CATAAATATATTATACAAAAGAAAAGCGCGATGGACAATCGCGCTATTTTTTATTATACTCGGGACAAAGTAAAATAAAAAAATTCCTCAATTATAGTTTATTAAAGTTTATTTTTTTTTATTAAAATGATATAATATATTTGTTGAATACCCTTTTTTATGGACTTTGAAAATTTTAAAAGGAAATAATTGAAAGGGACAGAATAATATATAATACAAAGCTTAAAATATTTAAGGGGGACAATAATGAGCAAATACATACTTTTATCATTGCTTGCATACTTTTGTGGGTCAATTCCCAGCGGAGTGTGGATAGGAAAAGCGGTTAAAGGGATAGATATAAGAACTGTGGGAAGCAAAAACTCAGGAGCAACAAATGCTTACAGAACACTGGGAGCAAAATGCGGGATAGCAACACTTCTCCTTGATGCTTTAAAAGGATATCTTCCTTTGTACATAGCAAGTCAGTTTAATATTTCAGATAAATATATCGTTGTAATAGGGCTTATTGCTATTTTTGCACACTCTATGTCGTGCTTTTTAAATTTCAAAGGAGGAAAAGGAGTTGCCACAAGTCTGGGAGTATTCCTGTTTTTAGCACCAAAAGCAATTCTTATAACTTTCTTTGGATTTGCAGTTGTGGTATACTTTACAAGATATGTTTCATTGTCTTCAATAACAGGAGCAATAGTTCTTCCTGTAATGACACTTATTCTTCCTGCAAAGGAGGGAGTGGACAAGACAACTCTTGTTGTTCTGTCTTTCATAATAGGGGCATTTGTAATATACAAACATAAAAGCAATATAACAAGATTATTAAACGGAACAGAATCAAAAATAGTTTTTGGAAAGAAAGGATAGGTTGTTATGGATAAAATAGTAGTGGTAGGTGCAGGGAGCTGGGGAACAGCACTGGCACTGGTATTAGCTAACAAAGGGTGTTTTGAAGTAAAAATGTGGGAGTTCAACAAAGAACTTGCAGAAAAACTTGAACAGGAAAGAGAGAACAAAAAACTTCTTCCGGGAGTAAAATTTCCTGACAATCTTCACGTAACAAACGATGACAAAGACCTTTTAAAAGATGCAAAAGCAGTGGTATTCTCAATTCCTTCACAGGCTTTAAGAAGTGTTGTTGCAAGATTTTCTAATCAGATGAGAAACGACCTTCTTATTGTAAACACAGGAAAAGGAATAGAGATAAGCTCAGGTTTCAGATTATCAGAAGTAATCAAAGATGAAATTTTAGGGAAATATCACAGCAACATAGTAGTTCTTTCAGGACCTACACATGCAGAGGAAGTATGTAAGGGAATACCTACAACAATAGTTGCTGCAGGAAAACTTGAAAAAGCAAGAGCTATACAGGAAATCTTTAATTCAGAAGCATTCAGAGTATATGTAAACGAAGATATTGTTGGAGTTGAGCTTGGAGGAGCAGTTAAAAACTGTCTTGCTCTTGGAGCAGGAATCTCTGACGGAATGGGGTTTGGTGACAATACAAAGGCTGCTCTTATTACAAGGGGAGTTGCTGAGATGATAAGATTCGGGGAAAAATGCGGAGCAGACCCTAAAACATTTTACGGGCTTAGCGGAATAGGTGACCTTATTGTTACATGTGCCAGCCAGCACAGCAGAAACAGATATGTTGGAGAGAAACTTGGAAAAGGATTTACTTTACAGCAGATACTTGATGAAATGGTAATGGTTGCTGAGGGAGTTCCTACAGTAAAAGCAGTGTATACAAAAGCACAGGAGCTTGGGGTAAGCATGCCGATAGTTGAGGCTGTATACAAAGTGCTGTATGAAGATGAAAAAGCGACAGTAATGGTAAAAGAACTGATGTCTCGTGACTTGAAAGAGGAGTTTTAGTTCTATTTAAAAATCAATTATTAAACATAAGGTGAGGTTATACAATATGGAAGAGAAAGATCTTGTTTCACTTTACTTACATGATATTAGAAAATATGAAATTTTAGATAGAGAAGAAGAGGAAAAACTTCTTAGAAAAGTAAAAGAAGGGGATTTGGAGGCAAAAAACAAATTGATTTTATGCAACTTAAGACTGGTTATCAGTGTTGCTAAAAACTATATGAACAAAGGAATGACTCTTATAGACTTAATCAGTGAGGGAAATTTCGGGCTTATCCGTGCTATTGATAAATTTGATATTGACAAAGGATTCAGATTTTCAACATACGCTGTGTGGTGGATAAAGCAGTCTATCACAAAAGCTGTTATGAGCAAGGGAAGAGAGATAAGAATACCTTCATATAAATATGATTTATTAAACAAGATAAATAAAATAATAGTGGAAGAGCTTATGAAAACAGGAGATTATCCGTCAAATGAGCTTATTGCAGAAAGACTTAATCTTTCTGCTGAAAAAGTAGCCAATATTATGGTAGAGTTTCAGGAAGTTGTTTCTCTGAACTCTTCTGTGGGAGATAATATTTATCTTGAAGATATTATATTAAACGAGGATTCTGAGAGTCTTGAAAATGATATAATAAACGAAATAAGCAAAAAGAAAATTTATGAAATTCTTGATAATCTGGAAGAGAGAGAAAAAGATATCCTTTTAAGAAGATACGGTTTAAGCGGATATGATATTCACACTCTGGAGCAGGTTGGAGAAGCTTTCAACATTACCAGAGAAAGAGTAAGACAGATTGAAAAGAAGACATTAGCAAAACTTAGAAAAAAATATGATAAAGAATTGAGCAATAGTTTATACGTAAAATAGTCAGGAGGATTTTTACATGATTGTAAAAGTAAATAGGGGAGAATTTTTAAAAAAATTAAGAACGGTTGAAAAGGCAGTATCAGAGAACAAGATAAAACCTATTATTTCTTGTGTTTATCTTGAAACAAGAAACGGACGTCTGTTTTTCTGTGGAACAAACCTTGAACTTACTATAACATCAACAATGGAATGCGAAATATTAGAAACAGGAAAAATAGTATTTCAGCCGCAGCTGATAGATGAATATGTAAAGGAACTTTCTGATGACATTATCCTTTTAAAAGAAACAGACTCTGCACTTATAATAGAAACAGGAGATTCATCTTCAGAATTTGCTGTTATGAACGCTGATGAGTTTCCAATGCTTGCAAAAAAAGAGCGTGGGGAAACTAAAAAATGTTTCACTATTCCAAGTAAAGAGCTTATGGAAATTTTTGAAAAAGTTAAGTTCTCAGCTGCAGGAACAGCAGACAACCTTGCAATAAACTGTATAAGACTTGACCTTCAGGAAGGACAGGCAAGATTTGTATCAACAGACACATACCGTCTGACTTATCTTGTTAAAGAGGTTGAAAGCAGCTGTGATATGCAGATAAGTATCCCTCTTAACACAGTAGAGGCAATAACAAAACTGTTAAAGAGCGAAGACCTTAACGAACTGGAAATAGCAATGAAAGAAAATCAGATATATTTTATCTCTGAAAACACAGAAATGGTCAGCAGAATAATAGAACTTCCATACCCTAACTACGGAGGAATTCTTGGAACATCTCAATACAACAAAAAAATGTTTGTAAAAAGCGACGAGCTTATGAAAGTTCTTAGAAGAATACAGATATTTGTAAGATCAAATATGGATTCAAAAAATGGAGCAGTATTTGAGTTTGGCGACAACAACATGCTTGTAAGAGGAGTAAGCAGCATTGCAAAAATAAGAGAGGATTTAGCAGTAGACTATAAAGGAGAGAATTTAAAAATTTCTCTGAATGTTAAATTTTTAATCGAATTTTTACAAAACTTTGAAAAAGATACAGATATTGTTGTTGAACTTAAAGAATCAAACAGCTCTGTAAGAATTGCAAGTATTGACAACGAAAATTATATCTATGTAGTAATGCCTCTTGCATTAAAAGATTTCTAATATTACAGCCGGTTTTAAAGCCGGCTTTTTTTTATTCTTTCCCTCTTTGATTATTTGAAATCAGCATATAAATGTGTTATAATAAATGTGCAATAATATATCAAAAGAGGTACAAATAATGTCCAAAATTTTACCAGAGAGAATTTTATATAATTTATATTATGCTGCTTACATCATTGAAGAAAAGTTCGTTAATGACCAGACTAAGAGGAATTATGCAGCAGATAAATTTCTTGCTCACAACAACAAAAGAGTGTTAAAAAAATTTGCAGATGTTGTGCCTAAAAATATAGCATTGCTTTTACCCCACTGTATTCAGAACTATGACTGTCCTTTTAAAATCACTTCCAAAATAGAAAACTGCAGAAAATGCGGGAAGTGTAAAATAGAAGGGATTCTTGAGCTGAAAGAAAGATATGGACTAGAGATAAAAGTTGCAACAGGAGGAACTCTTGCAAGACTTTTTATCAAAGAGAAAAAACCTGACCTTATAATTGCAGTGGCATGTAAAAGGGATCTGGTATCAGGGATTTATGATACATTTCCAATGAGCGTTTACGGAGTGTACAACAAAATTATAGACTCTCCGTGTATCAACACAGATTTAAATCTGGAAGAGATAGAAAACGTTATTAAAAAGCTGAAAAAAATAAATTAAGCAGGGAGTGATGACATTTGTTCAATAGAAAGTTTTTATACATAGGATTGCTGCTTTTAAGTGCTAACCTTGCTTATGGAAGCATGAAAGAGGATATAGCCTTTTTAAATGAACTTTACAAACAGGAAAGATATGATATGGCATTATCAGAATCTCAGCGGTTTATAGAGAACTATCCTGACTCAAAATACAATAAAAATATATGTGAGAGAATGGCAAAAGTTCATTTTATAAAGAAAGAGTATAAACAGGCAGAAAAATATTTTAATCTGCTCCTTACAGATTACAAACTGAAAAAAGATGAAAAAACAGAGGTATACAGTTATTTATACAGAATAAATACACTTAATGGAAATTCTGCAAAAGCAGCAGAATTTGCAGAAAGTTTTAAAGAGAACAGCAGAGTTTATGAAAAAACCCTTTATGAAAGCGGAGTTATCCTGTTAAACAACGGGAAAAACAGCGAGGCTGTAAAAGAATTTTTAAATGCAGCAAAGTTTAACGGGGAATATTCTGAACCGGCTGTTTTATATGCTGCAATGGGACTTTATAACAACGGGCAGTATGGAGAGGCTCTGAAATATCTGGATTATTACAATAATCTTCAGAGTACAACAAAAGATATCCCTCTTCTTACTTATCTTTATGGTGCATCATACTATAAACTTAATGAGCTTAACAAGGCAATCGGATATCTTGAAAAAAATCTGACTGATTATCCAAAGGACATATACAGCAGAAAAGGAAAAATCACTCTTATAGAGATATATGCAAACAGAGGAGAGATTGACAAGGCTCTGACACTTTATTCTTCAATAGAGGAAACAGAAAACAAAAAAGCAGGAGCAAGAGTTCTGGCAGATTATTTTCTGGCAAAAGAGGAGTATAAAAGAGCTGTAAGTTTTTATGATGTTTATGGAGAGAATAAGCCTGACAATGTAAGATATACATATGCTTATGCTTTTTACAAGCTTGGAAATTATAACAAAGCTGTTCAGGAATTTTCAAAAATAAATGATGAAAAATATATTACTGACAGCAGATATTATATTATAGTAAGCACATATAATCTGAAAGATTATAAAAAGACAGCAGAGTATGAAAAATATCTTTCAAACTATGAAACAGATGCTAAAAAGCACACAGACTTAAGTGCAATTTTTGCAAACTCTTTTTATGAGCTTGAAAATTATAAAAAATCATATGACTACTATAAAAATATATACAAAGACTATCCTACAGAGGATAATCTTTACAGGGTAATAGTTCTTGAAACAAAAATCCCTGAAAACCCTGAAACAGAAAAAAATATAGAAACACTGTTTGCAGAATACAAAACAAAATTCCCTCAGGATACAGTTTATAAAAAAGATATTTATCTTGCTGTGGGAGGACATTATTATAAAAGCGGTCAGACTGAAAAAGCTGAGGCTGTATATAAAGAGTATATGCAGACAGGAAAAGATTTGGAAATTGGAAACAATCTTGTAAATCTTCTGATAAACGAGAAAAAATATACAGAGGTTATCCACTATCTGAATATGCTGGAGGAAAATAACGACAGCACATATCTTAAAGGTATTGCTTATATGGGTGTCGGAGAATATGAAAAAGCACACAGCTACCTTTCATCATTGGAAAACAAAGATGGAGTGAGCAAAGAGCTGAAAGAAAAAACTCAATATAATATAATCAAAAACAATTTCCTATGGGAAAAATATGATCTGGTTATAAAAGAGGGAGAAGAATACCTTCAAAGCACATATATTTACGGACTTGATGATATTGTAGACAGAATAGGGCTTAGCTATTACAGAACAGGAAAATTTGAAAAAGCAAGAGAGTATTTCAGCAAACTTGAAGTAATTCCGGAGTACAAAGGGTATGCAAGATTCCAGACAGCTGACAGTTATTTTGCAGAAAAAAATTACGAAAAAGCAAGAGATGCTTACAAACTTGTTTACAGCGACAAATATGGAAAAAAATATGAGGAAGATGCTAAATACTGGGAGCTTAATTCAGAACTTAACCTTAACAACAAAGAGGGATATCTGAAAGGAAGCGAGGCTTTTATAAAGAGTTTCCCTAATTCTGCATATACAAGAAATATTTTATCAGTGAGAGGAACTCTTCTTGCAGCAGCAGGAGAGGAAGAAAAAGCTGTTAAAGAATATGAAACTCTTTTTGAAAAATCAGAGCAGGTTGTTGAGAAAGACCAGACAGTTGAAAAAATAATTGAGCTTTACGACAAAACAGAAAATATTGAGGCAAAAAGCCTTTGGATAGAAAAATTCTCTGACAAGTATAAGAAAAGTTATTACAAATCTCTTGCATACAGAGAGAAAAACATGAGTGCAGAGGCAAGAGAAGAGGAAAAAATTCTTCTTGAAAGTCCTCTGTATAAAGATTATGCTCTGGCTAATCTGGGTAACGACAGCTTTAACGAGCAGAAATATGATGATGCAGAGAAAAATTATAAAGCTATAAAAGATATGGATTCATCTTCATATAAAGACCTTGCTGTTTATCAGCTTGGAAATATTTATGCTTTAAAAGGACAGAATGGCAAAGCTGAAACTGAGCTTTCAAGAGTGTTTGTTTTATACCCTGACAGCATTTATGCACTTCCTGCACAGGTGAAACTGGCAGAGGTTTATGAGGCACAGGGACATTCAGACAAGGCAGAAAATATATACAAAGAGCTTTTAAACAACAAAAAAGCTGAAGAGTATAAAGAGTTTTTAAATGAGAAGATGCTTTATCTTTCTCTTAAAAAGAATAATAAAACAGAGGCAGAGATCTATTATAAAAACCTGCAGAAGATTAATCCAAAAACAGCAGGAAAATATGATGAATTTATGCTTGAACAGAAACAGGAAGAAACAAAGACAAAGGAGGAACAATAATGAAAAAAGCGGTTTTATATCTTATGATTTTGGGAAGTATTTCAATGTATGCTGCTGATAATGTTGTAATAGACAAAGAGGTAACAGGAATAAACAAAGAAACTATTGAAACAAGAGAAGTTGCAGGAAAGAAAATAAATCTTGATCAGAAAGAGATTGACGCAAGCGAAATGAGAACTTCAAGCAGAAAAATAAAAGATGGACAGGAATCACTTGAAGTTAAAAACAGTGACAGTGAAATTAAAAAAGAACTGTCTGAAGATGTATCAAAAGACAGATCTATTTGGAAATATGTTTTAGGTGTACTTGGAGTTATAGCAGTAGCAGTTGCATTATAATAATATAACAGCTTTTAATTTAGGAGGTTTTACAGCATGTATTGGATAGAACACGGTGGATTTTTAATGTACTTTATACTTCTTATGTCTGTACTTGGGACAGGAGTTGTTATAGAAAGAACTATATTTTTTACAGTAAGAGAGAAAAACAGATTTGCGGATATAAGACCGAAATTAAGAAAATATATAGAAGATGATGATATAAAAGGTGCAATAGGATATCTTTCAACATCAAAATCTTCAACAGGACTGGTATTAAAAGAGATACTTAGCTTTTGGAACAAAACAAAAACAACAAACGTAGTAACTCTTGAGGAAAAAGGAAGAGAGGCAGCACTTTCTCAAATCCCTCTTCTTGAAAAAAACATGTGGCTTTTAAGCATAGTTGCACATGCCACTCCGTTAATCGGACTTCTTGGAACAGTAACAGGAATGATAAAAGCCTTTCAGGCTGTATCAATTCACGGAACAGGAGATGCATCAGTTCTTGCAGGAGGAATATCTGAGGCACTGTTCACAACAGCAGGAGGACTTTTCGTGGCAATCCCTGCACTTATATTATATAACTATTTCAATAAGAAAATAGATGTAATTATAACTGACATGGAAAAAGGAAGCACAGAGGTTATCAACTACTTTAGGAGGTAAGATTTTATGAGACTGCAGAGATTAAAAAGAAGAAACAACAGCAGTATTGTTCTTGAAATGACTCCTCTTATAGACGTAGTATTCCTTCTTCTTATTTTCTTCCTTGTTGCAACAACATTTGAAGATGTGGACAGCGGAATAAAAATAGACCTTCCTCAGTCAACAATAAGAGAGATAAAGGCTGTTAAGGAGATTCAGGTAAATATCACAAACAGCAAAACTATCTATGTAAAATATCAAGAGGGAAAAGACAGAAAGAGCATAAAAGTTGCCAAAGCAGATTTGAAAAGAGTTTTGGAAGACAAGTTAAATAAAGCTGAAGAAAAAAATATTGTAATCAGCGGTGACAAAACCCTTGATTACGGATTTATAGTTGAGGTTATGACTATATCAAAAGAGGCTGGAGCATCAGAGCTGGATATTGATACTATGCTTGAGAAATAGGAGTGATACAATGAGTATAAACAAAAGAGATGCACTCTCTTTTTCTCTGGCACTGATTATAAATATAATAATAGTTCTTCTGATTCCTGAGTATAAGATTGAAGATGTTAAGGACAAAAAACTTAAAGTAGGTCTTGTGGCTCTGGAAAAGGAAAAAACCTCTTCAAAAGAGAAAAAGAAAGTTGTCCCTGCTAAAAAACCGGCAGAGAAAAAAGAAGAAAAACCAAAAAGCACAGATATACCTGTGCCTAAAAAAGAGGAAGTGAAAAAAGAGAAGAGTCTGAGTCTGGATTCTGTTTCAAAAACAATAAAAGCACCTTCTCTTAATGTAATAAACACAATAAACCCAAATAAAAGAAAGAGCAATGATGTTCTTGCAGATGCTGTTCCTGCTTTGAAAAAAGAGATAAAATTTGAAAGAGAAGATAAAACGGGAATGAAAACAGCTGAAATAGAGTTTAATGATTCCCTTGCTCTTGACAAAGAGAAAAGAGATGCAGCCACAGACAGCATAACAATAGAGAAAAATGAAGAGATTTCTCTTGAAAGCATAAGAGTAGACCAAGGGAAAGTAGAGGGACTTCCAAGCGGCTACAAACTTGGTGTTGATGACGGAGATATAATCGCCAGATGGGACAGCACAAATCAAGAGCCTAAATATCCTGAAAGTGCTCAGCTGAGAGGACTTCAGGGAAGTGTAAGGGTAAAGCTTGATGTTAATGAAAAAGGTGAGGTAACAAACCTTATTATTGACAAAGGCAGCGGAGTTCCTGAAATAAACAGTGCCATTGAGGCAATAGGGAGAACATGGAAGATTTATCTCAGCAAACACGGATTGAGTATAAAAGGGAGAGTAATACTTGATTATACTTTCAAACTGAAGGGAAACTAAAACTAAATATAAAAGGGGGAATCAAATGACTTTTTTAGGATTCAGAATAGAAAAGGATTTGAAAGAGGAATTAGAACGCAGCGATGAGAATGAGGTTCTTACAGTAGAAAGCGTAACAGAATTTATTGATAACATAAAAGAAAAAAGATACGACTGTATTTTTATTGAAGAGATGAATCTGCCTTCTGAAACACTGATAAATTTAATTAAAAAAGTCGAAGAGTTTCAGAAAAAAACTGTAATAATAGTTTTGGGTCAAAGTTCGAACCTTAAGGTTGTGGCAGGAAGTATTAAAGCAGGAGCTTACGAATATCTTTTAAAACCTGTAGATATAGAAGAGGTTATAAGAATAGCTGAAAAAGCTGTAAGAGATTATAAACTTCTGGCAGAGAGAGTTGACAAGGGAAAAAATATTGGAGATAAACTGATAGGACAGACTAAAGAGATTGTTAAAGTGTATAAAAAAATAGGTAAAGTGGCAATAAGCAGAATGCCTGTTCTTGTTACAGGAGAGAAAGGAACAGGAAAGAAAAGCGTGGCACTTGCAATTCATCAGTTTGGGGACAGTGCCAAAAAACCTTTCATAACAATAAACTGTATGTCTTTCCCAAAATCTCTTTTGGAAAGAAGACTTTTCGGATATGAAAAAGGAGCATTTGAAGGAGCTGTTTTCTCACAGGCAGGAGAGCTTGAAAAAGCAAACGGAGGAACACTTCATCTTGGAAATGTGGAGGCACTTACTTTAGATGTTCAGTCAAAACTTCTGTATCTTCTTCAGGAAGGAGAGTTTTTCAGACTTGGAGGAGCAGATCCTATAAAAACCGATATAAGAGTTATTGCAACAACAAGTATAGATCTTGGACAGGCTGTAATAGAGGGAAAATTTATAGAGGAACTTTATGATATATTAAAAGTTCTTGAAATAAATCTTCCTCCGCTAAGAAACAGAAAAGATGACATCCCTTTCATAATAGACAGTTATCTGGCTGAATGTAACAGAGAATTTAACAAAACAATAAAAGGTATCAGCAAACCTGCAATGAAGAAAATAATCAGATATGAATGGAAAGGAAATGTAAACGAACTTAAAAATGCTATTAAATCTGCAGCAGCAATGTGCAGAGGATCGTCAATTCTTGTGGAAGACCTTCCTGAAGATATCGGCGGAGTAAGAACAAACAAAAGAACAGGTGAAAGTGTAAGAACATGGGTTCTTGCTGACTGGCTTTCTAAAGAGCTTGACGAATGTGCAAAGGAAAATAAAAAAGGTTCTTTCTACAATGCTATAGTAGGGCAGGTTGAAAAAGAGCTTATCAAACAGGTTCTTGAGAGAACAAGCGGAAAACGTATTGAAGCAGCAGAGGCTCTTGGTATAACAAGAAACACACTTAGAACAAAAATGAATAATTTTGGATTAGATTAGGAGAAATTTTATGCATATAACACTTTATAGAAAGTACAGACCAAAGGACTTTACTGAAATAGCAGGAGAGGGAGAGATAGTAAGAACTCTTAAAAATTCTTTGGATAATGACAGAATTTCTCATGCTTATCTTTTCAGCGGACCAAGAGGTGTAGGTAAAACAACAAGTGCAAGACTTATTGCCAAAGGAGTAAACTGCCTTAACAACGGAATAAGCAGTCACCCATGCAATGAGTGTGAAAACTGTAAAGAGATAGACAACGGAAGTTTTATAGACCTTATAGAGATTGACGCTGCATCAAACAGAGGTATTGACGAGATAAGAGAGCTTAAAGACAAAATAAATTATCAGCCTTCAAAGGGAAGAAAAAAAATATATATAATAGACGAGGTCCACATGCTTACAAAAGAGGCTTTCAATGCTCTTTTGAAAACATTGGAAGAGCCTCCTGAACATGTAATTTTTATTCTTGCTACAACAGAGCCTGATAAAATTCTTCCTACAATTATTTCAAGATGTCAGAGATATGATTTTCAGCCTTTGACATACACAGAAGTAAAAGAAAAACTTTCTGAAATATGCAGAGGAGAAAATGTTGAAATTGATGAGGGAAGTCTTGGGCTTATATATGAGAGCTCAGGAGGAAGCATGAGAGATGCTATATCCATTCTTGAGAGAGTAATCATCACTTATCTTGGTGAAAAAATAGATGAAGAAAAATGCAGCAAAGTAATCGGAGTAACATCAAAAGCACTTCTTAAAGAATTTTTGGGAATAATAAAAGAAAACAGAGTTTCTGAAGGAACTGTATTTTTAGATAAACTATGGATGGAATCACTGGACATAGAGAAATTTTTTAAAGATTTTGGAAAATATGTAAAAAATCTTGTCCTTGACAGAGAATACGGAGCAGAAGAGGGACTTAGAATTATAGGAAACATATACGACTCTTTAAATAAATTTAAATATGAAGAGGATAAAAGACTTCTGGGATATGTAGTTTTAAACAGCCTTATAAAAACAGCTGAAAAAGAAAGAAAAGAAGTTATTATTGAAAAACAGGTTGTTTATAAAGAAGCACCTAAAAAAGACGGCAGTTCACATGAAACCCCTGCTGAAACACATATAGTGGTAACACTTGATAATGTTCAGAAAAAATGGGACGAGATAGTGAGAGCAGCAAGAAATGAAAAAATGACTTTCTCAGCTTTTCTTATGGATGCAGAGCCTGTAAAGGTTGTTGATAATGAACTGTTTATAAGATTCAATTCAAATCTTTTTGCAAAAGAGCAGATGGAAACAGAGTATTATAACAGTATATTCCAAGAGGTTGTGGAAAGAATAATGGGAACAAAATTAAAAATAAAATATGTCTTTAAAGAGGCTAAAAAAGAGGGAACAAGAAGTGACAGCGATTTTACTTCTCAGATAATGACATATTTTTCAGAGGAGAATTAAAAAGAAATGATTAAAAGAACAAATGCGGGAAAGGGCAGCATAGTGGATATAATTTATATGAGCGTGATGTCTGTATTCTTTTATATACTGGCATTAACTGTGCCTTTGGCAGGATTTCTGCTGCCTGTATATAAGATAAAAAATATGCTGGCTATGAAAAAAGGAAAAATGATAATATTTAATATATCAGTTCCTTTGGCAATAATGGTCATAACAAGGGTTTTAGATGTTGTATTTAATATACCTTTTGATCCTGTAAAAACAATAGGGTGTTATCTGGCAATATTTCTGCCTATTGAAATTTTATATTATATATTTTTTAAAATGAAATATTTTGTAAAAATCTTTGACAGAATTATAATTACGGGAGTTTTAATATCAGTCTTAGTCTTTGTATATCTTCAGTTTGCAGGGGAAGAGGTTGAGCTTATCAGAAAAACTCTTGAAGATTTTTACTTAAAGAAATATAATATAACTT
>OGZM01001978.1_pt1 | contig 12779 bp, 12 predicted proteins | sample 1576821 | NCBI WGS metagenome assembly OGZM01 (sample SAMEA3541491, study PRJEB24748) | human gut metagenome | biome: human gut; feature: human-associated habitat; material: faeces | place: China | collected 2012
CTCTATAAATTCTTTTGTATTCATAATTTAAAACCTAGAATCTGTAAGAGATACCGGCTGTTATTCTGCTGTCATCTCCCTTATCAAACCACATCATTTCATATTTTCCATTGAATCCTACACCGTTTTCATGCTCATAATCTGCACCAAGCTGTACCTGTCATGAAAAAATTATGGAAAGGAAGATTGAAAGCTTTAACAGAAAAACAGACAGCCTATCCGCTTTATTTTGACCCTAAAGCTTATAGACTGCCTGTTTTTGCTATTTTAACAAGATTTTTATGAAATTGGTTTGGTTTTATTTTGTTGTTTCTGCTTTTTTATATGCTCCTTCTGAACCGAAGACATCTCTTATTTTAGTTTTATAATATTTTTTCATTTCCTCTTTTGCAGGACCAAGATATTTTCTTAAATCAAATTCTCCTGTTTTTTCTGCAAGAGCTTTTCTTACAGTACCGGTAAAAGCAAGTGCTCCGTCTGTACTTACATTTATTTTTGCCACTGCTGACTGTGATGCTTTTCTAAGCTCAGAATCAGGTATTCCTATTGCATCTTTTATTGTTCCTCCATATGTTTTTATCATCTCAACATACTGTTTAGGCACTGCTGATGAACCATGAAGAACTATTGGGAAACCGGGTATTCTTCTTTCCACTTCTGCCAGAATATCAAGCTTTAATTTGGGATCATCTCCCGGTTTGAATTTGTGAGCTCCGTGAGCTGTTCCTATTGCTATTGCAAGAGAATCTACTCCTGTCTGTTTTACAAATTCTTCTACATCATCAGGATTTGTATAAATGTGTTTATCTGATTTTATTCCCTCTTCTACACCTGCAAGAACTCCAAGCTCTGCCTCAACACACACATCTTTTGTATGGGCATATTCCACAAGCTCTTTTGTTTCTGCTATATTTTGTGCAAAAGGATAGTGAGAGCCGTCAAACATAACAGAAGAAAATCCAAGTTCCACAGCTTTCTTTGCTGCATCTAAATTTCTTCCATGGTCAAGATTAAGTGCCACAGGAATATCAGAACCTGTACTTCTTATATAATCAACTACTCCTTTCACAAGAAGAGGAACCATATATGTCCCCATATATTCCATAACTTCCCATGAACATTGAAGAATTACAGGTGAGCCTGTTTCTGCACAAGCCTCTGCAATAGCCATAACCTGCTCCATATTATTAAAATTGAAAGCAGGAACAGCATATCCCTCTCTGTTTGCTTTTTCAAACATCTCTTTTGTATTTACAAGACCTAAATCTTTATAATTATAAGGCATTTTTTCCTCCTAAACTTACTCAGCCAGTAAAATTTCTACAGCCTCTCTCAATGTTGTAATCTCTCCCACATTTCCGGGGAAAATAACATAAGGTGTCATTGGAAATCTGCTTTCTTCTCCTGTCTGCCATACAGGTATTCCGGGACGAATCTGTCCCAAAACATTTGCTTTTTTAACATTCAGTGCTTTTGTTCCAACATCGCTTGATGTAATTCCTCCTTTTGCTATAACAAAAGCTGGAGTTATTTTTAATCTTCCCACTAAGGACTGAACTGCATCAGAAATTTTTACAGAACGGATAAGTGCATCCTCTTTTGTATCATTTTCAATAACAAGAAGTTTTCTTTTTGTATAAATAACAACAGTTTTTCCTTCTGAAATCAATTTTTCTTCTTTCTCAATAGTTTTTTCTATTTCCTCTTCAAAGGCTTTTTCATCAAGAACAAGGTCTGAATTAAATTCCATGAAAACAAGATCTTTTAATTTTTTCAGTTCCTCTACCTGACTTGTTGTTTTTTGAGTATGAGAACCTACAACAATAATTCCTCCATTTGAAGTTTCTTTAACTACCATATCTTTTCTTGTAAGAAGAGGTTTGTCTGATATTCCTCCGACAACTTTAACTATTGCTGCTGCCACACGGAACATGAAATTTTTTCCCTCTTTCATTGCTCTGTAAAGTGCAATGGCAAATACTTTAAGGTCGCAGTAGTCAACAGCATTTACCACTACTTTTCCAAAATCGTGAACTTTCATTAGTTTTTCTGTTATTTCATCTATTTTCATTCCGCGAAGTTCATCAAGTGATATAGTTGTCACATCTTCTGCTCTGTATTTTCCATTAGTTTTTTCTTCTATATATTCACAAAGATTTGATGAAGTGTATCCGAAAGTTTTATCTTTTGCAAACTCTGTCTGCCCTGCAGGAACAAGAACATCTCCTGTTTTTACATAGTGAATATTGTTGATTGTAAATCTTCCTCCCTCTTTAAAGAAAGGACACATAATCTCTCCGTCTGCTTTTCTTGTTCCATCCTTTTCAAATCCCTCACGAAGAAGTTCTGTTTCAAGAGGATAATGTCCTCTTAAAGTAGAATCCCCTCTGCTGATTATCATGTATTCTTTTCTTGTTTCTTTAGAAATTTTATTTACTCTTTCTATTATTTCAGTGTGGCATTTTGTTGTCTGCTCAACTGTAAAGCCTCTTGAATTTGTAAGGATATAGAATAGGTTATTTTTTTCTGCAAAACCTGAACGGATATTTTCTTCACTCCAGTCTGTATAAACAGATATATCGTGAACTGTCTGTACTCCTGTTGGGTCGTCGTCTAAAACTATTATTTTTTTGTTATTCTCTGCCACACAAGCAAGAAGTTCTCTGTCTAATTCTGTTTCATTCATAGGCTGATATGATTTTAAAATATCAAAATTTAAATTTATTTCCCCTGCCATTTTATCCTCCTACATATTTAACATTTTTCTTGCTTCATTTGGTGTCATTGGTTCTTTGTCCATTGCATGAAGAAGTTTTACAACTTTTTCTACTAAAGGAACGTTACTGTCTACCTGAGTTTCAGGATCTAAATAGTTGCTGTCCTCAAAACCGATACGAACTGTTTTTGCTCCAAGCCCCAATGCTCCTGCTATAATTCCAAAATCTTTTCTGTGTGCATGAGTTATTCCCCAGATTGTATCTTTAGGGATAAAGTTTACCATTGTCATAAGAGCCTCTGGAGTTGCCGGAGCTTCCCCTGGGTGTCCAAGAACAACACTGAAAAGAATAGGTGATTTCATATCGAACTCTTTACGAAGTTCTGCAACCTGATGTGTATGCCCTATTTCAAATACTTCTATTTCAGGAGTTTTTCCTGTTTTTATAATTTCCTGAACACAGTATTTAACCTCTGGGATAGGGTTGCAGTATACTGCATTTCCAAGATTTGTAGAACCTACATTAAGAGAACATGCCTCAACTTTATCATAGTATAAAGGAGCGCAACGTTCCTCAATAGTAAGCTCAGAAACTCCTCCTGTTGATGCCTGAATTATAATATCAGATTCTGCTCTGATTAATTCTACTGTTTCTTTTAAAAGACTCAAATCAGGTGTAAGTTTTCCATGCTCATCACGAACATGAAGGTGCACCATTGCTGCCCCTGCTTTTGCACAGGCAATTACATCTGCTGCTATTTTTTTAGGGTCTATATGTGTATCTGCAGCAGATACAGGTGCTACAGAGATTAAAACTTTATCTTTCATTTATGTTTCCTCCCAAACTTCTTTACAAAAATAAATTATTCATATAAAACTTGTGCTATCACTACTAAAGGTTCGTCACCTTCACAGGCAATTCCGTGAGTATCTCCGGGCATTGCTCCGATAATATCTCCTGCCTCAAGATGCTGAACTTCTCCATTTATTGTATGAACAGCTTTTCCTGATACAACAACCATTGTTTCCATCTCTTTTTCATGTGTATGTATTCCAATGCTTACTCCGGGATTTATTGTATGTCTTACATAAGCTCTCCCTTTTCCAAGCATCTCTTCAGGAGCATTTAAAAGTTTCTCCATCATTACAGTTCCTTCTCCGCCCATGCAATGCTCTATTAGAGTTGGTGTCATATCTTTTGCTTTTCTATATATCATCTTTCTGCCTCCCATTTTTTTAAAATAAAAACGGACTTTTGTATCAAAAGCCCGTTTTTTACAGGCCGCATATTTTCCGCGGCTATTTTTCCCAGTATTTATAATGTTTATCGATAATCTCGATAATCTTATTTTCCTGTTTTTCTTTAAACATGTTTATTATCTCTTTGTGAAGTTCTATGAAATCATCTTGGAATTTATTTTCAAGAATATAATTTATAGTTTCAATACGACTCTGCATTGTAATTTTATCTACATAATCTCCAATACTTTCTAAAAGACGATTATCTAAAATTCCCACTATAATAGCATGGAATCTTACATCTGAATCGAACATCTCTGATGGAGAGGCATTTTCTTTATAAATCTCCTCTTTCATTCTTCCCAGTTCCTCTTCAAGTTCTTTAATCTTCTCTTCTGACATTCTCTTCATTGCTTCCTGAAAAATCCCTACATCTATTACTTTTCTCAGTTCCACAATTTGATTTTTGGAGTCTTTTTGTAAAATTATTCCATATAATACCGGATAAAGCATTTTATTGTCATATTGCTGTCTTATATATGTTCCGTCTGCACGTCTTATTTCCAAAACCCCATATGCCTCTAAAATTTTTATTGCCTCACGCACAGAGTTTCTTCCTACACCAAATGATTCACATAATTCTACTTCTGTGGGAATTTTCTCTCCCGGTTTTAATTCCCCGTTAATAATTGCATTTGTAATCTGATCTGTTATACGTTCTACTACTGATTTATTAGCCAGTGAAACAGACATGAATTTATTTTCAACACCCATTGCTATTTTCTCCTAATTTTTTATTACATCCTACCTCATACATTCAGTATACAACAAACCAGATTTTCATGCAAATATTATATTAAACATGTTGTAAGCCATGGAACAAATGTTATTATGAACAGTGCTACCAGTGACATTAATAATAACGGCACCATTTTACGGCAGATGTCCTCAAATTTAACTTTACCTATATCAGCCGCAACATATAGGTTTGGTCCTACTGGAGGTGTAACCTGTCCGATTGATAAGTTAAGAACTAATATAACTCCTAAGTGAACCAGATTAATATCTAATGCTCTTGCTATTGGAAGAATAATAGGTACAATTATATAAAGTGCACTTGTGTTGTCCATTACACATCCTGCAAGTAAGAATACAATGTTTATGATAACAAGCATTACATATTTATTGTCTGTAAATCCGATTGCAAGTTCTGTTAATTGAGTTGCAATTCCCTGCTGAGTAAGAATCCAAGAGAATATACCTGCATTCATTATAATTAATAAGATAATTCCTGTTGTTTTCGCTGTACTGAACAGAGTTTCTTTTAAAGCTTCAAAATCCAACTCTTTGTAAACAAATTTTCCAACTATGTAACTGTATATAACTGCAACTGCTGCTGCCTCTGTTGGTGTGAAGTAACCTGAATAGATACCTCCAAGAACTATAACCGGACTTAAGAATCCCGGAAGAGTTCCCCAGAATATTTTAAGAATCTCTCCTGTACTTGCTTTTGATTTGTCACCTTTCCATCCATTTTTCTTAGAATAGATATATACTGTGATACAAAGCATAGCTGCAAATATTAATCCGGGAACAATTCCTGATAAGAACAGGTCACTGATTGATTCCCCTGTAATCATTCCATAAATAATGAATGTAATACTTGGAGGAATTACTGTTCCAAGTGAACCTGATATTGCTGATAAGGCACTTGAGAATCCTGCATCATAACCTTGTTTTACCATTGCAGGAATTAAGATAGATCCCATAGCTGCAACTGTTGCTGTTCCTGAACCTGATATTGCTGCAAAGAACAGAGCACATATAACTGCAACATATCCAAGACCACCGTGGACAGGTCCCATCATACTGTCTGCAAGATTGATAAGTCTTTTTGAAATTCCCCCTTTATCCATTAAAACCCCTGCAAGAACGAATAACGGAATTGTTAAAAGTGAAAACTTTTGAACTGTTGCCTGCATCATTGAAGGTATAACTCCAAGAGGAGAACCTGTTGCTATAAGAGTTAACGCACTTGATAATCCTAAAGATATAGAAATAGGAATATTCAAGAAAATAAATACTGCTAATGATATAAATAATATTGCTGCTGACATCTTCTATTCCCCCTTTCTTTTTGCCTGTTCTTCAGGATTATTTTTTAGAGCCATTTCATATTGAACCATTCTTATTATAGAACATATTGCTGATAAAGGAATTGCAAGCCCTATAAGCCAGCTCGGCATTTCAAGAACTCCTGTAAGAAGTCCGTATTTATATTGTCTGTATACCATTGTTGTTCCCCACACAGCCCATATTCCATAGTTTGCACAGCATATAAGCAGACGGAACCAAGCATGAGTTACTCTTGTACTTCCTCTGAATTTATCTGTTATGTAAGCAAATCCCATATGTGAATCTGTTTTGAAAGCACTTGCTGCTGCAAGACAGCATACCCATACGAACATTGTTGTAACAAGTTCCTGACTGAATGACATATTAAACCAAGTTATTTTACGTGAAAATACGTTCATGAATGTTACTACTGCCATAATTACAAGAGCAACTGAACATAGATATTCTTCAAAATTATCCCAAAAATCTTTTAAAAATCCTTGCGATTTACTCATATTAATATCCTCCTCTTAATTATTTTCCTTGGAACAGATCAATTACTTCTTGTCCAACTACATCTACATACTGATCAAATATTCCGGCACAAGCTTTTTTAAACTCTTCTCTTTCTTCTGGTGTAAGTCTTGTGAATTTTGTTCCGTTCTTCTCTAAGTTTTCAATAATTGTTGATTCATTTGCTGCTAAATAATCATTTCCCCATTGAAGAGCCTGAGAGGCACACTGCTGAATCATTTCTGCATCTTCCGGTGAAAGTTTTTCTAAAGTTTTGTTGCTGATAATCCAGATATTTGTGTCACGGACTCCGTCCCATAGAAGTACGTTTGACTGAACTTCAGCAAATTTTGATGAGTTGAAAACTGCTATTGGGTTTTCCTGTCCGTCTATTGTTCCCTGCTGAAGAGATGTATAAACTTCTGAGAAATCCATTGCTGTCGGGTTAGCTTTAAAATAGTCTCTATATAAATCGATAAATACATTTGCTCCCGGAACACGGATATTCATCCCTTTTAAATCTTCAGGTGAGTGAATTTCCATGTTGCTTGAAATCTGTCTTGAACCTGCGTTATTAATTCCAAGCATTGTCATTTCAAGATAGTTGCACCATTTGTTTATCTCTGCTTTTGCCTTATCGCTGTTTACGAAACTAACAAGGTCATCTGTTGATTCAAACAGGAATGGCAGCCAGAAAGCATAGAATCTTGGATCATAGTTTGCTATATTTGCAGGAGCACAGGCATGTATGTCAATATTTCCTGCTTGTACAAGTTCTATTGCTTTTGTTAAGTCTCCTCCTGAAAGTCCGCAGTTTTGATATACTTCAACTCTTATTCTTCCATCTGATTTATCTGCTACATATTTTTTAAACTCTTTTGCTGTTAAATCACTAATAGATTCAGGCTGTTGTGTATGAGTCATACGGATTATTATTTCTCCCTCTTTCTCAGAACTTCCGCATCCTGTTAAAGCAAAAACCATTACACCTGCCGCTGCTAATGAGAAAATCTTTGTTAATTTATTTTTAAACATATTTATTTCCTCCTGATTTTTTATTATTTCATAAGTCCTTTTGCCACTAAAGCATCTCTTAAAGCGGGAGCACCAAATCTTGGGCTTGATACTACCATTTTACCATACTTGTCAGCTATATATTGTTCACAATATGCCATTGAACCTTGAGCAAAAAGAATAACATCTGCTTTGTCTGCAACTTTTCCTGCATACTCAGTCATAAGTGCTTTGAACTGTTCCTGATCAAGTCCGAATGCTCCGTCAACCAATACATCAACTATCTCTACATGTTTGTTCATCTCTCTTGCAACACGTTTTACTGTGTTTTTTGTAGGTTCAAGAGTTGTTGGAAGAGTAGCCATAACTGCTATTGTATTTCCATTTCTTACAGCCTCTCTGCACATCTCTTCATCTATTCTTACAATAGGAATTCCTGTATATTTTGCTATTCCCTGAGCTGCATCAGCAACTTCTCCTACTGATGAACAAAGATTTAATACTGCATCTGCTCCTTTGCTTACAGCGTCCATATACATTGAAACTAAACGAGCTGCCGGTGCCGGAGTAACATATCCTGCTTCCCTTACATCTGCAAGAATTGATGGATCCTGATATGTTAAAACCTCTGTTTCTTTTGGAAGAACCTTCCCGATTTCCTCGTTAACTAATTGAATTAATTCTGGTGTTGTGCTTGTATAAACTAATGCTACTTTCATTTTTACCCTCCCATTTTATATAAATTTTATTTCTCACTTTTATACATCCTCTGTACAACGTAGGATGTTCTATCTTGATAAGATTATATTCTACTTTTTACGATTTGTAAATAGCAGATTGAAAATTTTTTGTTCTTTTTCAGTTTCTTATTTTCTGTATTAGTGAAAAAATACTTTTTCCTGAAAGAAAAAAAATTTTTAATTCATTTTAAATAATTTTTTGAATTATTTTTACAACTTTATATTTTAATATATATGTTTTTCAATCAATTATTTTAATTATTGTACCTTAATAACTATCATGGTATAATTTTTAGTATAAGTTACATATCTTAGTACTTTTGGTTTAAAGTTTAAGGAGGAAAATATGAATTGTGATAATGTTTTAAAAAAAGAATGTTTTGAACGTTTGGAAGATTTCATAAATACACTTCCTGAAAAAAAGGGAAATCTTATAAGGGTACTGCACAAAGCACAGGATATATTTGGATATCTTCCATCTGAGGTACAGGAATTTGTTGCAGAAAAACTTGATCTCCCAATTTCAAAGGTTTATGGTGTTGTAAGTTTCTATCATTTTTTTACAATGGTTCCCAAAGGAAAATATCCTATTTCTGTATGCATGGGAACAGCATGCTATGTAAGAGGAGCTGAAAAAGTATTAAATGAAATAAAAGATCTTTTAAAAATAGAGGTTGGAGAAACAACTGTAAACGGACTTTTCTCTTTAGACTGCCTGAGATGTGTGGGAGCCTGCGGACTTGCTCCTGTTGTTCTTATAGGTAAAGATGTTTATGGAAAAGAAAAGACTAAAGATATAAAAGATATTATTATGAAATACATTGAAAAAGATTTAGCTGAAAGCAAGGAGGGATCTTATGAGTAGAGAAATTTTAGTTTGCGGAGGAACAGGATGCCTTTCTTCAAAAAGTGAGCAGATTATAAAAAATCTTGAATCAGCTGTTCTTTTTCACGGGCTTGAAAAAGAGGTTATTGTAAAAAAGACAGGATGTTTTGGTTTCTGTGAAAAAGGTCCTATTGTTAAAATCCTTCCTGATAATATACTGTATATTGAAGTTACTCCTGAAGATACAAGTGAAATTATAGAAAGCCATATTGTTAACGGAAAAGTTGTTGAAAGACTGCTTTTTGTTGACCCTCGTACTAAAGAGAGAATACGTGACGGAAAAGATATGCAGTTTTACCAAAAGCAAGTGAGAGTAGCTCTTAAAAACTGCGGGGTTATTGACCCTGAAAATATTCACGACTATTTGAAACATGATGGATATAAGGCTCTTGAGAAAGTTCTTAAAGAGATGACTCCTGAAGATGTTATAAATGAAGTAAAAGAATCAGGGCTTCGTGGAAGAGGAGGAGGAGGATTCCCAACAGGACTTAAATGGGAATTTACAAGAAAAGCTGTAAACTCTCAGAAATATGTAGTATGTAATGCTGACGAGGGAGACCCGGGAGCATTTATGGACAGATCTATCCTTGAAGGAGATCCCCATGGAGTGTTAGAGGCAATGAGTATCTGTGGATATGCAACAGGAGCATCAGTAGGACTTATCTATATCAGAGCTGAATATCCTGTAGCTGTTTCAAGATTGGAAAAAGCTATTTCTGATGCAAGAAGAAACGGATTTCTTGGTGAAAATATACTGGGAAGCGGTTTCTCTTTTGATATTGATATAAAACTTGGTGCAGGAGCATTTGTCTGTGGAGAGGAAACTGCACTTATTCACTCTATGGAGGGAGAAAGAGGAGAACCTACAACAAAACCTCCGTTCCCTGCTGAATCAGGATATTGGGGAAAACCTACAAATGTAAACAACGTTGAAACTTTTGCCAATATTACAAAAATTATTTTAAACGGTGCATCTTGGTTTAGAAGTATCGGTACTCCTAAATCTCCAGGAACAAAAGTTTTTGCTCTTGCAGGAAAAGTTAATAATGTAGGACTTGTGGAAGTTCCTATGGGAACAACTTTAAGAGAAGTTATTTTTGATATTGGAGACGGAATAAAAGAAAATAAAAAATTCAAAGCTGTTCAGACAGGAGGACCTTCCGGAGGATGTCTGACTGAACAGGATTTAGATACTCCTATTGATTTTGACACTCTTCTTGAAAAAGGTTCAATGATGGGTTCAGGAGGAATGATTGTTATGGACGAGGACGACTGTATGGTTTCCATTGCAAAATTCTATCTTGAATTTACTATTGATGAATCATGCGGGAAATGTACTCCTTGCAGAATAGGAAATACAAGACTTCATGAAATTCTTGAAAGAATTACAAAAGGGGAAGGGAAAAAAGAAGATCTGGATCTTCTTAGAGAACTTTCAACAACAATAAAAGATACAGCTTTGTGCGGACTTGGACAGACATCTCCAAATCCTGTGCTTTCTACTATAAATAAATTCTATGATGAATATCTTGCTCATATTGCAGATAAAAAATGTCCTGCAAAACAATGTAAGGCTCTGATTAAATATGAAATAAATCCTAACAAGTGTGTAGGATGTACTTTATGTGCCAGAAATTGTCCTGTTCATTGTATTACAAGTAAAATCAAAACTCCTCACATCATTGACCAGAATCAATGTATAAAATGTGGTGCATGTTATACAACTTGTAAATTTATGGCAGTAGAAATAGCATAAGGAGGGAAAATTTATGAAACTTATTAAAATAAATATTGATGGAATAGAATTTGAAACAAAAACAGGCACAACAATACTTGAGGCTGCCAAATCAATCGGAATAAATATTCCCAGCTTATGTTATCTGAAAATGAGTGATATAGGATATAAGAACAGCTGTTCATCGTGCAGAATCTGTGTTGTTGAAGTGAAAGGAAGAAAGAATCTTGCTCCTGCATGTTCTACTCCTGTTTTTGAAGGAATGGAAGTTACTACAAACTCTTTGAGAGTTATAAAAGAAAGAAAAACAATTCTTGAACTTATGCTTTCTGACCACCCTGCAGATTGTCTTGTCTGCGTGAAAAACGGAAAATGTGAACTTCAGAAACTTGCTGTTGATTTTGGAATCAGAGAGATAAGATTTAAAGGAAAGCAGACAAACAACAGAAAAGAATTTTCTCCGTCTATTATAAGAGATGCTGATAAATGTATTTTATGTAAAAGATGTGAAACTATGTGTCGTGAAATCCAGACATGCAGTGTTCTTTCAAGTATTCAGAGAGGATTTAATGCAAGTATGGGAACAGCATTTGAGCAGAACATGGAAACAACTATCTGCACATACTGCGGACAGTGTGTTGCTGTGTGTCCTGTGGGAGCTTTGTATGAAACTGACTACACAAGCCAGCTGATGAACGATTTGAGCAACAAAGATAATCAGGTTATTGTTCAGGTTGCCCCAGCTGTAAGGGTTGCTATTGGTGAAGAGTTTGGTTTTGCTCCGGGAGAGGATGTTACAGGAAAACTTGTCACTGCACTGAAAATGGTTGGATTCAGCCATGTTTTTGATACTAACTTTGCTGCAGACCTTACAATAATGGAAGAGGCAGCAGAACTTAAAGAAAGACTTGAAAAATACTTAGCAGGAGAACCTGCAAAACTTCCTCTTATAACTTCATGTTGTCCTGCATGGGTTAAGTTTGCAGAGCATCATTTCCACCAGTTTTTAGGAAATCTTTCTACTGCAAAATCTCCTCAGCAGATGTTCGGGGCTGTTGCAAAAAATATCTGGACAAAAGATGCCGGAATTGACAGAAATAAAATTGTCTGTGTGTCAATAATGCCTTGTCTTGCTAAAAAATATGAGGCATCAAGAAATAAATTTATGGCAGGTGGAGAGCCTGATGTTGATTATTCTATCTCTACACGTCAGCTTGCAAGTCTTTTAAAACAAGCTAATATTGACCTGAAATCTTTAAAAGAAAGCAGATTTGATAATCCTCTTGGATATTCTACAGGTGCTGCAGATATCTTTGGAAAAACTGGAGGAGTTATTGAGGCTGCAACAAGAACTCTTTATGAATGGGTAACTGGAGAGGAACTTGAAAAAGTTGATTTTGAACAGTTCAGAGGAATTGAGGGAATCAGAATTGCTGAAATTCCTGTTGGAGATATAAAGCTTAGAATAGGAGTTGTAAACGGACTTGGAGCTGCAAGAGAACTTCTTAATAAAGTTGAAAGAGGAGAAGAAACTCTTCATGCTATTGAAGTTATGGCATGTAAAGGAGGATGTGTGGGAGGAGGAGGACAGCCTTTCCACGGAGGAAACTTTGAAATTGTAAAAGAAAGAATCAAAGGTATTGAAAAAATAGATTCCGGAAAAATTATCAGAAAATCACATGAGAACCCTTACATAATAGAACTTTACAAAAATCATCTTGGAGAGCCTTTAAGCCACGAGGCACATGTGCTTCTTCATACTTATTATTCTCCAAAAAAACATATTTAATAAAAAAATTAACAAAAACTAGAGAAGAGGGG
>OGZM01001994.1_pt1 | contig 12670 bp, 10 predicted proteins | sample 1576821 | NCBI WGS metagenome assembly OGZM01 (sample SAMEA3541491, study PRJEB24748) | human gut metagenome | biome: human gut; feature: human-associated habitat; material: faeces | place: China | collected 2012
AAGTATTTTTATATATTACTATTATACCATTATTTTTATACTATTATAATATATTTTTTGCAAAATACATATAAAAATTTAATATTTTTTTTAATTTAATTATAGTTTTTTGATTATTTTTGATTTTTTCTCATTAAAGAAAATTGATTACCACGAGATTTTTTTTTAAATATAACATTTAATTTTGGTTTTTTTACCGGCAAAATAAAAAAGACTGCTCTCAGCAGTCCCTTCCATATTTTAATAAGATTAAATTTTATACTGCTCCAAATAACTTGCTTAAAGGCATTAAAGCTATTCCTGTAAAAACAGCAAAAAGGGCCTCTCTGCTGTACCCATACTGTTTTGAGCTTGGCAGAAGTTCTTCTATAGCAATATACAGCATAACTCCTGAAATAAGAGCAAAAATAATTCCTAATGAAAAATCATTAATATATGGCTTTAAAACCAAAAAAGCAAGAAAAGCTCCAACAGGCTCCGCTATCCCTGACAGAAAAGTATATTTAAAAGCTTTCATTTTACTTCCTGTTGCAAAAAATATAGGCATTGCCACAGAAATTCCTTCCGGAATATTATGCATTGCTATGGCAGCTGCTATTGAAATTCCAAGAGCTGTGTCCTCATATCCTGCCATAAAAGTGGCTATTCCCTCTGGAAAATTATGAAGTCCTATTGCCATTGTTGAAACAAACCCTACACGGAAAAGATTTTCATGTTTTTTTCCATCTCCATGCTCTTCAGGTTCATGAGGAACAAATTTATCTAAAAGAGCTGCCATAACAACCCCTGCAAGAAGAAAAACAACTTCTGCTATAATTCCAAATTTATATCCTCCATATTGTGTAAGCAGAACATTTGCATTGGGAAGAAGGTCTGTAAATGAAACGCTTATCATCACTCCTCCTGCAAAACCAAGAGAGATTGTTACTAATTTTTCATTTTTTTTCTTTGTAAAAAATATTATTACCGCACCCAGAAGAGTAGACATTCCGGCTAAAAAAGATAAAATTAAAGCTCTAAAAGCTGCGTCTTCAAACATAGACCACATTCCTTTCTATAAAAAAACAACAGGGAATAAAAATATCCCTGCTGTTTAAAAAATATTTTTATTTTAATTAATAATTTGTTGCTCTAACTCTGAAGTAGTCTTTTGGATGGTCACATACAGGGCACATTCCAGGAGCTTCAGTTCCTATGTGTAAATGTCCGCAGTTTCCGCATTCCCATACAACTATTTCTAATTTTTTGAAAACACTTTGAGTTTCAATGTTTTCTAATAATTTTCTGTATCTTTCTTCGTGTTCTTTTTCAATAGCTGCTACTCCTTCCATAAGTATAGCTATTCTTTCAAATCCTTCTTCTCTTGCTTCTTTTGCAAAAGTTGCATACATATCTGTCCACTCATAATTTTCACCAGCTGCTGCATCTTTTAAGTTTTCTACTGTTGAAGGCATACCATCATGTAATAATTTGAACCAGATTTTTGCGTGCTCTTTTTCGTTATTTGCAGTAGCTTCAAATAATTCAGCTATCTGAACATACCCCTCTTTTTTAGCTTTAGATGCATAATAAGTATATTTATTTCTGGCTTGAGATTCACCTGCAAAAGCTGTCCATAAATTTTGTTCTGTTTTAGTTCCTTTTAAATTCATCTTACCCCTCCTATACTTTAAAGTCTTTTAGCTTATAAATAAATATTAACATATAAAAAGATAGTTGTCAACTCATTATTACAATTTTGTAACAATTACAATTTTTATATATTTATATTTTATTATAATTGAGCATATTTATTTACTCTACTATATTAGATGAGAACAACTGCTGTTTTGTTTAAAAATATTTTTAATTTAAAATAAAAATGATATAATATTTTCAAAAATTACTGTTTTTAGAGAGGGAAATATGAAAATATACGATTTATCACATGAAATAAAAAATAATATGACAGCATATTCTATTGAAGAAAAACCTTGTATCAAACCTTTGTTTTCTTTTGAAAAAGATGGTTTTAATGTAACATCTCTTGGGCTTACTTCACATCTGGGAACTCATATTGATGTCCCTCTTCATATGATAGAAAATGGAAAGAATATATGTGATTTTTCTATTGAAGCATTTTTTGGAAAAGGAATCTGTATTTCTTTTGCTGAGCTTGAAAATTTAGATTTGAATTCTATTCCTCAAATAGAATATCTTTTAATTTATACAGGAAAAGATAAATTCTGGAAAGATAAAAACTATTTTAAAGATTATCCTGTAATGAAAAAAGAAACAGCTTTAAAGATAGCTGCTTCTCATTTAAAGGGAATAGGCATAGACTGCATATCCCCAGATTTTTACACTTCAGAAACTATGGAAAACCATAAAATTCTTCTTAAAAGCAATAAAATTATAGTTGAAAATCTCTGCTGTTTAAATGAAATAAAAGGAAAAGACTTTTATTTTTCATGTCTGCCTCTAAAAACTGCTGCTGACGGCTGTCCTGTAAGAGCTGCAGCAATAATTAAATAACAGATTATTTCACTGCTGATTTTCTTTTAAAAATCGGATTTTTAATAATTCTTACAATAAGAGGAATTACCATAACTACCCAAACAATAGGTTCTGAAATAATAATTCCAAAATATTGTGTGCAGGGAACAATAAAAATAACAACAGCAACTTTTCCTATAAGTTCAAGAGCACTTGAAACAACAGGGGTAATTCTGTCTCCTATTCCCTGCATAGTATTTCTTAAAATAGCAATAGCCCCGGGAACAAAATAGAAAACAGTATTTATTTTAAGATATTTTTCAGCAGTGGCTGTCACTTCAGGAATACGGCTTCCTGTAACCATATAAATAAGCCATGGTGCTGCTGTATAACTTAATAGAATTACCAAAAAACTCCACAATGAAGTTATCATAAGAGCTTTCCATATTCCTTCTTTTATCCTTTCAGGTTTTCCTGCTCCTTTATTCTGCCCGCAATATGTAGCCATTGTAATTCCCAAAACAGCAAAAGGAAGCATAAAAAATTCTGTAAGTTTTCTTGCTGCTGTGTGAGCAACAATTGTGTTTGTTCCAAAAGTATTGATAGCAGTCTGCAGAGCCAGAGTTCCGAAAAATACAAGGGACATCATCATAGCCATTGAAATTCCAGACGCATAAAGATTTTTTAAGAGAGTCAGTTTTAAGAAAAAATCTTTTTTCTTCATTCTGAACATAGGGTATTTACGCCACATATATATAAAACATAGTACAACAGACAACCCTTGTGAAATAACAGTTGCCCATGCTGCACCTGCAACTCCTGTATTTAATCTTAAAATAAAATATAAATCAAGAAATATATTTGTTATACAGGCAATAACAAGAAAAATAAGAGGAGCAACAGTATCTCCCACAGCTCTCAATATTCCTGCAAGGGCATTGTAAAACATTGTAGCAGTCATTCCCAGAAGAATAGCTTTTATATATGATTTTGATTGAAAATAAAGATTTTCTGACACATTTAAAAGACTCAGAATTTCATCAAGAAAAAACACACTGACGCATGTAATAATCAAAGCTGTTAAAAAACCGAGAAAAATACTTCCTGCAACAGTTTTCTTTATTTTGTTTTCATTTTTTTCACCAAACTGCTGTGCTACCAAAACAGCAAAACCATTGGTAAGCCCTGATAAAAAGCCTATAAGAAGTGTACTGATAGATGTAGTTGAACCTACAGCAGCCAGGGAAACTTCTCCCAGAGTACTTCCTACTATTCTTGTATCTGCCAGACTGTAAAAAAGCTGAAAAATATTTCCAAGACATACAGGAAGAGCAAATTTAAGCATTTGTTTTGTTGGATTTCCATTTGTTAAATCAATCGTTTTAAAAACCTCTTTTCTTTTTACATATTGCTTATTATAAAAGCACTAAAATTATATCACAAAGCCGGTGAATTTTCATTATATAAATGAATGTCAAGTTTATTGTATGGAATTTCAATATTCTTTTCTGCAAATCTTTCTATTATATACTGCATAAGATTTCCACGGGTATTATAATAATCATGATACCCTGTATTTACTGTCCACACAAGATATTCTATATTTACAGAAGAACTTCCGTAAGACATTATATTTATAAAAGGTGTTCTTTGATTTTCAATTCCTTTAAAAGTTTTTGCTATATCCTGAAGTTCTTTTATGGCGGCTCTTGGATCAGCCTCATAAGCAATAGGAACAGTGAGCTGTATTCTTCTGTATTTATTTGCATCATAATTTATAATGTTTTTGCTTATCACAACATTGTTTGGGATTATAATTTTTCTGCTGTCCAATGTATTTACACATGTTGAGAAAACACCTATTTCACTTACTTCACCCATTACATCATTCATTTCTATAAAATTTCCAACTGTAAAAGGTCTTGCAAAAAGAATAACAACCCCTCCTGCAAAATTTGAAAGAAATTCCTTTAAAGAAATTCCAATACCAAGACTTATGGCACTTATCATTGTAATGATAGACTGCTCTTTAAATCCAAACAGCAGCATTGCCAAAAGAAAAAAAACAGCAGATATTCCAAGTTTTATAAAAGATTTTGTAAATTGTTTTGCTCCTCTGTCAATTTTTGATATAGCTATTTTGTCAATATGTGTATCCACAAGCTTAATACAGATTCTACAGATATACATAATAATTAAAATTATTATAATTTTTATAAAAAGAATCAGAGCGTCTGCAGCAAAAATATGCAGAATACGATTTCCATCTTTATCCTCTATATTTTTAATAATAGTTAAAATATTATTCATAAGTACAACCTCCAGTATGATTTTTTCAATTTATAGTATACACCAATACAAGAGATTTCCAAAGAACTACTTTTAATTAACAATAATTTATGATAATATATATTAATAAATAGAGATAGAAAATAAAAACAAAAAATTCTTATTAAAGGTGAAAGATATGAGCGAAAGAGTAATTCTTCATTATGATTTAGATGCTTTTTATGCTTCTGTTGAAATAAGAGATAATCCCAAATTAAAAAACAAAGCTCTTGTTGTTGGAGAAAGTGTCGTAACAACTGCAAGCTATGAGGCAAGAAAATATGGAATCCACTCTGCTATGAGTACAGCTGAGGCGAAAAAACTGTGCCCAAATCTTATTGTTCTTTCTTGTGATAAAAGCAAATATGCAGCTGAATCAAGATACATTCATTCTCTTGTTGAAAAAATAACTGATAAAATAGAATATATTGCTTTTGATGAGGGTTTTTTGGATATCACTGAAATAATAGAAAACTACCCTTCAAAAGAATATTTTGCTCAAAAATTTAAAGAAAGAATTTTTAAAAATACAGGTCTTACATGTTCTGTTGGAATAGGATATAACAAACTTACTGCAAAAATAGCAAGTGATTATAATAAGCCTAACGGTTTTTATATTTTTAATAATTCAAATGAGTTTATAGAACACATCAAAGATAAAAATATAAAAATAATTCCCGGAGTGGGGAAAAAATTTATTCCTGTTTTAGAAAAATACAATATTTTTAAACCTGCTGATATTTATAAATACTCTCTTCATGATTTGATTTCTCTATTCGGGCTTTCAAGGGGTTCTCTTCTATATTACTATTCAAGAGGATTGGACGACAGCCCTGTAAAAAAAGAGAGAAAAGCGATGTCTGTGGGCAATGAAAATACATACAGATATCCTCTGCAGACAGAAGAGGACCTTGTGAGAGAATATACAGCCGTATTTGAAAAAAGTTATAAACGTCTTAAAGAAAAAGATTTTTTATGCAGCTGTGTAAACATAAAAATAAAGTATCAGGACTTTACATCTGTAACAAGATCCAAGCAGATTCCAATTCCAACCAATAATAAAGGAGAACTTTTGAGTACTGTTTCAGAATTGATGGATAAACTTGAAAAAAGAGAAAATATAAGATTAGTTGGAGTATCTTTCTCACATCTGATTAAAAAAAATATGTTAAAGGTTCAATTAGCTTTTAAATTTTAATTAAAAATAAACATTTGTGAATTTATAATTCAAAAAAATAAAAATTTTAAAAATTTTTTGAAAAAATAATTTAAAACAAAGTGTTAATTATCAAGTGTTTTATGACACTTTCTGTACAAACCTCTATAAAGTTATTTAAAATCTACTTGCTTTTTTTGTATTTTAAAGTAAAATAGGAGTAGATACAACAATCTACAAATATACTTTAAGGAGGATTTTTATGTTTGGATACTTACAAAAAATTGGAAAAGCATTAATGGTTCCAGTTGCGGTTCTTCCTGCAGCTGCGATATTAATGGGGATAGGGTATTGGTTAGACCCAACTGGTTGGGGAGGTAACAGCCAGTTAGCAGCATTCTTAATTAAAGCAGGTGCTGCAATCATAGACAATATGCCTATATTATTTGCTGTTGGGGTTGCTTTTGGAATTTCTAGAGACAAAAACGGAGCTGCTGCTCTTGCAGGATTAGTTGCGTTTGAAGTTGTTACTACTTTACTTTCTGTTGGTGCTGTATCTCAAATGACTGGTGTTCCAGCTGCTGAAGTATCTCCAGCATTTGGTAAAATAAACAACCAGTTCGTTGGAATTCTTTGCGGAGTTATAGCAGGGGAATTATATAACAGATTCCACAGTTTAGAACTTCCTAAGTTCTTAGCATTCTTCAGTGGTAAGAGATTTGTTCCTATTATTACTTCAGTAGTAATGTTAGTTGTTTCTTTCATACTATTATACATTTGGCCTGTTATTTACGGCGGACTTGTTGCATTCGGTGAAGGAATTGCTAAATTAGGACCAGTTGGAGCAGGAGTTTATGGATTCTTTAACAGATTATTAATACCTGTTGGATTACACCACGCTCTTAACTCAGTATTCTGGTTCAACGTTGCAGGAATTAACGACATCGGTAGATTCTGGGGAGCTCCGGAAGCTGCTTATGCAGATCTTCCAGCAGCAGTAGCTGGTTCATATCACGTTGGAATGTATCAAGCAGGATTCTTCCCAATCATGATGTTTGGATTATTAGGAGCTTGTCTTGCATTCGTAAAAACAGCTAAACCTGAAAATAAAGAAAAAATTAAATCTATCATGTTAGCAGCTGGATTTGCAAGTTTCTTTACTGGTGTTACAGAACCAATCGAATTTGCATTCATGTTCGTTGCTCCAGGATTATATTTATTACACGCTGTTTTAACTGGTATTGCAGTATTCCTTGCAGCATCATTTAACTGGATGGCAGGATTTGGATTCTCTGCTGGATTCGTTGACTTCTTCTTATCTTTACGTAATCCAAATGCAAACCAACCATTTATGTTAATCGTTCTTGGATTAGTATTCTTCGTTGTATACTACATCGTATTCAGCTTTGCAATTGCAAAATTCAACATCAAAACTCCTGGAAGAGAAGATGAAGTTGAAGGTGAAGATGGAAAAGCAGCAGTTGGAACTGGTTCTCATGCTGAGCTTGCAGCAGCACTTCTTCCTTTATTAGGTGGAAAAGAAAACCTTGTATCTATAGACAACTGTATTACAAGATTAAGATTTGAAGTTAAAGACAGTTCTGTAATCAACGACGCTGAAATCAAAAAACTTGTTCCCGGTGTATTAAAACCAAGTAAAACTAACGTTCAAGTTATAGTTGGAACAGAAGTTCAATTCGTTGCTGACGAATTAAAAAAATTAGTTTAATAAGACTTTAATGTTTATAAAAATATCACGGACAAATTTGTCCGTGATATTTTATTTTTTATTTTCTTATTGCCTCATGTAAATCATCAATTTTCTCAACACCAAATAATCTATAAATACTTGTAATACTTGGCAGTTCAGAATCTTCAATAATCTCTTTCATCATTAAATTTCTTCCCAGAGTTTTGCTTTTTCTTCTTAAAGCCTTTGCTATATCATCTTTTTCAAACAAAACTTTACTATCTTCATTAATAGGTTTATATCCTGCAGCTGTTCTCAGCTGATTTATTCCACCAAACAATAATGTTATATTGTAACAGTTAACATGATTATGAATCTCAAAGTCTCTCAAAGTTAATCCCACATCTTCCTTATTTAGTTTTACAGCCAGTTTTTTATATAAATTAATTAAATCTCTTCTGGTATATCTAAGATATCTTCTTCTGTATAATAATTCCTGTCTGTCTATTATATCTGCCATTTCTTTAAACCCTTTGCAGCCAAGAACAAACTTCACTGTTTCCCAAAACGGTAAACTGCGATTAAGTCTGAAATCTTTAGGTTCTCTTAAAATATATCTGTCAACTTTTTTTTGTAAAAAAGCAATCATCTCTTCTTTTGACATTTTATAAAAAGCAATAGCCTGTTCATCATACCCTATTTCAGCAAGCATAGCATTAAAAGTTTTAAAATATTTTCTAATAACTTTTGCCTGCGGCAGTTCTTTAGGAAGCTGGTATACAAAAGGAATTCCCTTTTCTCTTATATATTTTATATAAATATCCTCTATCTGTTTTTTAGACAGAGATTTTTCTATCAAAGCAGGATTAATAAGGTTCAGTAATTTAGAAAAGTTCTTCTCTCCCATTCCTTTAACTTTTCCATATTTTTCTTCATACTCCTTAAGTGTTGGAACTCTCTCTAATTCTTTTGTTAGTTTTTTTATTTTATTTGAAATAATTTCTTTCTTTAAGTTCTTTTCAGCTGTTATTTTATTTCTTGAGCTTTTAAGCTGAAGCTTTAAACCCATTTCCTTTAAAAAGTTTACATAAGTTCCAAAATAATACCTTATAACCTCAGAGGGAATTCCACACTCTGTAATCTCTCTTCTGTTTGGCACAAATCCAAGCCTGCTGTATATCTCTAAAAAAGTTTTTTTCATTTCTTTCTTTTTTTCAGCATGGTTTTTCTTTTTTCTGTCGGCATATATTTCATATGAAACATAAGGCTTTAGCCCTGCATAATAATCCTTAGTATCTAAAACTTTTGCAGGCTTCTTAGTTATTTTTTTTATATTTTTTTCGGTCTGTTTTTTCCTCATCTCTCTATCCTTTTAAAAAATATTTCATTTACAACTTCTATCTCGAAAATAATTAATGTATCCACGCCAGGATAAAAAGATATAGCTGTTTTTTTGTACCAGTCATTATATCATATATACAAAATATAGAAAATATTTTCTTCTAAAAATTTTGACTGATTACGCCGAAACAAAATTTCAGCAGCAATATTTTTTCTTTGTAATATAATAATTTAAAAAAGTTTAAAACTAAAATAGAAATAAAAAAAATAACATAAAAAGAGCACTTTCCAATGAGAGTGCTCTTGATATATAATTATTATACTAAACTTTTATAAATATCAATTACTTTAGTTTCTATTTCAGGATTATCAGTAAGAGAAGTTATTTCTTTGAAAGCTTTGTTGAAGTTTTCATTTTCAATTTTTTCTTTTAATTTTACAGCCTGCGGGTCATTGTCATTTCTGTATGCCATAGCAGCTGCAATTCCACGAACTAAGTTATCATTTTTTGTATTATACTCTAATGTTCCTCTTAGTGGTTTTATTAATCTGTCATTGTATCCAAGTTTTCTTAAAGGTTCTCTTCCAACTCTGTCTACTTCATCAACAAGATAAGGATTTTCAAATCTTGAAACTATTTTTTTGATATATTTTGAATGAGCGTCTTTGTCAAAACCATATCTTTTGATTAAAACCTCTCCGCTTTCTTCCATTGCATGAACAACAACATCTTTTACTTTTTCATCTGTAATACTTTCTCTTATTGTTTTGTGTCCCTCTAAAATTCCAAGATATGCTGTAAGAGCATGTCCTGTATTAAGAGTAAATAATTTTCTTTCGATAAATGCCATAAGATTATCTGTTAAAGTCATTCCCTCTATTTGAGAAACTTCTCCTTTAAACAATGTTTCGTCAACTATCCATTCATTAAACTCTTCAACTCTTACCCTTAAAATATCAGCTGTTTTTTCCATTGGAGGAACAATTCTGTCAACTGCTGAATCAGGGAATCCAACATAACTGTCTATATATTTTTTTACATCATCATTTATATATTTGTATACTTCCTCTTTTAAGAAAGAAGAACCTTTTATCATATTTTCGCAGGCTATTATATTAAGATATTCTTTTATTCCAGCCTCCATTCTTAATTGAAGTCCTTTTGCAATAGTTTTTGCAATTATAGGAAGAACAACCGGTCCTACTGCTGTTGTAATTATTGAACACTCTTTCATTTTATCAAAAATCTCATCTGAGTTTGACATTACACCGCATACATTTTTAATTAAAATCTCTTTACATTCTGTTCCCACAACTTCTACTGTATATTCATGTTTTTTATTTAACTCATCAATAACTGCCTGATTTATATCTGCAAAACATACTTCATATCCATTTACAGAAAGGATATTTCCTATAAATCCTCTTCCGATATTTCCTGCTCCGAATTGTATAGCTTTTTTCATATTTATCACTCCTTATTTTTAAATCTTAGAAAGAAAATTTTTCGTAAAGTTTTTCAAAATTCTTTTCATCTTTTAATAAAAGTACTTCATCTTCATCTTCCACAATATCAGAAATATGAGATATTATATCTATATGCTCATTATTCTTTCCTGCAATTCCAATAAGGAAGTGTGCTTTATTTCCATTTCCAAAATCAATACCTTCAGGATATTGAAGAATTGCAATTCCAGGTTTTAAAACTTCAGCTTTTCCTTCAGATGTTCCATGAGGGATTGCTACATAGTTTCCAATATATGTTGTAGATTCTGCCTCACGCTCTAAAATATATTTCTCATAGTTTTCACTTACATATCCAAGGTCAACAAGACATCTGCTTACTTGTTTTAAAGCCTCTTCTTTAGATACAGTTTTACAGTTTAATAAAAGTCCTTCTTTTCTTAAAATACTGTCTTTTTTGTTTGCACTGTTTGGTGCTGCCATTTGAGGTTCTCTTCCCTCTCTGAAGTTTCTGTTTCCTGTTTCTTTTCTCTCTGCCGGAGAATCTGCATTGTCTGCTTTAAGCTGTTCTACCAGTCTGTCGTAGAAACTTCCATCCATAAAGTTGCTGATTGACATATGAACAGGTTTTGAAACTTTTGCTTTTGCTCTGTCTGTTAAATCCTGATGAGTTATTACTATATCAATATCTTCAGTAAGATTTGAGATTGAACGGTTTGTTACACTTATATTAAGTCCTGCTGCCTGAACTTTCTTTCTTAAAACACTTGCTCCCATTGCACTTGAACCCATTCCAGCATCACAAGCTACAACTATGTTTGAAACTTTTCCTGCTGCTACAACAGGGATATCTGAATTTTTAGACTGAGCTTTCATTTGTTTCATTTTATTTTTAGCACCTTCTAAATCATCTGTATCTTCTGCTTTTGATGTTTTTAAAATTGCTGATGCTGTTACAAATGATACAGCTCCTCCTGCAAGAACTCCTAAAAGAACATTGATTAATCCGCCTTTTGGAGCAAGAGCCATTATTGCAAATATACTTCCAGGTGATGGAGGAGAAACAAGTCCAGAACCTAAAACAACATTTGTAAACACACCTGCCATTCCACCAAGAATTACTGCTACTAATAAGAAAGGTTTCATTAAAATATATGGGAAATAGATTTCATGTATTCCGCCAAAGAAGTGAATGATTGCTGCACCAGATGCAGAGTTTTTAGAACTTCCTTTTCCAAAGAACATGTACGCAAGAAGAATTCCAAGTCCCGGACCAGGGTTAGCTTCAATTAAGAAGAATAAAGATTTACCAGTTTCTGATACCTGTTGTATTCCTAATGGAGAGAAAACTCCGTGGTTGATTGCATTATTTAAGAATAATATTTTTGCAGGTTCTACTAAAAGAGATGTTAAAGGAAGAAGTCCATGCTGAACAAGAACATTAACACCATTTCCTAAAGCTGTATTCATTGTCTGCACTAAAGGACCTACTGCTTTAAAGAACACAAGTGCAAGAATCATTCCGATTATTCCTGATGAGAAGTTGTTAACAAGCATTTCAAATCCTGATTTAACTTTTCCCTCTACTGCCTCATCAAATTTTTTAATTGCATATCCTCCAACAGGTCCTGCTATCATAGCACCTATAAACATTGGAATTGATGTTCCTGCAATTACTCCGATTGTTGTTATTGCTCCAACAACTCCTCCACGATCTCCTGCTACAAGTTTTCCTCCGCTGTAACCGATTAATAATGGAAGAAGATATGTAAGCATTACACCTACGATTGTTGCAAAGGCTTCATTGGGCATCCACCCTGTTGGGATGAACAAAGCTGTTATAAATCCCCACGCTATAAATGCTCCTATATTCGGCATTACCATTCCGCTTAAAAATCTTCCAAAAGATTGAACTAAAACTTTTACATTCTTTTCTGTTTTCATAATCTCCTCCTGAATTTCTATATTTATTTTTTATTTATCTTTTATAATCTAATTATATCTAAACAGTAAAAAATGTTCAAAGTTCAAACAATTCATTAAAAATGAAATTGGAAAATTTCAAAAAAGCCGTATGAGTATTTTTTCAAAAAAATTTGAAAAGAATTATCACCCATACGGCTTTTTATTTTATACATAAAAAAAACTATTGTAGATAGAATAAAAATAAAATTTTCGATATTAAAAATATCAGCGTAATTTATGCAGCGAAACAG